>Ga0209614_1000109_pt1 | contig 73183 bp, 68 predicted proteins | sample BlaSprsedimmetaG_FD_185484 | JGI IMG/M metagenome (GOLD analysis project Ga0209614, IMG submission 185484) | Hot spring sediment bacterial and archeal communities from California, USA to study Microbial Dark Matter (Phase II) - Blank Spring... ... | reverse complement strand
CAAACAGGTCATTGTCGCTGCAATGCGTGTTAAAGAATACATTATCGTACCCAGCTTATCGGTAAGAGATTTCAGTGCAATTTGATTCTTGCCAGTTCTGTTCAAAATTTTACTGATAAGGTACTAAAGAAGCAGTCAACAGAATTCTTGGATTGTAAAAATTTCAGTCATTATGTACTTCTATTGTCTCTCTTGCATAACCCCATGTTCCGTAGAAGGTAGGGGTTGGGTAGTAGCAGCAAGCAGCGGTTCCTTGAATACATCCAGTGTCTCCCCAATACCCTGTCTGGAGCCCGCTTGGAGAGTCTGGTGAAGTGAATCCACAAGGGCTAGGGTAGCATTCGCTAGCTTGAGAACACATCAGACCATCCCATCTCCAGTCATCCAGCAAACACTTTCCGTTGGCCGAGTCGTACCAGCACTGCGAGTAGCCTCCGCAGGCCGAAGAGTCGCCGTCCATGGTCATGCAGTCATCGCAGGTAGTCGGGTTGAAGGGCGCTGCGCACTGGCCTCCCTCGCACGTCATCCTCTGGCAGCTCAGGGGCACGAAGATGTCTCCGAGCGGGTGGCCGTAGTTCACGTAAATGCCTTCTCCGTCAAGGTTGCAGTCAGAGTCACCATTGCAGGCCTGGCCCACGCTCGGGCAGTTCACGCACCTTCCGTCCCTGCACACTGCCTTGTCAGTATACATCCTCCAGCCATCATCGCCGTCTGTATCATAGCCGACAATGTCATCGTAGACGCTGAGACACCTTCCTTCCAACAAAAAATCAGCGTATGTGACTTCGTCTGACCCGACATACCAGCATGTCGCTTGAAACAGCTGCGGCTCTCCTCCCCAAACTTCTGAAGAGCAGGCATCAGAAACGGTTCGGACTATGTTCGGGTAACCGCGTCTGTGTCCGGTTGCCTCTCCCTTAACATAAACATCCTCCTCAGGGTCAGTATCAGAACAAGACTGGGCGTACTCGCAGCTGTCCCCATCCCAGATCATGCCTTTCTTCAGGCATAAAAAGTTAATAGGCTCGCCACCAGTGCCCTCATATTCAGGCTGCACATAGCACTCCTCGCTGTTCAAGCAGTCGTTGTAGTCAGTTATGGCCATGCAGTCGGCGCAGGAAGTGGGGTTTGTGCACTTGGAGCCGTCCCAGATCGTACCCACAGCAAGGCACCTCTCGCCGTCCCACCAGCACATCGAAGGAGGGTCGCCAAAGTATTGATAGAATGGAAGTTCCGCATTATTGCATTGAGTAGGTTCATCGAAATAATACATGCACTCAAGACAGTTGTAAGAGCCTCCAGTGCACTCGTAGCCGTTCCACCTGTCATCAGGAGGTGGGCGTGCGTCACAGACGTATGCCGCTCCTCTCTTGCAGCAGCCCCCTGAACCACCTGGACCTGTAGGTCCTGTTGCCCAATAGTGCTCGTCCGGAACGCAGTGACCGTTGCTCATGTAGCACGCTGCCGAGGCATCACATGCCATGCTTGAGAGGCCCGCACAGTAAGAGCAGCTTCCTCCTACACATTGTTCGCCGTTCCAGTCATCGCCAGGACGATTGCACATTACAAAAATGTCTGCATCACAGCAGCCTCCAGGAGCAGGGTAGGGATCAAAGTACATACCGTCCTTCAGACACTTTCCTGCTGAAGAGTCCCAATGGCAGTCAGAGCCAGGGAATCCAAGCGAGCCGGGATCGTTGTCAGGGCAGTCGGCCTGGTTGAATGCCATGCAGTCAGAGCATGACAGTGAGGAGCCTGAGACGCAGTTGCCGGACGCGTCGAGGACATCATAGTTAGAATTGCAGCACTTGCACGTGCCAGCAGCGTTGCACTTCCTGAACTCATTGGCGTCATCGCCGCAGCACTCTATCGAACCAGCAGTATCATACTCGCCGACTCCGCTTTCACCGGCAGTAATGTAATTGCAGCCAGAGCAAGAGCCGGAATCACAGTCGCCCCAGCCTAAAACAGTGAACGGTTCATTGCCCCATCGGTAACACAATACTCTCTTATCATTTCCCGAAGAATAGAATGTTACTGCAACTCCCTGGTTGTAGCACCTGCCGTCAGGGCCAACACACTGATTACCGTTGCAGCAGGAGTACGTTTCCAGCCCAAGGTATGTTTCGCAGTCACCTTTGTTAGAAACACCCCATGAAACCTCAGTGGTTGTGCAAACACTGCCCCAATCCTCCTTGAAGTCATCACCGCAGCAGTACGTTGAAACCCATGTGCCGAGATAATTGCCGCCGTTCAGGTTCGCGTTCCTGCATATGTTCTGGCCTGAATCGCCGTCATACCAGGAGCCAACATGGGGCGCGACTATCGGGTCTGGCGGGCCGAATATAAACTTGTTCTGTTTCAATCCACGCGCCCGCACGGGGCGCGACGGTACTGTAACGTCATTCATTATTCCCCCCCTGACTGAAAACCGGCCAACACCCTGAACCGGCAAAGAGCGCCTCAACCCGCCATGCGGCATGGCTTGCCCTGCCGGCATCGCGAACCGGCCGGTATGCCGGAACGGCTATCTCCATGAAATTACAAAAATTTGTCCCTGCCCGAGCAAATGCCTTTTGCGTCTCTATTCAACTGCACCTGGATTCATTCAAATCACCACACCGCTCTGGTACACCGATTGCTCCCCTTGATTTTAACCGCAAAACAATTTGCAAAAGACTCCGGCAATTCGTATTTTAAAAGCCGGACAATTCACTTCTTCAGGGGAGAAATCCATTGACGGAAAGACCGGACGGCGCGTTCGTCATCTGGGTCTGGGGAAACCGCGAAATTGAAAACCCGAAAATACTGAAGCGGCAGCTTCTCGAACTCTGCTCCAGAGGGTTTTCAGGCGCCCTGGCCACATTGCGCGACACCAGATATGAGTTCATGGACGCCCGGGTTCTGAGAACCATCGCCCAGGTCAGCCAGTGGGCCCACAAGCGCCGTTTCCGGTTCTGGTTTCAGACCGACCCGCGCCAGGCATCCAGAACGCTGATATCGAAAACCGGCGAGCGGATGCAGAATCTGCTGGCCGCACAAAATCCTTCCGACGGCCTGGACCGCACACATCCCCATATCGCGCCGGTAAAGAACAACAAGTTCATGCTTCGATACCGGTTCCCCCGGTTTCATCCGTCGCCCATGCTCAAAGAAAAAGCTCTTTGTTTCGAACCCTCGGGCCTGGAGAGAGTCTTTCTTTTTCAGAAATCGGGTCACCGGATCATCCACACCAGCATCAGAGATATCACCCCCTATTCCAATTTCTATACCAACATGATCCAATGCAAAGTCGAATTATCGGGAGAAATTACCACACCGCCCGGCGAGTCCTGGTGGGTCATGGGATTTCCCCGTTTCGACACCAATCATTATGATTATGCCGGCCGTGAAAGCAATGACCTGCTCAGCACCTTCGTGGAAGACCTCTTCGACGCGTGCACGCATCTTGACGGCATCTCCTGGGGTAACGGAGAAACCGGCTATGTGGTGGATACCGGACGGTTCCCGGTAAGCCTGTCGCTGTACAACTCCTTTCTCGCGGAATATGGATATGATTTGCGAAACGTTCTTTACAGTCTGGTTATGGATGTGGACGACAATACCCACATCCGCGTCCGGGTCGATTACTATCATCTTCTGATGGACATGGTTTTCGGCGCGGAACAGGATTTCCACCGAATGATACACAGTTTCTTCAAAGGCCTGGACGTGGGTCTGCATCATACGGTGCCCGTGAAACTGCAGGCCGCGCGCGGTCTGGTTCAGGGCAGCATGGATCCCTGGAAAAGCCTGAAAGGGGTCGGCTCCGTGTTTACAGAAGTCAAAAGCAACGGACACCAGGATCCCGCCGCACTGCTCGCATCGCTGGCCATTACCCGCAGCCTGGGAATCTTTTCCCGAAAACGACGCGCGTTCTTCAACCTGATGAACATGGGCGAGGATTGCGATCTTTCTTACTGGATGGATATTCTGGCTTTGCATTCCATACACGGATTGATTCCCCTGAACAGCGGAAAACCACGCAAACCCTGCCCGTGGAATGTCTATGAAACCCTGAACCATCAATTCGCGCGTGTCAAGGATATCACCGGTCTGGTTTTCCCGACAGCCAACACCGCGCTGATCTATCCCATGGAAACCCTTATGGCCAGGGGAGACAGCGAAGCCGATGAATTGGTCGCCGCGGTCAACGGGCTCATCGGCCGCCTGGTCATGGCCGGCGTGCATCTGGACGTACTCTCACCCTGCATTCTCAAACAGGCCAAAGTCACCCGGGAGGGAACCACTGTTCAAAACCGGAGATACGACACCATCATCTATCCCTATCCTGAAGTTCTGGACCCGCAAATCCTGGAAGTCATCTCCCTGATGGCCAAAGCCGCGTTCCCGATCCTCCTGGGCGGATGCAAGCCCTCGTTTACCACGCGGGGCAAGAGAATTCCCCACGTTCTCCCTGTGATTTTCGATCCGTCCGATGAAAACCTGGACGCGCTGTGGAACGAAGGAGGCATGACCCGGCTGATCACGGTTCCGGACACGGCCCTAAGCGCCTGCATTCCCCACCCTGATGGAACCCTCTTCCTGCTGGCACCGTCCTGCCCCGGAAACACATTTAAAGGCGACGTTCTCTACAGCGGCAATTGTTTTTTCGTTGAGAAAACCGACAGGCTGACAATCTATCAGGAAGACAAGCCGGGCAAAGTGAAAAAGATCCTATAAGCGGAGCTTGCGCCGTCTTCGGGCCATGGTCCTCTCTGATCTCTTCGCTGAACTCCGGTTTCATCTTCGGCCGGAGCTTTAAATCTTTGAGCATCTTTTCGGAAATGCGCACATAAAAAGAAGGCTGCATTCCGAAAAAACCTCGTTTAAAAATCAAAAGATGCCCCTTCCATCGGAACACATCGCTGCGTTTGTAAACATTGGCCAGGGGTTTATACATGACTCTTTATGGATTAGTCTGAAGGATCCGTTTGATAAAGATGCTTGCGTCGCACTTCCAGCGGGTTCGGCTCCTCGCCGCGGTAACCTGCCGCAGTTTGAACCGTGACAGACCGTTTCCGTGCCTTTTCTAAAACGGGTTTCATCCGCTCCATCCAGTCTGAAGCCCGAAGAGCGTGATGATCCACAATCACCTCCCGAAGCCCTTCGGAATCCAGAAATTCGCTTAATCGTTTGAACACGGTTTTTGGAATTTTGCTTTCCGGCACGCCGGCCGAGGGTCCGTCCAAATAGACGATCTGAGGGTTTTGTTCACGCATGAACTCATAGGCCGCCTTATGAATCCATCCGAATACATCCGGCGCGAAAACAAAGCACTCTTCCGCGTCACGGCATGCCAAATTGATGATATAACCATCCTGCGGCCGCCCGTGAGGAATCACGGGCGAGAATACCAGTTCCGTGCCCCCGCGGGTCAATTTGCGGTCATCGATATACTGAACCTCCACGGCCAGACCCTTGACGCTCTGTAAAAAAGCGAAAGCCCGACGGCGTTCCTCGGGCGGCATGTGGGCGTTGGGATTCTTGACCATCAGAACCTTGTTCCGATAAAGATTCGGGGTTTCATCCAGATAATGAGCGCGATGAAAATGGGAGATGAAAATAATATCGGCCTGCCGGCCGTAAAGCAATATGCGTTCCCGGTGTTTGCGGAGACAGTACAATTCCAGCGGATGCGGAGACAGCCCTTCCGCGCTTTGCAGAAGCCCCGCGCCCGGGTCGAGAAGCAGTTTAACGTCTTTTGATTCCACATAGGTCGCCATGGAACGGCTGCCCATGGAATCAGCGGCCAGGGGAATGATTTTCAGCATCGCCAGCTCCCCATAAACAGAGGCCCCGGTCATGTCATCCCTCATTCAGGAATGAACAACACCGGGACCTGAAATACAATATTTTTCGAACCAATCAGGTGCCGATTTCCCAGGAAGAGAGATATGCCTTCTGTTCTTCAGTCAGTTCATCGATGGCGATACCCATGGATTGAAGTTTCAAAGATGCCACCCATTCTTCGATGGCCTCCGGAACGGAATGCACACCGATATCCAGCCGCCCCTGCTGTACCACCCATTCGGCCATGAGTGCCTGCGTCGAGAAACTCATGTCCATCACGCTGGCCGGATGGCCTTCGGCGGCCGCCAGATTGATCAGCCTCCCCTCAGCCAGAAGGTAGAGAGTTCGGCCGTCCGGCATGACATAACCGTCCACATTGCGGCGCACGCCCGGTTTGTGCTCTTTGGCCATCGCTTTCAGAGTTTCGATATCGATCTCCACATTGAAATGGCCCGAATTGGCGATCAGAGCGCCGTCTTTCATCACCTCGAAATGTTCCCTGCGAATCACATTGATATCGCCGGTCAGTGTGCAGAACAGGTCTCCCACCCGGGCGGCTTCAGCCATGGGCATGACGCGGAATCCGTCCATGGCCGCCTCGATGGCCTTGACCGGATCCACTTCCGTGATGATGACATCGGCACCCATCCCCTTGCATCTGGAAGCAAAACCCCGGCCGCACCACCCATAACCCGCGGCTACCACGTGCTTGCCGGCCAGCAGGATATCCGTGGCCCGGATAATGCCGTCCACCGTGGACTGACCGGTTCCATATCGATTGTCGAACAGATTCTTGGTCTTGGCGTCGTTCACGGCGATCACCGGAATTTTCAGGGCGCCGTCCATGGCCATGGCCCGAAGCCGGATAACCCCGGTGGTGGTCTCTTCCATGCTGCCCAGAATTTCGGACGCCTGATCCGCGTATTCGAAGTGAATGGTGGAAACCAGATCCGCGCCGTCGTCCATGGTCAGATGAGGACGAAACTCAATGGCTTCACGGATATGGCGATAATAGGTGTCCTTGTCTTCCGCCCGAATGGCCTGCACGGCGATTTCGTAATCCCTGACCAGTGAAGCTGCCACGTCATCCTGAGTGGACAACGGATTGGAGGCCACGAGCATGATTTCAGCGCCTCCGGCTTTCAAGGTCCTGACCAGATTGGCCGTCTCGGCCGTGACATGGAGACAGGCGGACATGCGTTTTCCTTTCAGGGGTTTTTCTTTCTCAAAACGCTCCCTGATCAGGCCCAGAACCGGCATGTCCTGTTCGGCCCATTCAATGCGGCGTTTCCCCTCTGCGGCCGGCTCCAGACTTTTTACATCGTATTTCATGGACAATTCCTCTCTTTTACGCCTTCAACAGCTCGTCAACCCGGTTGGTCTTCTCCCAGGTGAAATCCGCCTCATCCCTGCCGAAATGTCCGTACGCGGCCGTTTGCCGATAGATCGGCCGCCTCAGATTCAGATCCCGAATCATTCCGGCCGGAGTCAGATCGAATACTTTTGTCACTTTCCGGGCCAGCTCTTCATCGGGTACTTTGCCCGTTCCCCGTGTTTCGATAAAAATGGACACCGGCTCAACCGTTCCGATGGCGTAGGCCAGTTCCACCTCGCATTGATCGGCCAGACCGGACGCAACGACATTCTTGGCCACCCAGCGGGCGGCGTAACTGGCCGAACGGTCGACCTTTGTCGGATCTTTGCCCGAGAAAGCGCCTCCTCCGTGACGGCCGAATCCTCCGTAGGTATCCACGATGATTTTCCTGCCCGTCAGCCCCGTATCTCCATGAGGCCCTCCCTGAACGAAACGGCCAGTGGGATTGATGTAATAGGTGATCTCCTGATCGTTGAAAAGATCCGAAGGTATGACCGGTTTAATAACCTGCTCGATGATATCCGCGCGGATTTGGTCCATCTCCACATTCGGGTCATGCTGTGCGGCGATCACCACCGCGGATACCTGGAGAGCCTTGTCACCGTCGTATTTCACCGTCACCTGGCTCTTGCCGTCGGGACGGATATAGGAAAGAATCCCGTCCTTTCTGACCCCCGCCAGACGCCGTGTGAGATTGTGCGCCAGCATAATGGGCAGGGGCATCAAGGCTTCGGTCTCGCGGTTCGCGAAACCGAACATCAATCCCTGGTCACCGGCGCCCATGCGGTCCACACCCATGGCGATATCAGGCGATTGCTCCTGAATCGTGTTGAGTACGGCGCAGCTCAGATAATCAAAACCGTAATGGGGATCGGTATACCCGATCTCCCGCACGACACAACGGACCAGACCGGGTATGTCGATGTACGTGCGGGTGGTGATCTCCCCGCCCACCAGCACCATGCCCGTGGTCACGAACGTTTCGCAAGCCACACGGCTTTGCGGATCATCCGTGAAAGCCGCGTCCAGCACCGCGTCCGAGATCTGATCACACATTTTATCGGGATGTCCTTCCGTTACCGATTCCGAGGTAAAAAAATGAATACTCATTCCATTCTCCTTCGCCTATGACTGAGAGGACTGCAATCCCTTCTTCAGCGCGTTGATATTGCCGATCTCCGTGGGGTTCACGCCATGAAGAATCGCCATATAAAAACTCACCAGGTCGCCAAACAGGATGAGATACAGCATTTGATCAAGCAGGTTCGAACCCCTGGCTTCGATTTCATGCACTCCCACTTCGATCCTTTCGATGATCCTGCGGGTCAAGGCCATGCGAAGACGGACCCGTTCATGGTCATTCTCAAAACGGATCATAACGGGCGCCATCATCTTCAGAATATCGATATTTCCCTGATTTTGCTCCCAACCCATAATTTCGTTATGATTCATCTCCGGCATCAGGCCGACGAAAACGTGGGCTTTCGCGTTCTCATTGATCTGCGCTTTCCAGCGCATGGCCACGGCCTCACCCGGTCCCACGGACGTGTACAGCAGCGGAAGCCTGCCGCTCAATGTTTCGGCCAGGGCCAGAGGTTTGTTCTGATGATGCCCGATATCCAGCCAGGGACCCGATTCGTCTTTCAGGAAATTGACCGTGGCTTCTATCTCGGATTCACCCAGATCGGGCACCAGCGGTGAGAACAGATTCAACAGCACTCCCAGACTGTATCCCAGAGCGGCCCGGGGCGGATAACCCGGCGGAAGCACAAAGAGCGGGCGTTCTTTCTGTCTGGCTGTCTCACCCAGCTGCCCCCCGGATGTAACAGCGATCCAGTCGCACCCTCTTTGAAGACCTTCTCCGACAGCCGAAAGGGTCTCTTCGGTGTTTCCTGAATAACTGGAAGCGATCAGCAGTGTCCCGCTGCCCGCGAAACCGGGCAGTCCGTATTCCCGGTTTACATAAAAAGGCATTCTCAGGGCATGGCCCAGAAATTCACGGATAATATCTCCGGCAATGGCCGATCCGCCCATGCCGGCGAATACGATGGAATGGATCCGATCGAAATCAATGGGCCGATCCGCCCCGGCGGCGATTTGCCACCCTTCGCGAATCTGATCAGGCAATTCGGCGATTTTCTGAAACATGTAGGATTTATCCAGATTTTCCATCATCTCGGTTGTGATGCCCACGCTTCACTCCTCGTTGAATTTTCCCTTGAGCAGATCGACCAGAGCCTCCATCATGGGTTCTTCATCCTTCCCGTTGATAGTCAGAGTCACTTCGCTGCCTATTTCGGCCGCCAGCATCAAAAGACCCATAATCGATTTGCCGTTAACTTCCAGGCCGTCTTTTTCAATCATCACATCGGCGTCAAACCCGGACGCGGTCTGCACGAACAGGGCGGCGGGCCGGGCATGAAGCCCCATCTTGTTCTCAATGGTCACGGTTTTCCGAATCATAAAGCCTCATTTTGGAAACGATATGATAATAAAAAGATTCATTAAAATCAAGCGTTAATACTCCTCTCTTCCGACCCGGGCCGCCGCGGTCATCAGAATTCGCGTTTTTCCATAGCGTCGACAAGGCTGGCCAGATCATGGGCCGATTCGCTCTCGGGCAGCGCCGAAAGAGCCTGACGGGCGTTCCCGATACAGGAGCGGATCAGGTCTCGTCCCTGCCGAATGATTCCGCCGCCGGCAAGAATATCATGAAGCCGGCGGATATCCTCCGGAGTTCTCGCTTGTCTCCATAAACGAACAAAAGGATCGCGGATCGAATGAGGCGCCTCCATGGCGGCCACAAACAGGAAGGTTTTCTTTTTCGCGAACACATCACTTCCCATCGGCTTTCCGGAAACATTCGAATCAGCCGTCACATCCAGCATGTCATCCTGAACCTGAAAAGCCAGCCCCAGATCACTTCCCAGACTTCGGCAGGCCTCACGCATCGCTGGTTCCGCGTCGGCCACGACGGCCCCCATCTCACAGGCCGTTTCGAGAAGACGGCCCGTTTTCCTGGCGATCATCATTCGGTATTCATCCATCGATACCGTTTCCCGGTTCTCAAACTCCATGTCCATGGCCTGACCTTCACAGACATCCATTAACGCCCGGGTAAAGAGCCGCATCAAGGTGACGATTTCCCGATGCCGTGTCTCCAGAAAAACCTGATAGGCCAGAGTCACGAGTCCGTCTCCGGCCAGAATCGCGGTGGGTTCGTCCCATCGCGCGTGAACCGTTGGACGACCCCGGCGCAACTCGTCCCTGTCCATGATATCGTCATGAACCAGGGTAAAAGTATGCAGCAGCTCCAGAGCCAGTGCCGGAATCATGGCTTCCTTCACATTTCCGCCCAGCGCCCGGCATACCAAAAGCAGAAGCAGCGGCCGGATTCGCTTTCCGCCCGCCTCAACGGGATACTTCATCGGACCGGCGAGCGGGGATGACACCGATTCAAAACATTGTATCAGAGCCTCATCCACCTGATCCTTCAAAGCCGTTATTCGCGGAGAGAGCCGCATATCATGACCTTCTGTAAAGAATCTCTTTTCGGCGGAGATCTTCAATCTTCCGGCTTCCGGTCAAAAACAGCACGCGCCGAAGGGTCTGATGCCACACATCCATCAACTGCCGTATTCCTTCATAACCCTTCTTATGCCAGGCCCGCAGAAAGGGAAGCGCGGCGCCGCCCATGCGGGCTCCCAGAGCCAGCGATTTGGCCAGTGCGATTCCGTCACGGATGCCTCCGGAAGCGATTATCTGAATTCTGTCCATTGCCTGCAAGGCCTCCAGACAGCGGCTTGTGGGGATGCCCCACTCCCTGAAACAGTCGGCCACGGACCGGTCCTGAGAGCGATGGGCTTCCAGAGCCGCCCACGAGGTCCCTCCCGCCCCTCCGATATCGAACCACTCCACACCCGCGGAATGAAGCAGCCGCACCACATTCACAGAGAGACCGCATCCCACCTCTTTCACGATCACCGGGATATCCAGCGACCGAATCAGACGCTCGACAGCCAGCAAAACACCCCGGAACCGGGGTTCTCCTTCGGGCTGAAGACATTCCTGCAGAGGATTGAGATGAACCGCCATGCCGTCCAGACGCAAATCATGGCATATCTCCTGAAGAGGGCCGAAAGAGTCCCACAGGGCCAGCTGCACCCCGCCGATATTCCCAAGCAGCGCGATTTCCGGCGCCGTATCCCGAACGACCCGATAGCTTTTGCGTTGTTTTTTATCTTCCACCAGCTGTCTGAGGCTTCCCAGCCCCATGGCGGTTCTCTGATCACGGCACGCTGCGGCCATGGCTTCATTGACGGCCTCCGCGTCCCGGCATCCTCCGGTCATGCCTTCCACGAGAAGCGGAAAGGCCAGTGTTTTTCCCAAAAACGGCGTACTCGCATCCACATCGCGCAGATCCATTTCGGGAAGAGCGCAGTGGACAAAATCCCACGCTTCAAAACCCGCGGACTTGAGACGGAATTCCACATCCTGTTCCAGGGCAACGCGCAGGTGATCTCTTTTACGGGCAGACGTGCTCATGGGATAGCCTTTCGTGAAGAATTTTATAAGATGGGGGTTTTCGGGTCAAATATCAAGGATTTTTTACAAAATGAAGAAACCATTCGTCTCAAACGAATGGTTTTTATCATCAACCGGCGGTGCTCATTCGCCTTTACTCATAGCGCAGAGCCACGATGGGATCCAGTTTCGCCGCCTTGCCGGCCGGAAAAATTCCGAAGAAAAGTCCGACACCGGATGAAAAGAGAAGACCCACGAATACCGCCCAGATCGGCACGGATGCCGGCAGCGGGGTGACCGCCCCGATGAGAATGCCCAGGCCGGTGCCCAGCAGCACACCGATCAGGCCCCCGAGTGCCGAAAGCGCCACCGCCTCAACGATAAATTGCCATAGAATGTCCCTGCGTTTGGCGCCGATGGACTTTCGAATGCCGATCTCCCGAGTGCGTTCCGTAACGGATACGAGCATGATGTTCATGATTCCGATACCCCCAACCAGCAGAGAGATGCCCGCGATCCCCACCGCCGAAGCGAACACAACGGCCGTCAGATTCCGAAAAGTCTCGGACAGCGAATCGCGAGTCATGATTTCGAAATCATTGGGTTTTCCGGGAGGCACCTTGCGCTCGCGCCGGAGAATGCCGGTCACCTCGTCGATGGCCGCGTCCAGGTATTGGGGATCAATCGCTTGCACGGAAATGCGGACATTGCGCCTTTGTCCAAACACACGGCTGAAAGCGGTATAGGGTATGGTGACCAGATTGTCCTGACTCTGACCGAAAATACTTCCCTGTTCCTCGAACACACCGATAATCCGAAAACGATCGGGACCGATCCGAACCTCTTCTCCGATCGGATCCTTGAAAGGGAAAAGCGATTCGACAATATCCTTTCCGATAACGCACACTCTTCGGGCCGACTGGACATCCATGGGCGTGAAAAACCGCCCGGATTCCACAAAAAAGCTGTTGACACGCTGCCAGTCTTCCGAGCCGCCCATGACCAAAACATCCGCATTGGTCTTCTCGCTTCCGTATCGAATCCGTTGGCCCCACGTCATCATTTCCGGAGAAACGGACTGAACCAGTGTGCCGCGGCGCTTCACGGCCATGGCCTGATCCACGGTCAGGTCTTTCCGGTTTCGATACAGTTCCCGCGTATGGCCTGTCTGTACAGCCGGGTACTTTGAAATATAGAAGGTATTGGTGCCGATTTGTTCGAACTGTTCTCTGACACTGGCGTTGATTCCCTCGATAATGGTCATCATGCCGATGACGGTCATCACACCGATAACAATGCCCAGTGTGGTCAGAACCGATCGCAACTTGTTGGTGCGCAGCGCGTCCAGAGCGATGAGTATGCTTTCTTTGAGATTCATGCAAAGACCTTATTGGATGACGCCCTGAAGATTGGCCCCTTCCAGTCTCGTTTGATCCATTTTGGCGCCGGTCAGATCCGCGTTCATGAGGTTGGCACCCTCCAGATTGGAACCCGTCAGATCCGCCCGGGTCAAATTGGCCCGCTGAAGATGCGCGCCTGACAAATCCGCATCTCGAAGATTTGCGCCGACCAGACTGGCCCTTTTCAGCCGCACCCGGGTCAGTACAGCGCCCTGAAGATCGGCGCCGTCGAGCTGCGCGCCGAAAAGGGATGCTTCCGACAGATCCGTACGCATCAGCGAAGCCCCTTCCAGATTGGTGTCCTGCAGGTTGGTTTTCTGAAACACCGCTCCCTGCAGATCGGCGCCCTGAAGGTTGGATCCGAACAGGAAGGCCTGTGTCAAATCCGCTCCCCGCAAATCGGCATTCTCCAGGTTGGCATTTTGCAGATGGGCACCTGACAATTTAGCCTTCCCGAGATCGGCGCCTTTCAGATTGGAATAGGACAGATCCGCTTCGGAAAGATCCTTGCCGGACAGCGACTCGCCCCGTTCCACCATTTTTATGATCTCTTCCCGTGTCAAAGGGGCCATATCAACCTCCCTCGGAAAAACTGCCGACAGCCTCATCCACGGAATCAAACATCTGTATCACGCGATCGAGCCGGGTCACTTCAATGGGACGGCGGACCCGGTCGGACGCACAGCAGAGCCGAAGGTCTCCGCCTCCGGCACGAAGAGTCGTCAGACCCGCCATGATGAATCCCAAACCGCTTGAATTCATCCATTTCAGGCCGGTCATGTCTATCACCACATTCACCGAGCTCTGTTCGATGGCTGAATACACGCGTTTTTGAAAATCCCCGGCCTCTTCGCCGCCCATCATCTCGCCGGAAAAGACCAGCACCAACACATCGTTTCTTGTCTCTTCCCTGATTTCCAGCATGAAATTCCCTCCCTGAAATGAACACCTGATTTCTATTCATGCCGCAGGGCGACAATGGGATCGAGTCTCGCCGCCTTGCTGGCAGGATAAATTCCGAAGAAAATGCCCACAGCCGAGGAAAACCCCATGCCCAGCAGCACGGCCAGCGGGCTGACAGCCGCGGGCAGAGGAGAAACAGAAGCCACCAGTTTGCCCAGCCCGAAACCGGCCGCGATACCGATGACACCGCCGATCAGGCTGATCATCACCGATTCGATCAGAAACTGCCATAACAAATTGCGGCGTTTGGCGCCGATCGCTTTTCGAATGCCGATCTCCCGGGTTCGTTCCGTGACGGACACGAGCATGATGTTCATGATGCCGATGCCCCCCACCAGCAGAGATATGGCCCCCACTCCGACAGCCGCCGCGTACAATCCGCCTGTCAGGCTTTGATACATCCTCATAATCATGTCCATCTGATTGATGGCGAAATCATCCTCCTCGCCCGGCGGAACGGTCCGGACGCGCCTGAGAATGCCCCTGATTTCGTCCCTGGCTTCTTCCATGAGAAGCGGATCTTTCACCTTCACCTGGATGGATATATTGCGATTCCTGCCGTACATCTTGAAAAAAGCGCCGATGGGTATTTTCGCCTCCTGATCCAGGGTTTGCCCGAATACGTCACCCTGTTTTTCCATTACTCCGATGACGAGATAATTCCGTCCGCTGATTTTCAGGTATTTCCCTATCGGATCCGTGTCCGTAAAAAGCTTTTCCGCCACATCATATCCGATCACGCACACCTGCCTTCGGTTGGCCACATCCAGCGGATTGAGATCCCTGCCGAACTGGGGATACACACCGCTGGTTCTCGAATCGTCGGTTCCGACAATGGTGACGTTCTCCAGCGACCGGTTCCGATACTTAACGGTGCGGCGCGTCTGCACCGTGGGCGAAACCGCCTCGAAGAGCGTGCCGAATTTCTTCAGTGCATCCACCTCATCCATGGTGATGTCCTTGCGGTTCCGGTAGGCCTCCCAGCTCTCTCGGCCCACCCAGGGGTATTTATTGATGTAAAGCACGTCCGAACCCAGCGCGGATATCTGCTCGCCGAAAGCGACATCCAGCCCATCGGTCAGAGAGATGATGCCGATCACCGTGGATACGCCCACGATAATGCCCAGAAGCGTGAGAAAAGCCCTCAGTTTGTTGGCTCCCAAAGCGCCCATGGCGATCCGAAAGCCTTCAAATGCTTCAATAAAAAAACGCATAAATGCTCCCGGGCATCAGTTTGCCTCATCCCGTTCGATGATGCCGTCTCTCAATCGAATAATCCGATCGGAGTGTTCGGCGATATACTCTTCATGAGTCACCATGATCACCGTGTTGCCCTCATCATGAATGTCTTCGAAAACCTCCATGATCTCATCGCCGGTCCGTGTATCCAGGTTGCCCGTCGGTTCATCCGCCAGAATAATCGATGGATTGTTCACCAGGGCCCGGGCAATGGCCACGCGCTGCCTCTGCCCCCCGGACAGTTCATTGGGGCGGTGATGCATGCGGTCTTTCAGACCCACGATCTCCAGAGCCTTTTCCGCGTTTTTTCGCCGTTCCGCGGATGACGTGCCGCTGTAAATCAGGGGCAGTTCCACATTGTGCAGGGCCGTGGCCCTGGGGAGCAGGTTAAAAGTTTGAAATACAAATCCGATTTCCCGGTTCCGAATCTCCGCCAGCTGATCGTCGTTCATGGTGCTGACATGGGAATTATTCAGTTTATAGATTCCATCGGTGGGCGTATCCAGACATCCAAGAATATTCATCAGCGTGGACTTTCCCGACCCGGACGGCCCCATGATGGCCACATATTCTCCCCGATCGATATTGAGATCGACTCCGCGCAGGGCACGCACCGGTTCCAGGCCTACCTGATATTCCTTGGTGATCTTTTTCAATTCGATGAGCATTCTGTTCGTCTCCTTCAGTGCCGCGTGCGATCAAAGATTCTCACGACCGAACTGCTTCAGAGTGTTGTCCACTTCCACGGGGTCTCCATCCTTCAGCTGTTTGGACAAAATCCGGTAGGAGCCGCTGACCACTTCCTCACCCTCTTCCACGCCGGAGACGATCTCCCACTCCGAATCGGATGATATGCCGGTTTCCACTTCTCTTTGGTACGCCTTGCCGTCCTGAACGACAAAAACGACCCGAATCATGCTGTCGCCTGCTGCCGGCCCTTTGACATCCGTGGAATCTTCGGATCTCTTCAAGGGTTCGCGCACTGTAACGCATTGTATAGGCACCTTGAGCACATTGTGACGGGTCTCTGTCATGATATCCACCGTGGCGCTCATCCCCGGCCGGATACCTGCAGGCGGATCGAACATGGATACCTTGACCAGAAAGTTGGTGACTTCCTCCTGGGTTCCCAGACCCGCTGATCGGCCCGTATTGGCGATTTCCTTGACAATGCCAAGAAACTCCGTTTCCGGAAACGCGTCCACCATGACTTTTGCCGTGTCGCCAAGAGACACGGAGACCACATCGTTCTCGTCGATCTCCGTCTCGGCCATCATTTGAGTGAGATCCGCCACGATCATGATCACATCCAGAGTGAACTGGGAGCCCATGGCCATCTCGCCTGCTTTTTTATTCAGCTGGCTGACTGTTCCGTCCATGGGAGAATAAATCGTGGTCTTGGCCAGGTTGTCTTCGGCCTGTTCCAGAACCGCCCTGTTCTGATCCACCTGGGCGGCGGCCTGCTCGTATGTGGATTTGGCGATATCCAGCTCGGCCTGTGAAATCAGCTGATCCTTGAAAAGCGACACAGCCCGTTCATATTCGTTTTCGGACTTTTCAAAGCCGGCCTGAGCGTATTTCAGATTCGAACGGCTCTGTGCCACGGCGGCCCGGTAGTACTCCTGATCCAGCTGAACCAGAAAATCCCCTTTTCGAACATAATCGCCTTCCCGGACTCCCAGGCGGACGATCTGTCCGCTGACTTTGGCGGAGATCTTCACCTGAACTTCCGGCTGTATCTTGGCGGAGCCCGAGACCGAGGAAGTGATGGAACCCCGGACGACCCGGTCTGTCTGAATTTTAACTCCGCCCCGGCCGCTGCGGCTCAGATTGACAATCACCAGAAGCGCAATGACAATCAGAGCGCCCGCAAAGATGAATATTCGCTTCTTCCTGGATTTATCCATGACTGATTGACCCCTTATCCAAAGAATGGTTTATCTCTCCAGCTGCCCCATGGCCTTTTCCAGCCGGGCAATAGCGGTTTTATAGCTGTACAACGCCTGAATATGGTCCGAACTCGCCCGGCTCAGGGACACCTGCGCGTTGATCAGATCGAGCATGGTTCCGGCCTGGAGATTGTAGCGCTCCCGGTTCAACCGCACGACCTCTTCGGCCGCTTCCACGGCGTTTCGGGCCACGGCGATCTGCTTTTTGGACTGCTCGATGTTAAAGAAGGCCTCCTGGGTTTCCAGGGCCACGCTTCTGCGTGTCTGATCTTCCGTTTCCCGATAGGACCTGACGTTCAGCTGGGCCCGGCTCACATTGGCCAATCGCTGCAAACCGGAAAAAACGGGAATTCGCAAAGTCGTCTGAATCGCGTAGTTGTAATCGGTATCGAAATAATTCCGCAACTGATCGAAATCCGCGTTCCTCCAGCTGTAGCTGAAAGAGGCGCTGATTCTCGGAAGATGGGATCCCACGGCCATGCTCAAGGCCGCTTTGGCCGCGCCGACATCGTATCCGGCCTTGATAAGATCAGGGTGAAAAGCGAACGCGTTATCCAGGGCGGATTCATAACTGATCTCGATTTCCGGCATCTCCAGATTATCGACCACTCGAATAGGTCGATCCACATCCAACCCCAGAATATAATTCAGCGAACCCCGGGCGATAGAAAGATTGTTTTCCGCCTGAATCAGCGACAGCCGGTCCGTCTCCATCTGAACCTTGGCCTGCAGCACATCCGATTTGGGCGCCTTGCCCACGTCATAAAGCACCTGAGCGCGCTTGTACGACTCCGAAGAAGAGTTCAGCGTCTCCCGGGCCACTTCGAGCAGCTTTTCGGAAGCCAGCAGATTGTAATAGCGTTCCTTCACCGTTAAAATGGTCATCTGTTTGGTGCTTTCGAAAGAATGCTCGGCGCTTTTATACAGCTGACGGCTCCGAGCGATATTTCCGATGGTGGAGACATCCAGCAGGGTCTGGCTGATTTGAAAACCGGAATACGTCGCCCAGGAGGTCAGCTTGTACGGCTGCAGGGGTATGGGGATGCCGGTCCCCGGATCCACGCGCACCGCCGAACTGGGGCCCAGAACCGAATGCGAGTAGCCCACCCAGGCATTGACGGACGGCAGGTACTCGGAAAGAGCGACAACAATATCCCGTCCGGCGATTTTCAGCGCAAACTCGCCCCGCATAATATCCGCATTCCGTTCCAGGGCCCTCTCGACGCATTCTTCCATGGTCATGGTTTGCGTCTGCGCGAATAAAAGTCCGGTTCCCGTGAACCCCAGTAAAACAATGATAAACCCGACAAACCTTTTCATGATTATCCTCTTGACTTTGAAAATTTTCCGGTTACATCATGCCCAGCCGGCTCAGTGTTCCTCCCAGCGCCACGGCCGCGGCAACCCATATTCCCCAGAGGGTCAGGACCAGACCCGTCGATTTCCGAATGCTGAAATGGTAAACCGCGCTGAGTCCGAAAACCCACAGAACCAGCTGCCAGATGGAAAAAATATCCAGCCGGGACAGAAACCGGTACAGGATCGAAGGCGTCTCGCCCCATGCCGGTGCGGGCAGCAGAACAGCCAGGCTGGTCGCGACTCCGTGGGACGTTCCCCTGGCCAGGATCATCAAACTCTTGATCACATTGCCCAGTGCGGGTATCAGACTGGCCCATGCGACCACGGATAGAACTTTTTTATAGCGGGTCTCGCCCCCCAGAACCACGCTGCCGCAGAAGGCCAGGATACCCGCGACAACGAGATATCCGATCAAAAGAAACAGGGGTATGGCGATAAGACCCGCGTATTTCCATCCGCCCTGCGCCTGGGCTTCCATTGCCTGGAGCTGCTCCGGCGTCAGGTCCAGCGTTCGTGTGTAGGCCATCCGGTCCGCAATGGCAATATCCATAATCAGCAAATTCATGGCGATGCCCAAAACACAGACAATGATAAACGGCACAAGCCAGTCGGGCGACTTGTTGATGCTTTCGAAAGTCTCTTTGGGAGAGATAAAAATGCCGACAAGCCGGCTGATTCCCTTCATGTTCTCTTCTTTCGCTCCAATCTCGTTCATACCTTCCTCCCTCGATCCAATCCGGATACCATTAATTACGTATAACGAAAGAAACAGGCAAATGTTTCATGCCGATTATTAAACAGGAGTAAAAAGAAAATATTCATTGATTGATGATCCGGTCCTTGACACGAAGCAGATAATCAAGAGCCGCGTCATGCTCGTTGGGGATCTCGCCATCGAGAATGGCCTCTTCGATGATTTTCTTCAGGCGGCCGACCGAAGGGCCGGGTCTCAGGCCGCACACGGCCATGATCTCATCTCCCCGAACCGGAGATTGAAACGCCCTCATTCGGTCTTTTTCTTCCACCTCCTTCATTCGGGCGTGAACATGATCAAAATTTTCCAAATGTTTCCTGACTCTCGCGGGATTCCCGGAGGTAATATCCGCCCGGCACAGAGTCATCAGATCCTCCATCTCCTGATCGGCCTGAACAATCAGGCGCCGAATGGCCGAATCCGTGATCTCTTCGCCGATGAGCTGAATGGGACGCATGTGAAGCCGTGTCAGTTTCGTGGTGTACCGAAGGTATTCTCTGGACAGTTTCAAACGGGGAATGATGTGCCGCAGCATGCGCACACCCACCAGTTCATGCCCGTGAAAAGTCCAGCCCTGATCTTTGACAAAGCGCTTGACCCTGGGTTTTCCGATATCATGCATGAGTGCGGAAAACCGAAGAAGCAGGTTGTCGCTGACCCGAGCCACATTGTCCACGACTTTGAGCGTGTGTTCGAACACATCCTTGTGATGATAGGCATCCCGCTGTTCGACACCGACCAGATCCGCCAGCTCGGGCAGAATTATGGACATCAGACCCGCCTCAAGCAAAATGCGCAAGCCGATGGAAGGCTGATCATGAGAGAGAATCTTGATCAATTCATCGGTGATTCGCTCCTGTGAGACGATTTTCAGCCGTTCTCTCTGTTCCCGCATGGCGGACAGAGTGTGTTCATGAATCCGGAACTGAAGCTGGCCGGCGAACCGGGCGGCGCGCATCATGCGAAGAGGATCATCCGAAAAGGTCTGCGCCGGATCAAGAGGAGTACGAATCAGCTGTTTTCCAAGATCCTTTTGCCCGCGAAACGGATCGATAATCGCGCCAAAACTGTCCGGCTCCAGAGAAAGTGCCATGGCATTGACGGTAAAATCCCGGCGGGCCAGATCTTCGGCCAGACTGCTCTTTTCCACGACCGGATTCCGGGATTGTTTGCTGTAGGTCTCTTTGCGCGCGGTGACGAACTCCAGTTTGCGGTCGGGAATGAGAAAAGAAGCCGTTCCGAATTTCGGATAAACCACAAAACCCTTGCCGTTCAGCCTCTGCCTGGCCGCCCTGGCCAGGGCAGGGCCGTCTCCCAGCACGACAAAATCGATCTCGACGGTGGTCCGCCCCAGCAGCAGATCTCTGACATATCCTCCCACAGTGAAAATGCGCGCTCCCTGCGCCGCGGCCAGGTTTGCCAGGGTTTTGAGCAACCGCTCATCAGACTCCGGCAAAGAGGCTGTCTTTTCCACGCTGTCTGTTTTCTTTGTCACAATCCGAAACCTTCCTCCCGGCTTTCATGCACCTGACCGGATGTATTGTTCCGGTCATTCTCCGCGGACCTTGTGTTTGTACCAGCCAGCCGTTCGCCGGATTGCCTCATCCAGTCCCACGCGCGGCACATAGCCCAGCTCACGGCATGCTTTTTCAATACTAAAATGAAAATCCCCCCTGAGATGCACCACCAGGTATCTGGTTACAGGCGGACGACCCGGAATACCGAACAAACGGTAGAGGGTTTCCAGAACCACCGCCACGCACCAGGCCGCCGGCGCGGGAACAAATATTCTAACCCGGGGGACCTCCAGGGCATCGGTCAGCCTGTCAAAATACTCCTTCCAGGTCAGCTCGATTCCGTCTGTGATGACAAACGTGTTTCCGGCGGCCTGTTTGACCGTTCCTGCCAGGACAATTCCATCGGCCAGATTCTCGACATAGGTGAAAGCCCCCAGAGAACGGCCTCCGGAAACAAGAGCCATGCATCCCTTTTCCAGCAAAGAGGCCATCTTCAACAGAATGACCCGGTCTCCGGGTCCGTAGATGTCCCCGGGCCGGATGATAACAGCTTCGATACGCCCCTGATGATGCGCCTGCATCACCACCTTCTCGGCCTCCCGTTTCGATTGGCAGTAGGGAAAACGGGTCGGAAGCTGAGGAGACTCTTCATTCATGTTCCGCGCACCCGTGAAACTGTGAACCGCCGCGCTGCTGATATACACGAAACGCCTGACACCGGCCTCAACGGCCGCTTCCAGTATGGAGCGGGTTCCATCCACATTTACGCGTCTGAAATAGGACTCGCTTCCATAATCGGAGACGGCACCCGCGACGTGAAAAACCGTTTCACAGCCCTTGACGGCCTGTTCGAGCGACTCCGGATCTTCCAGAGATCCGAAGACTTTTTCAATGGAAGCCCCCTCCAAAGCGGACAGGTCGCTGGTCTTTCGAACCATCCCCCTGACCCGATGACCCGCTTTCGACAATTTTCGACAGAGTACGGCGCCCACGAATCCGTTGGCGCCGGTTACCAGAGTTTGCATTTGAATGGGTTCCTCTTTTAAACACGCAGCATGATAAAGAGATCCGTTCCGATTCCCAGACAGGCATGAAGCACCAGCGGATAAAATATGGACCGGGTGCGCCATGCAACGACACCGAATATGATTCCGCCGGCAATCGCACCGAAACTTTCGCTGAAGGGTTTGCCGATATGAACGATGGCGGAAAGAATGGTCTGAATCAGTATGGCCGGCAATGCCCCGAACCGTTTTTCCAGACCGAAGAGCATGAACCCGCGAAATAAAAATTCCCACCCGAAATAATAGACCAGATAGGCGGCCTCGATAACGACAAAGTAAGGCCAGGCCCCCAGAACACTTTTAGCCAGGGGATACTCGGCCTGCATGGCCGCGTCTCCTGACCCCAGGAAAGCCGTCAACAGGGCAATGGGAATGCCGACAAGAAGAATCCGTCCGCCGGCACGCCAATCGCCCGAAACGATGCCCATGGAACGCAGAGTTTTTTTCAAAACCACCTTCACGAACAGCATGGGAATCAGTCCCATCAGAAGGAACGCGGTGCCGTACTCATACAGAGTGGCATAAAAATCCCATCCCGGAGCCGCCGTTAAATGCGGAAAAATCCGCGCGAAATGAACCTGCTTTCCCCCGTACACCCATAAAGTCAAAAGAACGGGTGCCAGCAGCAGAATCCAGGCGCTCCCGTCCCATTCCTCCTTCAGATTCCGCAGAGAGAAAGAGTTTTGACGGGGAAAGAATTTGTCTTTCGATTTCATGCATTCATCCTTTCTTTCTCCCATCCGCGCTTCCGATTACGGCTTTTCAAGGATGCCGCCTTCTTTCATGTCATTTCGTTTGAGCAGAACGGCGAAAATCAGCCCCGCAACACCCAGGCCGGCGAACATGATCTGGCTGGCGGTATAAGTGCCGGCCAGATCCCGCAGCAGCCCGTTGAGCCAGGGGAACAGCCCCAGGCCGATGTTCTGGATCATGGTCATGAGGCCGAAGGCTGTGCCAACCCGTTTTTTATCCACGATGAGCGGGATAGAAGGCCACATGGCCGCGGGCACCAGAACAAAGGCCGCTCCCAGCACAATCATCATAAACGCCGGATTGATGCTGGTGATGCCCAGCAGCAGGTGGGCCGGTATCATCATCAGAGAGCCGATGATCATCAGGGTCGCCCTCCTGCCGACCTTATCCACAAATTTGCCGGCAAAGGGCGCGAAGACCATGGAGGCAAAGACGATGACGCCAGCCATGCCCGGAGCCGTGCGGAACATATTGATAATATTCTTGAATACCTGAAAGAAGAAGCCACCCTCGCCGCCGGCTTCCAGCGGAATGCCCCATTTATCATGGAAAAAATCCGCCGCCAGGTGCTGAAAGGGAAAGATGGCGCCGTAAAAAGTCATGCAGAGCAGAGTCACATACCAGAATGAAGGGGGAAAAGCGGCGATGTCGGCGAACACGATCTTCTCTTCAACCTCGCCTTCCTCCAGATCCAGGGCATGTTCGCCTTTCCGGTCCATGAAAACATAGATGATATTGGCCAGCAGGGAGATGATACAGAACCCCACACCGGCCCAGAGGGCGTAGGAGTACTTGCCGAAATAATCGGCGATGAGAGCCTCCGTATTGTAGCTGAAAAGAGATCCCAGCCGGCTCACGGTAAGAGCGATGCCGAAGGCCATGGCCATCTCCCTGCCCTTGAACCATCGGGCGATGATTGAACTCTGCGCGATGATCAGGGTTTCGGATCCGGCGCCGAAGATGAACATGCCCACATACAGCATCCAGATGTTCCGCGAAAGGGCGATGACCGCGGCTCCCAGCACGATGAAAGAGGAAAAGAGCAGACTGGCCTTGCGGGTTCCGATCCTGTCGATCAGAATGCCGCCGATAAGCAGGCAGAGAATGGCCGCCACGGAGTAGATGGTCTTGGTGGCCCCGAAAGCCGCCCGGGAGACTTCAAATGATTTTATCAGAATCGGCGCAATGGCCGAGAGCCCGTCGTAGGCGAAGTAACTGCCGAAAGTCAATAGGCTGACAAATCCCAGAATGGTGAATCGGAACAGTTTGGTCGACGGATGAAATGCGGGCACTGTTTTGGCTTTTTCCGGGGTCATCAAGAACCTCCTGTTTATCATGCCTGTAAATCGATAAAAGATTGATTGATATTTTACGTAATATTTTTATAAAATGCAAATTATCTGTAAAAAAGGACAACTTCTTTTTGATACGATCTTTTCCCTCTCTGCGCCACGCGCATATCGCTTTGCGATTTGTGTCTTTTCGAATTAAGATTTACGCATTACGCGTTTTTTAATCCGCAATCCGAAATGCTTTTCCTGCCTCCGGCGGGGTACTTTTCTTGGCGCAAGAAAAGTACCCAAAAGAACATCCTTTTTCCAAGCTCGCTGTCATCATACAGGTATCTTCCAGCCGTTTCATAAACCCACCCCTAGCCCCTACGCTAATCCGCCTAAGGCGGATTAATGCCCTCCCCCCATACCATGAATGAAACATAAGACCGGCCTATCGCGGGAAAAAGGGGGAAAACACTACCTCCCCCCCCACGAAAAAAACATTGACAGCCCCTCCAACTCGTCATTCCCGAAAAACATCCTGCAGCGCCAGCACGTCCAGCTCCCCTCTCTGGAGTGTCCGGATAGCCTGCACCACGGCCCAGGCAGCCGAGAGGGTCGTCACGCTGGCAATGCCGCGTGCCATCGCTTCACGGCCGATGATAAACTCATCTTCGCGGGACGTTTTCCCCAATGGCGTGTTGATGACCAGATCGATCTTTCCGTCTATCATGTAATCCACGGCATTGGGCCGCCCTTCCACTGCCTTGAGCACGCATTCAGCCGGAATTCCCGCCTTGCGAAGGGCCGCGTGCGTGCCTCGAGTGGCCATCAGCCGAAACCCCAGCTCATGCAGCTGCCGTCCGATGGGGATAATGCCCGCCTTGTCGTGTTCATTCACGCTGAGAAACGCGCGGCCTTCGGAGGGCAGACTCTGACCCGCGGCCAGCTGCGCCTTGGCAAAAGCGCTTCCGAAATCACGGCCCATGCCCATGACCTCTCCGGTCGACAGCATCTCCGGAGACAGATAGGTCTGCACATTCGGAAACTTCATAAACGGAAAAACGGGCGTCTTCACGGCTGTCAGGGTTTCTGAAATGGCGACCTTCAGATCCAGTTCATCCAGATTCTTTCCTGCTATCACCCTGGCCGCTGCCCCGGCCCATGCGATGCCCGTAGCCTTGCTCACAAAGGGCACGGTCCGCGAAGCCCGGGGATTGACCTCCAGCAGAAACAGCTCGCCGTCTTTCAGGGCAAATTGAACGTTCATCAGACCCCGGACTCCGAGCAGAGAGGCCAGCTGCCCGGTCTGGCTGACCATGAGTCGATAATCTTCATCGGCGAGCATATAGGGCGGCAGTACGCAGGAGCTGTCTCCGGAATGGATGCCCGCCTCTTCGATATGCTGCATGCAGCCGCAGATCACGGTTCGATTACCGTCGCTCAGGGCGTCTACATCGAATTCCAGCGCGTCTTCCAGAAATTGATCCACCAATACGGGATGACTGGGCGAAACCGCGGCCGCTTCGCGGATGTACCGCTCCAGATCCTGTTCGTTGTACACGATCTTGATGCCCCTGCCCCCGAGTACGTAGGAAGGCCGAACCAGCACGGGATATCCGATCTGGCTGGCGGCCTTCAAGGCCTCCTCGAACCGGAAGGCCGTTCCCCAGGCCGGCTGGCGGATGGACGTGGGCCGGATCAGATCACCGAACCGGCGCCGGTCCTCCGCCAGATCGATCGACTCCGGGGATGTACCCAGAATCGGCACCCCGGCGGCTTCCAAACCGCGCGCCAGCCTGAGGGGTGTCTGACCCCCGAACTGGACAATGACACCGCAAGGATGCTCGAACCGCACGATGTGCATCACATCTTCCAGAGTCAGGGGTTCGAAATACAGTTTATCCGCCGTGTCGTAATCCGTAGACACGGTTTCGGGATTGTTGTTGACCATGATGGTCTCATAGCCGAGTTCCCTCAGCGCCATAACCGCGTGCACGCAGCAGTAGTCGAACTCGATTCCCTGTCCGATGCGGTTGGGCCCGCTGCCGAGAATCAGGATCCGCCGTCGGCGGCTTCGCCGTGACTCATTTTCCGCTTCATAAGTACTGTACAGACAGGAAGTTTCGGAAGGAAATTCAGCCGCGCAGGTGTCCACGGTCTTGTATACCGGTAAAATGCCCGCTTTCAGTCGGCGCTCCGTGATTTCCCTTTCCTCTGCTCCGCACAGACAGGCCAGCCTTTCATCCGAAAGCCCCAGGCGTTTGGCCTCCTCAAGCCACCGGTTATCGGGCAGTCCGAACTCCCGAATCTCCTGCTCCATCTGAATGATCTCCCATATCTGCTCCACAAACCAGGGATCGATACCCGTAAGAGACGATATCTCATCGGTCAGCATGCCGGACCGAAGCGCATCGCCGATTTTCCAAAGCCGGCCGGGTGTGGGCCGGCGTAGAACCGCTCGCAGGGTGTCGAGATCGAACGTGTCATCCCCGAAGGACCGCCTGTCCAGTTCCAGGGATCGCATGGCCTTGAGCAATGCCTCCTTGAAGGTGCGGCCGATGGCCATGGTCTCGCCCACGGCTTTCATCTGAGGCCCCAGTTCCGGCACGGCCTGGGGAAACTTCTCGAAGTTCCACCGGGGAATCTTAACCGCTACATAATCCAGGACAGGCTCAAAACAGGCCGGGGTTTTACCGGTGATCTCATTGATGATCTCATCCAGATTCAGTCCCACAGCCAGCCGGGCGGCGATCTTGGCGATAGGAAAACCCGTGGCCTTTGAGGCCAGGGCCGAGCTGCGTGAAACGCGGGGATTCATTTCAACAACGATGAGCCGTCCGGTCTGCGGATTTACGGCGAACTGGATGTTGGAACCGCCCGTTTCCACGCCGATCTTTCTGATGATGGCCCGGGCTGCGTTTCGCATTCGCTGATACTCCCGGTCCGTAAGAGTCTGAGCCGGCGCCACGGTGATGGAATCACCGGTATGCACGCCCATGGGATCCACATTTTCCACAGAACAGACAATGACCACATTGTCGCTGAGATCGCGCATGACCTCCAGTTCATACTCCTTCCATCCGGCCACGGACTCTTCGATGAGCACCTCCCCGATCGGACTGGCCTGAATTCCTTTCAAGACCCGTTCCGAATACTCCTCCCGGTTGTACGCCATGCTGCCTCCGGTTCCTCCCAGGGTGAAGGCGGGCCGAATGATCACCGGCAGACCCGTCGTCTCGAGAATGCCCCTGGCCTCGTCGAGACTGCGTGCGATTCCTCCGCGGGGGCAGTCCAGTCCCAGTTCCCGCATGGTCTTTTGAAACAGCTCACGGTCCTCGGCCAGCTCGATGGCTTCCACACACGCGCCGATGAGGGTGACACCGTGTTTTTCAAGAAGGTGGCGCCTCGCCAGTTCCATAGTCACATTCAGGCTGGTCTGCCCTCCCATGGTCGGCAGAAGCGCGTCCGGCCGCTCTTTTTCGATGACAGCGGCCACGGTCTCCCAGCGGATGGGCTCCACATAGGTCCGGTCGGCCAGAAGCGGATCTGTCATGATGGTGGCCGGATTGGAGTTGACAAGCACAGTTTCATACCCCAGCTCCTTCAGGGCCTTGACCGCCTGTGTTCCGGAATAGTCGAATTCACAGGCCTGGCCGATGACAATGGGTCCGGAGCCGATGATCAGTATCTTTTTTATATCTTTCCGTTTGGGCATATTACTCCCTCATTCAATCCGCTATTAGCGGGTTTCCATGAGCCGGTCGAACCGTTGAAAAACATTCGCCGCGTCGTGAGGTCCGGGAGCCGCTTCCGGATGGTACTGAACGGATAGAACGGGAAGGTCCTGGTGCCGCATCCCTTCCACGGTCCCGTCGTTGAGACTGATTTGGGTCGATTCGAGGCCCGCCCGCTTCAGAGAAACCGGATCCACCGCGTAATTATGATTCTGGGATGTAATGGCGACCCGGCCGGAAGAAAGGTCAAGAACCGGATGATTGGCTCCGTGATGGCCGAATTTCAGCTTGAAAGTATCCGCGCCCAGAGCCAGGGCGAGGATCTGATGCCCCAGACAGATGCCGAAAAGAGGACAGCGTTCAACCAGAGACCGGACGGTTTGAACCGCCTGGGTCAGAATCCCTGGATTGCCCGGACCGTTTGAGAGAAAAACGCCGTCGGGGCGGCATTCCAGCAGCGCCTCAGGCGGCGCGTCGGCGGAATACCGGATCACCCGCCAGCCCAGCGAGGTCATCAGGCGCGGAATCTGATGTTTGACACCGAAATCCAGCACCGCCACGGTTCTTGCCTTTTTCAGAGAGGAAAAATCCTCTTCCCTCCACTCGGCATCCGCCTGATCCGTCCATGGCCGCTGCCTCTCATCAAGCGTTACCTGCCTCACCAGATCCAGTTTTTCGACAGCCTCATGGGTTCGAAGTTTTTCCTCCAACAGCCCGGGGGAGAGGCCTTCGGTGGACAGAATGCCCATCATGGCTCCCTTGTCACGAATACGGCGGGTGAGCGCCCGCGTATCGATATCGGACAGCCCGCAGATGCCGTGACGCCTCATGTATTCATCCAACGACACGCGGGATCGATAACTGGATGGAATGCGGCATATTTCACGAACGATCAATCCCTTGACGCGGGGCGCATCAGACTCTCCGTCTTCACCGTTGATGCCCGTGTTTCCGATATGAGGACAGGTCATGGTCACAATCTGCCCCTGATAGGAGGGATCCGTCAGAATCTCTTCATATCCCGTCATGGCTGTCTGAAACACCACTTCTTCCACGGCTGTTCCCCGGCCTCCGAATCCCCGGCCCTGATACCGGGTACCGTCCTGAAGAATCAGCATTCCGTCCATGCGTGCCTCCTGTTTGTTTCTCCTGAAAGCAAAAAAAAAGCCCTGTGAAAATCACAGAGCCTGAAAAGAAAAACCGCCTGCCGGGGGTTTCATCCAACCCCCTCCCGCCGCGGGCAGCGCAAGCCGTTGAGTATTTTGAAAAATGTCCAGACCTCCTTAAAGAACCGGATTAAAATACAAAATAGCGGTCATTTTGTCAAGCAGTTTATGGAGCACTCGGCCCTTTTATGTCAAGAGATACGGGATTGTTCCTTCCAATGCCGGTTCAGAATCTCCTCGCGGTCCGCATTCAACAGCGCGAGGATGACTTCATCCAGATCGCCGTCCAGTATTTCATGAAGACGGTACAGGGTCAGATTGATTCGATGATCCGTGACCCGTCCCTGGGGAAAGTTGAAGGTCCGTATTTTCACACTCCGGTCTCCCGATCCGATCATGGAACGCCGGCTTGCTGCAACCCGGGCTTCTTCGTCCTTTCGCTTGAGATCATACAGCCGCGCCCGCAGCACACGCATGGCCTTGGCCTTGTTTTTATGCTGGGATTTCTCATCCTGGCAGGTCACAACCATGCCTGTGGGAATATGGGTGATCCGGACGGCCGAATCCGTTGTATTCACGCTTTGCCCGCCCGGACCCGAAGAACGGTACACATCGATACGCAAATCTCCGGGTTCGATCACGATATCCACTTCCCGGGCTTCAGGAAGGACCACCACCGAAGCGGCCGATGTGTGAATACGGCCTCCGGTTTCGGTTGTCGGAACACGCTGAACACGATGCACGCCGCTCTCGTACTTGAGCCGGCCGAATACACCATCACCCGATACCGAGAAAATAATCTCCTTCAGCCCCCCCAATTCGGTCGGGTTGGATGTCAGCACCTCTTTTTTCCATCGCTTTTTCTCGATGAATTTGGTGTACATCCTGTACAGATCCATGGCAAAAAGGGCCGCCTCATCTCCTCCGGTGCCGGGACGTATTTCCATAATGGCGTCTTTTTCGTCACGCGGGTCACGGGGAATCAGCATCAATTTGATCTCATTTTCCACAGTTTCAAGACGGGCTTCGCTCTCCTCCAGTTCTTCCCTGGCCAGAACCTTGAGTTCCGCGTCCGCGCTTTCATGAAGCACCGCATGATCTTCATCAATCTTTTTAAGAAGCGACCGATAGATTTCGGCTTTTTTTATCAGTTCTGTCAACTGGCGATGCTCACGGGAAACCGCGGCTATCTTCTCGGGCTGCTTGATAATGCTCGAATCTTCCAGACTTTTCTCGAGCCGCTTCAGATTCGCTTCCGCCCGTTCGATCTGGCCGAGAATCATTCTCCGGTTTTCGCTGGTCATGAACCCGCCCCTTTCACCGAATCCGCCCATTTGACCTGAATACCGGGTTCCAAACCCAAAGCGCATCGGAGAGCCGTCAGTCCGACCTCCAGCTGCTCGTCATCGGGTTCACGGGTGGTGATGTTCTGCAGCCAGAGTCCGGGGGCTGTCAGTAAACGGGAAAAAAGCCGGCCGGCCCGCCTGGAAGAGAGCCGAATGATTTCATACGAAATCCCGCCGATCAAAGGGATAAAAAGAAAACGAATAAGCCGGTCCAACAGGTTCTCGGGCCGTCCCAGAAAAACAAACACCAGGATGGATACCAGCACCACAACCAGCAGAAAACTGGTGCCGCAGCGGGGATGATGCGTGGAAAAAGATTTGACGCCTTCCAGGGTAAGCGGGCGATCCTGTTCATAGGCAAAAATGGATTTGTGTTCGGCCCCGTGGTATTCGAACACCCGCCGTATTTCCTTCCATCGACTGATCAGAAACAGATAGAGAAGAAACAGAATCAGGCGAAAAAGACCATCGATGAGGTTGAACAGAACTCCGCTTCGCACGCCGGTCAGTTCCGTAAGAAAAAGCGGCAGTAAAAAAAAGAAGCCGATCCCCAATGCGAGAGAAAAAATCACGGTCAGCCCCATCAGTATCTTTGTTTTTCGGTCCGACCGGGTCGATTCAACCGTTTTTTCATCGGCCATGGCCACGTCTCCCGAGAAATTGAGCGCCCGAATACCCCACACCAGAGATTCAATGAGAACGACACCGCCCCGGATCAGAGGCCATCCCAATATTTTGCATCGCCGGGTCCATGACAGGTAAGAAGATCTCTTCACCACGATAGTTCCGTCCGGTTTTCGAACCGCCACGGAGACGTATTCCGGCGACCGCATCATCACGCCCTCGATGACGGCCTGTCCGCCGACATGCACTTTGGTGCCGTTTTTTTCTTTCATCGCCCTCTTCCTGATAAAAAAAACGGAACACAGCCGGCTCTGACTGCATTCCGATCATGAATGTCGATTGGCACGCTAGGAAGACCTGTCTTCGGCCTTGCTCTGCTTTTTGTCCTCTTCGGATTTCAGCTTGTATTTTTTCATGTATTTCTCGACGCGACCCGCCGAATCCACCAGTTTCTGCTTGCCCGTGAAAAAGGGATGGCAGGCCGAACAGATTTCCACCTTGATATCCCCCACTGTGGACCGGGTCTCGAAAGAATGTCCGCACGCGCAGCTTACCGTGCAATTTTCATACTTCGGGTGAATGCCTTTTTTCAAAATAGTGTCTCCCGCTAAACCTGTTTGAATGCGGCAATTAATGTAAACAATCGATAATTAATAATCAAGTAAAATTTTCCATCTTCCTTTCGCTGGATTGTATCAAGACACAAAATCCTGTTTTCCGGCCGGCCGAGCATCGGACAATCGTCTTATTTAATCAGCAGCATGCGCCTGACCGTCCTGTTCCCGCCGGTTTTCATCCTGTACAGATACACACCGCTCGCCACGGGATTTCCCGAGTCATCCGTACCGTCCCAGGTTACCGGCCACTTGCCGCGGGGGTAGTAGGCATTTCCCAGAGTGCGTATCCGCTGACCCCGTATATTGGTGATCACAATTTCAACGATACTTCCAACAGGCAGGGTAAATTCGATCTGAGTCGAATGATTGAACGGATTGGGATAGTTCTGAGCGATCCGGTAATCCGTGGGCAGAAGATCCTCACTCGCCTCCGTGGGAATCATGTCACGCTCATACACGCCGTTTCCATGCGTTGCCGCCCTAATCTTTGAATTCATCTCGGACAGGGAAAGATCCAGAACCAGAACCGCCGGAGGCAGCCCGTCGTTAAAGGACTCCCAGGTTTTCCCGTCATCCGTGGTCACCCAGATTCCCAGATCATTGCCCACATAATACGTTTCATAGTTCAAGGGATCGATCAGCACGGCGTTGGTGGGCACATCGGGAAGTCCTTGCCCAAGATCCTCCCAGGAAGGGGAGTCCATGGTGGTCCGAAACAGATGGGATGTTCCGAACCCGGACAAAGCCGCATAGACTTCCCGGGGATTGTGGGGTGATACAACCAGATCCACCACATACCGGTTGGGCAGATCGCGGGTGATTTTTTTCCAGGAACCGCCCCCGTTCTCCGAGCAGTACACCTGGACTTCCCCGCCGGCCCAGGGCGAAGGTCCCGTGGCTGCGAAAACATGATCGGTGCGTATCCTTGAGGCATCCAGGGCCGTGACAATATCTCCGTTGAGCCGGGAGTTCTCACCGGCGGTCCATGACAGCCCTCCGTTGGTGGACCGGTACACATAATTGGTGGCCGCGTACAGAAGATTGGAGTTGACCAGCACATAAGGCGCGATAAAAGCGGACGCCTCATCATAAAAGTAATTGCCTTTGGCATTCGGACCGATTCTGAACCAGGACCGGTCATTCCACCCTCCGGTGGTGGTCTTGACCATGTTCAGATACTGGGATGAGGCGTAAATGATATCGGTATTGAGGGGATCCAGGGCCGTATACGCGCCGTCTCCGTACCAGGCCCAGGTCTGCCATTCGGGACTGCCCCGATAAATCACGGTCCCGTTGTCCTGCAGCCCGCCCGCAGCCAGGCCGGAATCGACGGGTGAGCTGGAAAATCCGGGATAAAACTGGGTGGTGACGTATCCCCGGTTCATGGTCTGAAAAGTCCGTCCGCCGTCCAGAGTCCGGCTGACTCCGCCGTCATGCGCGGCAAAAAACACATTCGGATCCGTTGGATGATCGGCATATGCATGATGATCGGGATGCATCACGGTTGAATCTGTCAGAAAAAGATAGCCTGAACCCGGATTCACATTAAAATGAGAGCCCCCGTTCTCCGAAAGGCCGTACAGCACACCCGCCCAGAATATTTCCTGATCATTCGCGGGATTGACACGCACGTAATGGGAAAACCATCCCTGATACTGGGCCATGTCCCAGGAGCTGACAGTCACCCAGGTGGAACCGTAATCCGTGCTCTTATACAGACCGCGGGAATACTCGGCATTGGCAATACTGGCGAAAACGAGTCCGGGAACCGCGGCACAGGTGCTCATCAGCGCTTTCCCGTCCCATGGATAGGGAAGGCCATGCCAGACCAGACTCCAGTTCATTCCGCCGTCCAGGCTCTGATAGATGCCTGTTTCCGCTGCCCCCAGATTTCCGCAAGCCGCCAGCATGGTATCCGGACTGTCTGGAAAAATGACGATGTCCGTTGTCATGAGCACGGAATGAATCCGGTTCCATGTTTCTCCCCGATCATCCGACCGATACAGGCCCTCGGATGTTCCGGCAAAGACAATATCCGGATCGGCCGGATGAAGTCTGAGAGCCAGAACCCCGTTTCTCTGATCATAGGTCCAGTCGAGACTCTTTTGCCAGGTCAAACCGCCGTCCGTGGTTTTCAGAATGCCGATGCCGTAGCTGCCCCGCGTGTGACGGAAATGAACGCTTCCCATGGTGCGATGATAACCGTAAACTTCTCCGGTCCCGATATACATGACATCAGGATCCCTGGGATCAATGGCAATGGCATTCACGCCCAGAACCGGGAATCCTGTGTCGATATATTCCCAGAAATAATCTTCGAGTCCGGATCCGGTCGAAGTCAGACGCCACAGACCGCCGCTCGCCGAACCGGCATACACGATGTCCGGGTTCTTTGGATTGACGGCCAGGGCGATGGTTCTGCCGCCCTGATTGATTGGACCGATTGATTTCCACTCCGTCACCTCGTCTGCATGACGCGCCCGGAATTCCCGTCCGTTCTTTCGGTACTGTTCCCAGGCCTGATACCATCCCTTTGCCGGCATATGCTGTTTCGGAAAGGCCCGCTGATTGTACCAGTCTCCGGCTCCCTGCATGAGACGGGGCGGTGACGCATTCTTCACTCGAAACGGCCGTGACCGTAGACCAATAAAAACGATGAGGATTGCCAGGCATCCGAATCCGATCCATTTTTTCATGATCTGTTTCCCCTTCTACGGGATTCAATTTTTCGAAAAACCATTTCATCCATAATACGGACAGTTCGGTGAAATCCCCGATAAAAAATCCCCACCCTGAATCATCGATGGGGATTGAATGCGGCCTGTCCGGAGCGGTCAGGTGCTCATGGAAGCGATGAACTCTTTGTTGTTCCGTGTGCCGTGCATTTTACTCATAAGAAATTCCATGGCTTCGGTCATGTTCATTTCACTGAGCAGTTTTCTCAATATCCAGATGCGGTTCAGATCTTTCTCTTCGATGAGCAGTTCCTCTTTGCGCGTGCCCGACTTGTTGATGTCGATGGAAGGAAAGATTCTGCGATCGGACAGCTGGCGGTTCAGCTGAATCTCCATATTGCCCGTGCCCTTGAACTCTTCGAAAATCACCTCGTCCATGCGGCTTCCCGTATCGATGAGCGCCGTGGCGATGATGGTCAGGCTGCCGCCCTCTTCCACATTTCGGGCCGCCCCGAAAAATCGCTTGGGCCGGTGCAGAGCGTTTGAATCGACACCGCCTGAAAGAATTTTGCCTGAATGAGGAACCACCACATTGTGCGCCCTGGCCAGCCGGGTAATGGAATCCAGAAGAATGACCACATCGTGACCGTATTCCACCAGCCTTTTCGCCTTTTCCAGCACCATTTCGGCGACCTGAACATGCCGCTCGGCCGGTTCATCGAAAGTCGAACTGATGACCTCCGCTTTCACGGACCGCTCCATATCCGTCACTTCCTCGGGCCGCTCGTCGATGAGCAGAACGATGAGCTTGATATCCGGATGGTTCTTGGTAATGGAATTGGCGATTTTCTGAAGGATAATCGTCTTTCCTGTCCGCGGCTGAGCCACTATCAGTCCGCGCTGCCCCTTGCCGATGGGAGTGAGAATATCCATGATGCGCGTGGTATATTCTCGAGCATTGATCTCCAGAATAAACCGTTCGTTAGGGTACAGCGGCGTCAAATTGTCAAAAAGAATCTTGCTCTTGGCCAGTTCAGGATTCTCGTAATTAACGGCCTCCACCTTGATCAGGGCGAAAAAGCGTTCATTGTCTTTGGGGGGACGGATCTGCCCCGAGATCATATCTCCGGTCCGAAGACTGAACCGTTTAATCTGTGAAGGAGAAATGTAGATATCATCCGGTCCGGGCAGATAATTGGTGTCGGACGAGCGTAAAAACCCGTATCCGTCAGGCAGTATTTCCAATACCCCTTCCGAAAAGATATTGCCGTCTTTATGAGTCTGATCTTCAAGAATCTTGAAGATCAGCTCCTGTTTGCGAAGCCCTGAGTATGCGGGTATGTTCATCTCCTGGGCCAGGGCAGACAGTTCGGAAATCTTCATTTTTTTCAATTCACCGATGTCCATTCACTACCTCTGATTTTATACGATTGTCTGCAACATGATTAGAAGTGGGCTGGATTTATTCGCCCTTGCCTCTTAAATCCTTGAATTCTGGCTGATCGTGGTTTTGCAGCGAGAAAAGGAGTGCAATAAACCGCCTTGCCGCGATTCGCGGTTCCTCATTTTGATAACATGACACTGTATACAGGGTTCAGGCCTCGGGCCTGCAGGCCCCGAAAATCATTTATATGCGTTAGATAGCAGGAATTCAAACTGTTGTCATATTGATTTGTTCTTGCATTGATCTGAATGGGTAGTTTCCGAGGATCTGACAGAAGATTTTCCCCATTTGTTGATTTAATTTACACCATGAGACTCATTTTGTCAAGCATTAAATGCAGGACACTCATCTTTTTCGTTTCCCTCCCCTGTCGCCGTTTCCCGTTTACGGACCGGATCAGTCCAAATGAGTCGATCTATTCCTTGACAATATACCGGGGAATTCCTATATTTTTATGATATGGCACAGAGCGGGCATCCTTTGTTGAACCGGAAAGAACATTTCCGGATCGGAAAAAAGGAATCGAGCATGACGAGCATCTATCTGGATTACGCGGCCACGACACCCATGGATCCCCGGGTCCGTGAGGCGATGGCACCCTATTGGGAAACGGTTTTCGGCAACCCCATGTCTTTACACAGCCACGGCCAAAAAGCGCTGGAAGGCGTGGAAGCGGCGAGGGATTCAGTCGCGCGTCTCATCGGGGCCGATTCACCGGAAATCGTGTTTACCGGATGCGGTACCGAGTCGGACAACGCCGCCATCAAAGGCGTCGCTTTTGCCAGGGGACAAGGCGGCCATATCATCACCACGGCCGTGGAACACCATGCCGTACTGCATGCGTGCCGGTTTCTGGAAAAACAGGGGTTCGATCTCTCGGTCGTTTCTGCAGACCGGTTCGGCCGGGTAAATCCGGATGACATCAAAGACGCCATAACGTCAAAAACCATACTGATCTCGGTCATGCATGCCAACAACGAAGTGGGTACGATAGAGCCCATCGAAGCGATCGGCGCCCTGGCCCGCGACCGCGGGATCTCTTTTCACACGGATGCGGTCCAGACCGCGGGCCATTTGCCCATCCATGTCGATACCATGAACATCGACCTTCTGGCACTCTCCGCGCACAAATTCTGCGGACCCAAGGGGGTCGGCGCCCTGTATATCCGGAAAGGAACCCCGTTTGAACCCCTGCTGCACGGCGGCGCCCAGGAAGGGGGAAGACGAAGCGCCACACACAACGTTCCGGGCATCGTGGGCCTCGGCAAAGCGGCTGAAATCGCCATGAAGGAGATGGAGGATGAAAACCGCCGGATCGATGAGCTCCGGCGGCGGCTGCTGAACCGTCTGATGCGTGACATCCCGGACACCTGCCTCAACGGCCATCCCGAAGAACGGCTTCCCAATAATATCAATCTGTCTTTCGCGCAGGTGGAAGGGGAAGCCCTTCTCATGCACCTGGACCATGCCGGCATCTCGGCTTCCAGCGGTTCGGCGTGCAGTTCCGGATCGGAAGATCCCTCGCATGTCCTTTTGGCAATGGGACTCAGCCCCGAAAAAGCCCGCGGCAGTCTCCGCCTCAGTCTGGGACGGTTCACAACCCGTGAAGAGATCGACCGAGCCGCAGAAGCCGTCATCGAGGCGGTCGGCCGTCTTCGGGAACTCTCACCTGCCGGGAAATCCTGAAATGAACGACCGGGACACGGCAGCGGACATTCGACGGCTTTTGAGAGAAAAGAACGCCGTTTTGCTGGCGCACAACTATCAGCGGGCCGAGATTCAGGAACTGGCCGATGTACTGGCCGACTCCCTGGATCTGGCCCGATACGCCGCGCGCGCGGACAAGCCACTGATTGTTTTTTGCGGCGTGCGGTTTATGGCCGAAACAGCGGACATCCTCTCCGAGGATAAGACCGTGCTCCTGCCCCGTCCGGACGCAGGATGCCCCATGGCCCGTATGGCGGATACGGACAGCCTGAGCCGGATGAAAGAGCGGTTTCCCGGTGCCAGGGTGGTCACCTATGTCAACTCAACGGCCGAAGTCAAGGCGGAATCGGACATTTGCTGCACATCGGCCAACGCGGTCCGTATTGTCAACGGATTGAACGCAGATGAGATCATATTCGCTCCCGACCGGAATCTGGCCCATTATGTTCAGCGTTTCACGGATAAACGAATCATTCCGTGGGACGGCTACTGTTACGTGCACAACCGGATTACGGCCGACGACGTGAAAGAATCCCGAAAACTTCTGCCCGATGCCGTGCTCATGGTGCATCCGGAATGTCCACCCGAAGTGATCGATCTGGCCGATGAAGTGCAGTCAACCGGCGGCATGGTCCGGGTGGCTCAAGAATCAAAGGCCAGGCGATTTCTTATAGGCACGGAGGAAGGCATGATTACAAGGCTCAAAAGGGAGAATCCCGGCAAGGAATTTTACTCCGTGGGACCGGCCCGTCTGTGCCGGGGCATGAAAACCATCCATCTGAAAGACGTGCGGGACGCTCTCGAAAAGGAGCAGCACCGTATCGTGGTGCCCGAACCCGTGAAAACCCGGGCCCGGCGGGCTCTGGAGAACATGCTGAATGAGGGATAAGCCGCGGGTCATGGTCGCCATGAGCGGAGGTGTGGATTCATCCGCAGCCGCCGCCATTCTGGTTAAAAAAGGATTCCAAGTCACAGGGGTTACGTTTCAGCCCTGGGGAGAGAAATCCACGGATCACCATGCGGTCACCGACGCCCGGCATGTCGCGGATCATCTGGGCATCCCCCATCGCATCGTTGATTTGAATGAAGAGTTTGAATCCGCGGTGGTGGAGTACTTTGTATCGGAATACTTGCGAGGAAGAACGCCCAATCCCTGCGCGGAATGCAACCGGTACATTAAATTCGGCGCTCTGCTGAAAACCGCCCGCGATCTGGGCGCAGACAGTCTGGCTACCGGACATTATGCCATAATCCGCCGGAATGCCCGGACCGGCTGTTTCAGACTGTACCGGGGCAGAGAAAAGAGCAGGGATCAATCCTATTTTCTGGCGAGAATTCCCGGGGAAAGCCTGGCTCATATCCGCTTTCCCATAGGCCATCTGCACAAGAAGAAAATCCGCAGGCTGGCCCGGGAATGGGGACTTCCTGTATCAGAAAGACCCGAAAGCCGGGAGATCTGTTTTATTCCGGACGACAACGTAGACGGTTTTATCCGGAAGAGACGTCCAATTCCGGCCGGATTCATTCGGGACGAATCGGGCCGGGTTCTGGGGAAACATACCGGAATCACGAACTTCACGATCGGTCAGCGAAAGGGACTGGGAGTCGCCCTGGGAAAACCCGTATACGTTCAGCGGATCGATCCGGATACACAGACCGTGGTTGTCGGCAAAGACGAAACGCTTCTCCGCAGCGGGTTTACGGCAACCGGTGTTCACTGGATCGCTTCCGATAAAATCCGCCGCTCCCGGCGGTTCCAGGTGAAAATCCGTTACCGGCATGCTCCTTCATCCGCCAGGGTAACGCCCGTCGGTGAAGGTCGTGTCGAGGTCCTCTTCGACCGAAAACAGCGTGCCATCACACCGGGTCAGCTGGCCGTGTTTTACCGCGGACCGGTTGTCTGGGGATCCGCGTGGATCGACTCGGTGATGAGCCGGTAATTCGCAGGCATGACCAAAGGCACATCAATATGGATCATGAACCGTTTTAACATACACCCGTTTATTCATTAAGGAGGAGAGAATTCAAATGAAGGCGAAACTGCCCGATATCGGCAAAATATCCCCGGAAGTTTTTGAGGAACTGATCTATCCCCGGCTGGGCAGGAAACGGGACTCTGTTCTCGTTCCACCCCAGAACGGCGTGGATGTGGGGATTCTCGAAATCGGTGATCAGGCCGTGGCCATCACCACAGACCCGGTCTTTATTGTTCCTGAATACGGCTGGAAGCGGGCCGCCTGGTTCGCTATACATATTCTGGCATCGGATATCGTTACCAGCGGACTGCCGCCCGCCTACCTTTCCATCGATTTGAATCTTCCCATGGACATCACCTCCGATCAGCTCGAAATCGTCTGGCAGGTCATGCATGAGGAGTGTGAAAAGCTGGGAATCGCCGTTGTCTGCGGACATACGGCCCGATATGAAAACTGCCACTATCCCATGGTGGGCGGAGCAACCATGCTGGCTGTTGGAGGGCTATGCCGGTATGTCACTCCCAAAATGGCCCGGGCCGGAGACCGCCTCATCATCACCAAAGGACCGGCCATCGAAGCCGCGGGTATCTTCGGGACCATGTTTCCCGAACGGCTCGCACGAGAGTTCGGAAACGATTTTTCAAGAAAATCGCAGGACATCTTTTACGACATGTCCGTGGTCGCCGAAGCCCTGGCCGCCGTGACATGCGGAGTGCGCGATGAAGGCGTCACCGCCATGCATGATGCCACGGAATGCGGAATCTGGGGCGGCGTGTATGAACTCGCTCAGGCCGCGGGTCTGGGAGTCGTTCTGGAGAAAGACCACATTGTCACACGTCCCGAAACCGTGGAGATCTGCCGTTTGTTCGGTATTCAGGATCCCTTCGCGGCCATCAGCGAGGGGACGCTGATTCTCTCATGCCGGCCGCACAAAGCCGATGAAGTGGTTAAGACCATTCAAGAAAAAGGCGTGGCCGCTTCCATCGCCGGAGAACTGACGGATCCGCAGCGGGGAATGCGGGTGATCTCCGGCGGGAAAGAACGGGAATTCAAACACCCGCAGGTAGACCCCTTTTGGTCCGCCTTTTATCACGCACTGAACAGCAAGGAGGCATAATGATTCGCCGAATAATAACCGCTTGTCTGCTGATCCTCTGGATCATCGCCTGTTCCAGGCATTCGGAACAGGCGCCTGAAAACATCTCATGGATGACAGACGTGGACTCAGCCAAAGCCCTTGCCGAAGCGGAGAACAAACCGATTTTGATCGACTTTATGGCAACGTGGTGTCCGCCCTGTCAAAAAATGGAAGATTCGACTTTCAGCCATCCGGATGTGATTCAAAAAAGCCGGCGGTTCGTCAATCTGCGAATCGACGTGGATGAACAGGGAGACGTGGCCGATTATTTCGAAGGAAATGCCGGCAAATACGGCGGAGTGGGTATCCCCAATATTCTGTTCATTACCCATGATGAAACCCGCTTGAAACACATCATCGGATATTATCGGCCCGAAATGCTGACTGCTGTGATGGATTCGGTTCTCCTCATGCGGAAATTCACGAACCGCTAGAAGGTAAAGAATATGGAAAAAATGACTATCCCCCGTTTTCAGGCCCTGAAAGGCAAGGGCGATAAAATTATCTCATTGACCGCCTATGACTGGAATATGGCCTCCATTCTGGACGGGTTGGGTGTTGACCTTATTCTGGTAGGCGACTCGGCGGGCATGGTCTGTGCCGGGCATGAAAATACGCTGCCCGTTACCATGGATCAGATGATCTATCACACCCAGTGTGTGAGCCGGGGCGTCCGATCCGCCCTGGTCATCGCAGACATGCCCTTTCTCTCATATCAAACCGGCCCCGCGGACGCACTGTTCAACGCCGGCCGTTTTCTCAAGGAGGCCGGCGCGGACGGCGTCAAAATCGAAGGCGGGCGGGCCGTGGCAGGCACGGTTCGTCAAATGGTAGAAGCCGGCATTCCCGTAATGGGGCATCTGGGCCTCACACCCCAGTCTGTCCGCATTTTCGGGGGATATGGAGTTCGCTGCGGCTCACCTGCGGAAGCCGCCCGGTTGAAAGCGGACGCGAAAACACTCGAAGAAGCGGGTGTTTTTTCAATGGTTCTGGAAAAAATACCTGCCGACCTGGCACATGAAGTCACTGATTCCGTGAGCATTCCAACCATCGGCATCGGTGCCGGGCCGCATTGTGACGGACAGATTCTGGTCACTCACGATCTGCTCGGACTTTTCGAGTCCTTTAAACCGAAATTCGCCCGGCAATACACCAACCTGGGAAAGATCATCCGCAAAGCCGTCACTGCTTATATCAAAGATGTCAAATCGGGGAATTTCCCCTCACAAGAGGAGAGTTTTTAATGGAATGGATCCTGCTCTATTTTTTCGTCGGATTGACGGTTTTCGTGACAAGACATGCGACCCGAAAAAAACCCGGGACACAAATCGCGGCCCTGACCGCGGCCGGATTCATCTCTTCAAGTCTGGTCTCCCTGCTTATGGGTTCCCGTCTGCTCTGGATCACGCGGCTTCCCTGGCCGGGAATGGCCGTAACTGGAGGACTGGCGGCCCTGATGATTCTGGCGGCCGAACGAAAGAACTGGATGTCCTCACCCGGTCTTCGGTATTTCTCGACCATTATTCTGGGTATTCTGGTTGCCGTGTGCGGTTATGGGCTGATGCGTTTATACAATATTCTGGCCGGATTTTACCTGCAGCAGGACGACCTGAGAATCATGCTGCCCCTGTCCTATCTGCTTATCGGTTTTCTGATGATATTCGGTTATACCTTCCCTGAACGCTGGCTGAAGCTTCGAACCCTGGATCCGTCCGCCGAAAACGATGCCCTCCCGTCCTAGGAACCATGCTGTTCTTTTTGGAAATTCGTATTTCTTCCGTAAATCCAGGCCTGATCAGCGTTCTCCGGCCGGGGGCAGATGAACCGTCCGCTGGGGAAAGGGAATCTGAATGCCTTCCTTTTCGAATACTTTCTTGATTTCCATCCGCAGTTCTTCACCGACCCGCCACTGCATGCCCCACTCCGGCACGCGGCATACAATCATGAGATCCAGAGAGGATTCACCGAAATGGACGAAAAACGCGGCCGGCGGCGGATCTTCCAGCACTTCAGGGTGCCGGGAGCAGATATCGATAAGCAGGGCTTTGGCCTTCTCCAGATCGGTTCCGTACGCAACCCCGACATCGATCTTTACCCGAATCTGAGGATCCGGATAGGAGAGATTGGTCACTTTCTCGTTGACAATCTGATGATTGGGAACCACGATGAGTGTGTTTTCAAAGGTCAGTATACGGGTACTGCGCATACCGATATCATGAACATCCCCCTTCTCACCTGACTGCAGGAGGATCCGGTCACCGATCCGGAAGGGCCGGTCCGTCATGATCATGAAACCCGCGATCATGTTGGCGAGAGTGTCTTTGGCGGCCAGGGCCACGGCCAGAGATCCGACGCCCAGAGAAACGATAATGGAGCTTACACTTTGATTGAAATAATGCATTACCATGACCAGAGCAATGGTATAGACAACCAATGAAATCAGGCGGCGGAACAGAGGTCCGAATTCATCGTGCAGGGCCCCTTTCTGAATCCGACTGCTCCAGCGAATCCCGTACCAGTTGAGAAAAATCGTGAGAATACGATTCAGCAGATTGGCGATTAAAAACACCAGAACAACATAAAAAATCCCGGCGAAGACTTTCTCCGGCAAATAATCCGCCAGAAACACGGTCATCAACCACAACCCCACAACCCAGACCACTTTCCGCAGGGTCGATGTAATCAGCCGGAAGATTCTGTCGTCCACATCGCTGCTCGTACGAGAAAACCAGCGTCCATTGACAGACTTCTCCAGAAAGGGAATCAGCCGCCCGGCCACCCAGGTGAGCACAAGAATCCCTGCGGCAAACAAGATGTCCTTTACCCAGGAGTGATTTTCGATAAAGGCCTTGATTAGATTCATGATAATGGCTCCGGTTATGAAAGTTGATATTTTCGGGAAGTTTCAGGATGCCCGGAAAGTCAATCCGCGAAAATCGAACGGGTTACAGATGCCCTCCGCTCACAGGCCCGATTATCAGTTTCATGAACCATGCCACCAGAGGAAAGAGAATCCTCTGAAACACACCCAGAAAGAAAAGCAGCAGAATGATAAAAAAACCGTAACGACCCATGTTCAGGTAGGATTCGGCCAGGTCATCGGGCATGAAAGCGGCCGCTATCCGCGATCCATCCAGAGGCGGTATGGGCATCAGATTAAAAAACGCCAGAACCAGATTGATCATCACTCCAAAATACAGAGCCTGGATCAGCGCGTGCTGAGCCCCCATGGCGGGGGCTGTAAACCGGAACAACATCCCCAGGACTGCGGCAAGAGCCAGGTTGCTCGCCGGACCCGAAGCGCCCACCAGGGCCAGGTCTTTCTTGAACTTCCCAAACAGCGAAGGGTTGACGGGAACGGGTTTGGCCCATCCAAAAAGAAACGGGGAGCGAGTCAGAATCAAGAACAGCGGAAACAGAATGGTCCCGAACAGATCGATGTGGGGCAGCGGATTCAGCGTCAGACGGCCGGCGTCGCGGGCCGTGGTATCTCCCCTCCACAGGGCCACCCGCCCGTGAGCCACCTCATGAAATACAATGGAAAATACCAGAATCACAAACCGGGGCAAGAATCGAATCATCGGCCTCTCTCTCTTTCACCCGCTTTTCTTCGGTTTTGTATCAGCCACTTGGCGAGTTTGCTGGACTGAACGCCCAGCACGACATCCTGCAGGGCGAGAAACATGATCTCATCATTCACCAGACGCCCCAGGGTTCCCTGCCCGGTATCGATTTTGGCCGCGATACTGGAAATCGACTTGATGGCATCCCGCAAATCATTCATGACTTCTTCACCGTATTCCTCATCATTGATGATGCGTCCGGCCAGACTTTTCCGATCCTTTAAATTCAGGGATGCCTCTTCAATATCTCCGGCCGCCTTTCGAACAGATTCCATTATTTCTCTTACATGGGTGGTGTCTTTCATAAGCACGCCCAGGGCACCTTCTCCGCGTTCCAGGCCTCCCAGCAAATGAGAGAGCCTTTTGGAAGACAATGAAAGATTATGAAGGGTCTCCCGGATTTCCAGGGGCTCATTCAGCATGGCCGAGAACATTCCTTCTCCCTGGTTGAGCTTCCAGATGAGCTGACGAATGTCATCGACCATGAGATTCGTACTGTCCACCACCGCGGAATAATCCGTCGGGTCCACAGCCCGAATGAGTTCTCCGGGTCGAATTTGAGGCTCATCTGCGCTGCCCATGGATAATTCGACGACCTTGCCGTAGACCAGGCTGGCCGCGGCGATGCGGGCACGGGTGTCCTGCCGAATCCGTTTGGCGGCTTCTTCGATGACGGAGATTTCCACGACAATTTTCTGAGTTTCCACTTCCTCGGGAAAGCTTATCCGTGACACATTGCCGATCTCGACACCCGTGAGCAAAACCGGATCGCCCATATAAAGGCCTCCTGTGGAATTGAAATAAATCTTGTACCGAACTTTCCCCCCGAACATTTTTCTCTGTCCGCCGATGGAAAAAAGCGTGGCAAGTATAATGATCAGCGCCAGCAGAACCACCGCCCCGACACGCAGTTCTTTGTAATTGCGACTCGCTTTGATTTTCATGGATTTCAGCTAGCTCCTTAAAAATTCTTGAACAATATGGTCCCCGCAGGATTGAATCTCCTCCGGTGTTCCGACAAATTTAATTCGGCCTCTGTATAAAAACGCGATTCTGTCCGCCACTGCCATGGCACTTTGTATGTTATGGGTGACAATGACAGAAGTAATGTTCAGCTTTTCATGGATATTCCGCATCAGAGTTGAAACCCAGCGGGTGGTGATGGGATCCAGGCCTGTCGTGGGTTCATCGTAAAGAAGCGCTTTCGGCTCCAGAACAACGGCCCGGGCCAGCGCGACCCGCTTTCTCATGCCGCCGCTCAGCTTGTCCGGCATCATCGATTGCGTTCCTTCCAGCCCGACCATCTTCAGCTTTTCCATCACACGGGCTTCTATCTCATCTTCTTTAAGGCTGGTGTGCTCTCTCAACGGATAGGCCATGTTTTCATAAACGGACATGGAATCAAAAAGGGCTCCCCCCTGAAAGAGAAATCCGACTTTTCGGCGAATGGCCAGCAGCTCGTTCTCATCGAGACCGGTGATGTCCTGGCCGTCGACATAGACTTGCCCGGAGTCGGGCTTGATCAGTCCCACAATATGCTTTAAGGCCACGGTCTTTCCTGTTCCGCTTCCTCCCAGAATCACCAGGGCTTCGCCTTTTCGGATCACCAGGGTCAGACCACGCAGAACTTCAACCCCGTCAAACCCCTTATGCACTTCGTCAAAAAATGTAAACGGAGGCACGTCTTCCTCACAGTATGAGCAACAGCTTGGTGATAAAGAAATCGGATATCATCACGCAAATAGAGCTGGCAACCACTGAGCGGGTGGTGGCCTTGCCCACTCCTTCGGCTCCCCCCTCCACATTCAGGCCGTTGTAACATCCGATCAATGAGATAAAAAATGCAAAAAACAAAGCCTTTAACAACCCCCCGAAAAAGTCACTCAGCGTAACGGCCCGTACCACCTGATAATAATAGGTAAGAGCCGTCATCTTGATATCAACCACACTGATTACCAGACCGCCGAGTATGCCGACAAAATCCGCGATAGCCGTCAGCAGCGGGAGCATAATCAGACAGGCTATCACCCTGGGAAATACCAGTTTTTTGGCCGGGCTGGCTCCCATCAAACGAATAGCGTCCACCTGCTCGGTGACTTTCATGGAGCCGATGACGGATGTAATGCCCGCGCTGACCCTCCCTCCCACCAGAAGCGCCGTTAACAGAGGGCCGAATTCCTTGGTAATCGCCACACCCACACCGATGCCCACCATCACACGTCCCGCGAAATTGGCCTGAGAATAGGCCACCTGAACCGCCAGAACCATTCCCACAAAAAAAGAAGAGATCACCACAATGGCCAGAGAGCGGACTCCGATCTCATCCATCTGGTTCAAAACAGCTTTGAATTCATAAGGCCGTCTGAACCCGTATCGAAGGCTGTCCACCCACAGATAGGTCACTTCACCGAACTGACGGGCGATTGGCTCCAATTTTTTCTGTAGGTTCCCGGGAATTCTCATCCGTTTCATTTTGCTCCGTCATAAATCCGAAGATCCTGTTTTACTGACCGTTCTATCATCCAATCTCAATGAGACTTTCGTCATAATCTTCAGGAGGCTGAAAGCCCAGCAGCATCATGCAGGTCGCCGCCAGATTACTCAACCCGGCCGGAATCGATTTAATCCGGTATTCATTTCTGAAGCCGGGATCATAGAAAATCAGGGGAACCGGGTTCAGGGAGTGACTGGTTTTCGGTACCGGTGCTCCCTTGTCGTCCCGTTTGACTTTTCCCTGTTTATCGATTTCGAACATGTCGTCCGCATTTCCGTGATCAGCCGTAATAATGGCCACGCCCCCTTGATTTTGAACGCCCTGCAGAAGCCGTCCCAGGGCGAGGTCCACACTCTCCACGGCCAGAACCGCCGCATCAAAGAACCCGGTATGGCCCACCATGTCTCCATTGGCATAATTGAGCCGTATAAATCGATGCTTCCCGGAGGCTATGGCCTCCAGAACCGTATCCGTGATTTCGGCGCTTTTCATCCAGGGACGCTGTTCAAAGGGCACCTGATCGGAAGGAACCTCGATGTAGGTCTCCAGCCTGGAATTGAATTTTCCGCTGCGGTTTCCGTTCCAGAAATAGGTCACATGACCGTATTTCTGTGTCTCGCTGCAGGCCAACTGGGAAATGCCCGAGGCGGCCAGATATTCGCCCATGGTCCTTGATATGGCCGGTGGTGCAACCAGATATTGCCGGGGGATATGGCAGTCTCCGTCATACTCCATCATGCCTGCGTACTCGACCTCGGGCCGGCGGCCCCGGTCAAAAACCTTGAAATCATCTTCTTCGAAGGCCCTGCTGATCTCGATGGCCCGGTCACCCCGAAAATTGAAAAAAATCACCGCGTCACCGTCCCGAATGCGTCCCAAAGGCTTGCTGTTCCGATGAATCACAAATGGGGGCAGAAACTGATCCGTGATCTTCGGATCCCGCCTGCGTAAAGTCTCGATGGCTTTCACGGCTGAAGGAAAACCCTCGCCCTCTCCCAAAACATGGGTTTTCCATCCACACTCCACCATGGACCAGTCGGCTTCGTATCGGTCCATGGTTACTTTCATGCGGCCGCCACCGCTGGCAATGGCGTAATCTCCCGTAAGAGTTTCCAGAAAATCTTCCAGAGGACGCACATAATCCAGAGCCGACCGTTCGCCCACATCCCTTCCATCCAGCAGAATGTGGATCCGGACTCGTCTCAGGCCTTCGTCGTCAGCCTGTCTGAGCATGGCTTTCAGATGATCGATATGGCTGTGTACGTTGCCGTCGGACAACAGTCCGATAAAATGAAGCGTCGACTCGTTTTCTTTGCAATGCCCGATGAGTTTTTGCCAGATTTTCCCCTTGAAAAGCCGGCCCGATTCAATGGCTTCATTGACCAATCGGGCTCCCTGGGAGAAAACCCTTCCCGCTCCGATCGCGTTATGCCCCACTTCGGAATTGCCCATATCCTCATCCGTCGGCAGGCCTACCGCCCGTCCATGAGCCTTGACCTTCAGATAGGGACAGGTTTTCATGAGCCGGTTCAGAACAGGAGTCCGCGCGGCGGCCACGGCGTTGCCCGGCCTCTTCGGGCCGATACCGATGCCGTCCATGACCACAAAAACGAGAGGCCCCTCTCTCTTGACCGGTCTGTCCAGTTTTTTCAGAGGTTTCACAGGATCATCCATAGAAATTTAATTCCAGGGCTGCGGCTGAATGGTAATTTGAACGAATTTGGACCCGGTTATGCAGTACACGCCTTTTTTTACCACACCCCACCTGGATGAAGGAAACGGGCAGGTATGGACGATCCGTACCTGGCATACAGGGCGCCTCTTTCGAAAAACCTGGATGGCCGTCTCCGATCCAAACCATATCAGCAGACGGATGGAAGAAATCCGGCACCAGGAAAACAGGCGGCCCGGCGGCCTTCTGTCGATTGTTTTCGCCTTCAATCCACCTCCACCAGCTCATAACGGCAAGAACCCAGTCCCACTTTTTCAGCATGTTCGATCTGCCACCGCGGATGGGTATCGGGATAGGAATACGCTTCCAGTTGCTTTCCGGTCAGGCGTTCGATGAGGTCCAGACCGGCCATATCCATGGCCACCGGATCTCTGCCGGCCAGAATACCGATGTCCGGAATGACGGGATCCTGTTTTTTTCCAAAACAATCGCAGTCTTTGGTGATGGAAGTAAGAAAATTCAAATAGGAGATTTTCTTTTCCCGGCCCTTGACCACGCCCAAAGCATGCTCCGCCATCCTTTGCTGAAGTTCCCTTTCATTCATGCGCCAGTCGTGTTTAACGGCATGAAACCGGCAAACCGTCAGACATTCTCCGCATCCGATACATTTTTTTTCGTCGATAACCGCCTTGTCTCCATCCATTCGAATGGCATCGGCCGGACACCACTCGATACAAACCCCGCAGCCCGTGCATTTTTTCGGTGATACCGCCGGTTTCATAACCGAATGCTGCCGCAGCTTTCCTTTTCGGCTTGCAAAGCCCATGCCCAAATTTTTGATCGCGGCCCCCATACCGGTCGATATATGGCCCGTCACATGGCTCATGACAACCAGACCATTAGCCTCCAGGGCAGCCGAGGCCAGAGCTACGCGTTGAAACAGCTCTCCGGCAACAGCGACCTCCCTTTCATTGTTCCCCAATAGTCCGTCCGCTATAAGCACCGGAGCTCCCAGATTTTTCACGGTGAATCCGTGCCGGTAAGCCAGCATGAGATGATCAACGGCATTATGGCGCTGCCCCCTGTAAAGAACGCACGTGTCGGTAAGGAAGGGCTTGGCTCCCCGTTTTTTCAGCTCCTCGACCACGGGGCGGACCCAGGCTGGTGCGATGTGTGTGTCGTTCTCCTTTTCTCCAAAATGCAGCTTAATGCCCACCATGTCTTCGGATTCGAACCCATTCAGCATGCCGGAACGTTCGATCAGACGCCGGACCTTTTCCGCACGTATTATACTGGATTCCTGATCGTGTATTTTAATCCAATAGACTTTTTCCAAGTAAACAACCCTTCTTCGCGGAGAATATCCCCTGCCACGCAAAGCCGAGTAAATGCGCGGTCAACCGATCAGACATAAAAAGAATAACGCTTAATTTATAAAACATTCACCCAAAATGCAAGCATAACCACATTCGATAAATGCGGCCTCCTGTTTTTCACTGTCCTAAAAAAAGCCGGTCAGTTTCGAACCGGCTTTGACTGATTTCCGATCGTTCCCTGAATCAATGAACCAGGGCGGCCATGTCTCTGACCGCCGCTTCCATGCCTATCCACAAAGCGCGTGACACCACGGCATGCCCGATATTGATCTCCTCGATATGAGCCATTGCCGCGATATCCTGAACATTCTGATAGTTCAGACCGCAGCCGGCCGAAACGCCCAAGCCCATCTTGGAGGCGGCCATCGCCAGAGATTCGATATTGTTCAACTGGTCAGCCCGTTCACTCAGGTCATCGGCCAGCGCGTAACGCCCCATATGCAATTCCACATAATCAAAACCCACCTTGGCCGCAGCCTTGACCTGATGAATCTGCGGTTCAATCAACAGACTGACTACAATCTCCCGGTCACGAATATCCCGAACCAGGCGGGCCATATCGCCGGCATGACCCATCACATCCAGGCCTCCGCCGGGCGTGGTGCCGGCCTTTTTCCCGGGCACCAGCGTAATCATGTCCGGCGACAGCGAAAGAGCGGCGGAAATCAGTTTTTCAACAGGAGGAACCAAAAAAGTCAGATGGCTTTTCACCATCTCCCTTAAAAACCGGGCATCCCGTTCGGTAACAGGCTTTAAATCGGGCCTCAGGGGAACCACAATTCCATCACTGCCCCCGACTTCCGCATAAACGGCCGCTGTGACCGGATCCGGATCCAATGCGCCCCGAATTTCACGCAGACCGGCGACCTCTTCGATATTAATGCCCAATCGTGCCATATTCACTCCTTGTTTCCATACCTCGGGATTGACTCCTTCAATGCACCAGCCGGGAAACAGGCACAAACCGATACCCCCGGGCCTGTATCTTTGACACCTCTTCTTCGAGAACAGCCAGTGTCTTTCTACGGCAATGACCGATCCCCACGGCATAACCCCGTGTGCCGGAAAGACGAGCCAGCTCCCACAAACTGCGCCGTATGCTCTCTTCGTCATTGTTCACATCGATAAACACATCCCTCTGTATGCTGGGAACGCCCATGGTCTGAGCAAGCGTGTAACCCAGTGATGAGGCTGTGGTGCGGCTGTCGACAAAAAAGAGGTTCAACGCCTTCACTTCAGCAAGAAACCGCTCCATGGTCTCCTGATCGGAAGTCGTCCTGGAACCCATATGATTGTTGATGCCGAGCACACCGGGCACACCATCCAGAGATCTTTGAAGAATATCCCGAATACGGCGTCCGGACATGCCCTGCATGATCATGAAGTCATCGGAACGAATCGACTGATCCAAAGGCTCCATGGGGAGATGTAAAATCAGTTCGAATCTCCTCTCCATCACTCTTCGGGCTACTTCACGGCTCATTTTCTGACCCGGTATGACAGATACTGTAATGTCCGCTCCCAGCTCGAAAAACCGTTCGATGAAACTGTTCCAGCGATCCCCGAAATCATCGATAATAAGAGCGATGAGGCCTTCATTTCTCTCCCCCGCTCCACCGGCAATAAGATCGATGACGAACAGAACCGAATCCCGCCGGCCGATCTCCATTTTTACATTTCCCGAAACCGGATCGCCCCGCGCCCATTGAACCCTGGCATCGATCAGAGCAATACGAGCCTGTATGGCCTGATGCAGGGAGGGAACAGGCAGATTTCGGGGAACGCGAACGACCCAATGCAGCGGAACTGTTGGGTCGGATCCCGTGCTCCAGGTCACTCCGTACTCGCTCAGGGTCTCGGCGACATTTTCCTTCAGCGCCTCAAGCAGAGGATATTCCACAACCGCCGTGGGAGCCTCCGCCCGCTGAAGCGTATGAATTCGAAGCAGGATCATAAACCCGATCAGAACAACGCCGATTAAAATCGGCGTCCGGGAACTTTGGATAAAAGGTTGTTTTTTTTGACGACTGTTGATTTTTCTGTTCTCCCTGGCGGCCTTGTCATGCGGGTTCAGGCGGTCTACGATCCCTGCCCGGACAGTTTCCCCTCGCTGGAAACAGCCGGTAGCACGCCATACTGAAGCCTGATTGCCGCGGATCGTTCATAGACATAGCGAAGCAATGCTTCTCCGGCTTTGCTCAGCAGAACATTGCGGCGCCCCATAGCCTTTCGGGCCGATTCCACAAACTTGTTGAAATCGGTTTCCATCCAGCCCTGCGCACCACCCCACGAAAAAGAGGGAATAAATTTTGAAGGAAATCCGGCTCCGAAAACATTGCATCCCACTCCCGCAACGGTTCCCGTATTGAACATGGTGTTGATCCCCGATTTGGAATGATCTCCCATGATCAACCCCATGAAGAGCAGACCCGTATCCACGGACCGGCCCTGGATAACGACTCTGACCGGGGAATAATTATTCTTCAGATCCGAATTGTTGGTTCCCGCCCCCAGGTTGACCCATTCGCCCAGATACGCGTGCCCCAGGAAACCCTCGTGCTGTTTATTTGAAAATCCCTGTATTATCGTATCCTCCACTTCACCACCCAATTTGCATTCGGGACCGATCACCGCGTGACTCAGACGGATTCCCGCTTTAAGCCGTGTTCCCCGGCCGATATAGACAGGGCCTCGAATATAGGAATGGGGTTCTATCTCCACTTTATCATCCAGCCATACCGGGCCTTGCCGGCTGTCCAGAACCACACCCGGTGACAGGATCGTATTCTTATGAATCCAGCACCGGCTTCCGGTCTCCCAGGTTCCTGGATAATCGGCTGGTTTGAGAGGATTCCAGCCTCTTTTTGGAAAATCCGTGTGTGAAAGCAGCTCTCCCACAGCCTTGATCAAATCCCATGCATAGGATATCATGACGGCTTTTACATCGGACCGTTTCCAGCCGGCAAAGTCCTTCTCGTCATATCCCAGCCTCTCCACCACTCTTGCCGGGTGTTTTGTCCGCACGGCCACCAGCTGATCTTCATGGAAAAAAACCCGCTCGTCACCCGTCAAAGTGAGCTGCCTGGCCAGATTCTTCGAGATGAGCAGCCGCCCGTTCAGAAAAAGTGTCGGCATCTCCTGTATCCGGTTGACCGGTATGTCATCCTGTTCCCTGACATAATCCTGAAGCTCGGGCCGGCAGAGCCGCACCGGAAGAGCGGAAGGATAGCACCGCCTCAATCGCGCTTCGATCGTTTCCAACCCGGTACGCAGCCAGTAGACGGGCCGTGTCCACGTCAATGGCAACAGCCCGTGGATCCGGTTGTCTTCGAAAACACACAATTGATGCGTCATGATGATTTCCCGTTTATTTTCGATCCGATTCGATAAAAAATGAAATCATTAAAAAGGTAGCAAAACGCTCGAAATGAATCAACCGCTTTTTTCAACACGAAACACACGGCAGGGATGTTTCCGGCTCCATTCAGCATGAAAAAAAAGCGCCAGAAAATGAATCCTGACGCTTTATGGATCATCCTTTGATGATTTATTCTTTTTTCTTCTTAACCGGCTTTTTTGGGCTTGCGGTTTTCTTTTTTGAAGGTTTTTCCTCCTTTTCAGGCTCTTCGGCTTCCAGCGTTTCGATCTCTTCCTCGAAAGATTCTTCCTGATCCTTTCGCTCCAACAGATTTTCATCGTCTTTTTTGTTTTTCAAAACAAGGAAAATCAGTGTTTGACCGCTGTTGAACACGGCAAGTGGATATGCGGCAATAAAGAGAGTGATCAACAGCATGAAAACAGCGAAGATCCAGGAGGCGATGCTGATGATGAGTGGCACAGACCCGGTTTCAAAGTCATGTGCAAATGAGAAGAGACCGCTGTATTGACCCAGAATCGACTGAAACCAGTCGGCTGCCGGATGTATCCATTGCTGAAGCAGAGCCGACGCGGCATAAGAGATGTCGGCAAAAGATTCACCCATACCGCGGATAAAGAGAGTGGTCATCAGCAGCCAGCCCCGCTTGGCGAAGAAAGCCAATAATCCGAAACCCACTGCCGCAACAACCACGGTTAGAATTTCATAGAAGATTAACCGCCACGGCTGAGCGTGGAGTATCGAATAGCTTTGGAAAATACCTTCAAAAGCGTCATCGTCCGTAGCCGCCAGAACAGCCGGCGTCAGAATCAACGAAACCGCCAGGGCCAGAAGGGTGAAAATCAGAAACAGGGCAGCCATGAACCAGGCCACGGCAAACAGGGAAATCCCTATCGGCCCGACCACAGGGATTCTGCCCAGAAGGCCGATGAACAATCCTCCCGCTCCCAACAAAACAGCGATGACCAGAATGGCCAGCGGAGTAGAGATAACGGATCCACCCTTCTTTTTCAGCGCGAAACGAAAAGCCTCTTTCCAGGTATAAAAGGTATTCCCCTTCAGATGCATGTAGGCAGCCCGGGATACCGCGGTTGCCGTCACCAGCCAGATAAAAAGCAGAATGAGGCAGCCTGCGGCATAAATCACCCAGCCGATCCAGTGAAGCTGAAGACCCACGACCCAGGGAAGCACACCGAAATCATGCCAGATTTCCGAAAGCGGTTTTCCGGAAACAAGCAGGCTGAAGTAAGTGAATACTCCATATCCGATGAGCCCGACAATCACTCCCACTCCCTGGATCCACAATCGCTGGAAGCTGAATGCAACCCTGGCTGATCGAAACAGATCGCGAAAATCAAACCTCAGATTGATCATACGTGTGTCTCCTTTGATTCTTGCAAAAAAATCACTTCTTGGAAAGTATTTTGTACATTCCGGTGCCGCAAACACCGCATTTCCCTTTCACGGCCGGGCGCCCGTTTTTCATGGTAACCTGCTGGGCACCGGTTATTTCCCGTTTTTCACGGCATTTTACACAATATCCCATTTCCGCCATATTGTTTCACCTCCTTTTTAATTGATGAAACCAATGATTGATTATAAACCGTTATCGAATGCAAGTGTTTGTTTCAGATTTTTCGAATTCCGGAATGCAGCTCGTATTTGAAACCGCGGTTTCCGGGTTTATGCCAAAAAAATTGAGGCAAGCAAATATTCAATGAATAACCGAACAGGATGTATTGAACGGCTCAAAGCCGCAGGTTTGTCTAATATCATCATTTAAAGCATAAAAGTCAATGAAAAATATTTATTCATTCTGTTTGTACTTTCCGAATCATGAAACCGCGCAAAACAGCCCCTGCAGCGGCACCCAAGCTGTCAGCCGCCCAATCAAGCCAGGAAGCTTCACGTCCAGGAATGAGAAGCTGGTGCAGTTCATCGAGACCGCCAAAAATGACGGAAATAATCACGGCGGCGATGACGGCCCTTCTTCGGCTTAGTCCCTCTTTTTGCAGGGACCGGCAAATTAAACACCCCAAAATCGCATACACGAATGCGTGCGCCCAAAGATCCTGGCACGACAGCCCCGTCTCGGGTACCTTCATGTTCGGAATGGAAGAAAGGGTCACAATGAAAATTGCCCATACAGCCATGGGGGCATGAAATAACAATCGCTGTTTTCGCATTCTTTATCCTGTTCGTTGTCTGTGTTTTGGGATTTTTTTCTTGATTACAACCTTTTTTTAATGTACTTTGCCTGACGATTCATTTTCTCATTCCAGGTATCACAGTTGGTGCCAATTGGCTGACAAGAAAATCAATCTGCTGATCAAGAAAGCCCTTTCCGGTGAAGAGAACGCCTATGATGCCTTGCTGAAGCGGTATCAGAAGGGCATATACAATATGATTTACCAGATGATTCGAAACCGGGAAGAAACCGAGGATCTGGTCCAGGAGACTTTTATCAAGGCATTTCATTCCCTGGACAGCTACAACGATCAATTCGCTTTTTCAACCTGGCTCTATAAAATCGCTTTCAATCACTGCATCGACTCGATTCGAAAGAAAAAACTCAAGACTCTTTCCCTGGACAAACCGATTGAACTCAAAGAGGGAAAAGTCGCTCATCAAATCCGCGACGATTCACACGGCCCGGAAAGCGACTATATCTATCAGGAGAAGAGAAAACTGATCCAGGAAACCATCGAATCCCTGCCGGAACGATACCGGGAAGCCATCGTTCTCAGACATCGGGAAGAGCGTTCCTATGAAGAGATCAGCGAAATCCTTCAAATTCCTCTTGGAACCGTAAAAGCACGCATTTTCCGGGCACGGGAGATGCTTAAAAAAAAGCTTCGTGAAAACGCCGGTTAACACGGCTTGTTTGACGTCTGTCTTTTTTACCAATACAAGTTCAGCCTGAACGGATTGCCTTTTTTACTCCGGCGGTTTTCTTCGGCTTTTAATGCCCATATCTTTCATCAATCGATGCAAATAGATCCGCGTTATGCCAAGATCAATGGCTGTACGGGTGATATTCCAATGGTTTCTTTCAAGCCGATCCTGAATCAGCTCTTTTTCGAAACGGCTTCTGGCCTCCCTCAAAGTCAATGGAACGAATGGACGCAATCCGGTAGTAGAGGATCCCGGATGAAGAATCCCGTCGATATCCTGTGGATGCACTTCGCTGTTTTCGATGGTCACCATGATCTTCTCCACGGCATTTTTCAACTCACGAATATTACCGGGCCATTTGTAATTCTTCAGAAATTCGACAGCACCGGGTGAAAATCTCTTGGGTTCGGCACCGAATGCCCGGCAGTACCGGGATGAAAAATAGTCGACAAGAAGCTCAATATCCTCCTTTCGCTGTCTGAGCGGAGGTACTTTGATATTCAGCACGTTCAGGCGGAAATACAGATCCTCCCGGAACTCTCCCCGTTCGATCTGTTTCTTTAAATCCTTGTTGGTCGCCGCGATCAGACGCACATCGGTTCGAACAGCCTCACTGCCGCCGAGCTGTTCAACCATTCCGCTTTCAAGCACTCGAAGCACTTTTGCCTGTGTCAGAAGACTCATATCTCCGATTTCATCCAAAAAGAGAGTTCCTCCATCGGCGGACTGAAATTTTCCCTTTCTGTCCGTCAGGGCTCCTGTGAATGAACCTTTTTTAAACCCGAACAGTTCGCTTTCAATCAGCGTTTCAGGTATCGCGGCACAGTTGATGGTCACAAAAGGCCCGCCGGATCTTGGCCCCTGATGATGAATCAAGCGGGCGATAAGCTCCTTTCCGGTTCCATTTTCACCCTCAATGAGCACTTTGCTGGTTGTATCGGCCGCCCTGGATATCATCTCCCGAATAGAGTCCATTCCCGTGCTTTGACCCACCATCGTGTACCGGTCTGCAAGCTCCTTCATCAGGCGTGCCTTGTCTCTGACAAGACGTTCTTTTTCCAGGGCATTTTTAACAGTCAGCAGAACACGTTTTGAGTCCAGAGGCTTTTCCAGAAAGTCGAAAGCTCCGATTTTTATTGCCTCAACAGCGGCCTGAACACTGCCCTGGCCGGATATCATAACCACCTGAGGGCGGCAGTTGAGCCGCAAAACTTTCCGTAAAACCGTCATTCCGCTTATATCCGGCAATTTCAAATCCAGCAAAACCAGATCATAGGTCTCTGTTTCGAGTTTTTTCAGAGCCGTTGTTCCATCTTCCGCCGCGTCGCACTCAAAACCCGCATGGCCGATAATACTCATAAGAATATCGGAGTGACTCCGGTTGTCATCCGCAATCAAAATACGGACATTTTCTTTCGGAACAGGTTCCATCGGCGGTCACCAGCATAAAAAGATCTGACAATGAATGAAAACAGGCTTCATGCCAAACGATCTATCAGCGCAGCGGCAAGAAGCGGAAGCATGATCTCATGATGTCCGGTCAGCGCGTATCCCTTTCTTCCGGCAGGCCGTTCCAGAACATTCACACGGGGACGATAATGGTGTATCATGTCAAAATTGGCGGTAATAAAATCTTCGACAGGTCCATGAACATTGCGGGCGACTGCCAGCGATTTCAGAAAGACTTCAGGCAGAATGACCGCCGATCCAAACAGCAGAACCACGCCCCCCTGGTGAATTCCGGGAATCAGTTCCGTCCAAATCCGGAAATCACGCAAACTGCACGCTCCGATGGCAGCCCCGTCAGCCGACGCGTGTTGATGCACAATATCCGTACCCAGAGCCACATGGACGGTGACCGGAATCGCCCGATGATAAGCCTGAGCCAGAATAGACTGTTCGAAATGGGAACCTTCATTTTCCGCCAGTCTTTTCCCCAGCGCTTCACCCAGTCCCAATTCCCCGTTCCGACCCTGAATTGCGGACTCGTTGAGAAAATCGGCTGTCTCACGCGCCATTCCGAAACGACCCGTAATCAGGGTTTTCGACACATCCTCCGAAGTCTCTCCGAAAAGAGCCATCTCAACATCATGAATCGCACCGGCTCCGTTCAGAGCCAAGCCCTGCACGATTCCCTGATCCATCAATTGAATCAGAATGGGACTCAATCCGGCCTTGATCACATGCGCGCCCATCATCCACAGAACAGGCTTTCCGGCCTCTCTGGCCTGCACGAGAGCGTCGGTCAGGTCCAGAAAATCCCTTGAACCCAGAAGTGAAGGCATTTTCTTTAACAGACCGGATACGGTCTCCCCCTTTTCCAGAAGTTTGGCCAGCATGGAGATCCGCACTTTGCTTTCGCGTTCGGCTATTCCGATGGTTTGAACGCGTTTCAGGTCGATCTCCCGGTATCGGCTCATTACGGTGGTTCCTCCAATGATTCAGTTGCGATGGCGGGTATAACGGGTCAGCCGCGCGTCGATGGATCCGATCAGCGCCTTGCTCTTCATCAGAACCGGCATGCGATAGGCGTCATCCGTCAGCCAGATACGAAGGCGCCCCTCATGCTTGAATATCCCCTCTTCCTTGAGTATGGGTTCAACGAGAATGCACTTGAAGGTTCCGGCCGGCACGCGCACCTTCTCTTTCTTGTGGACGAGCACTCTCAGAGGATAAATTTTCCCGTCTCCGAAGTTGTCGATGTCAAAATGCTTTCCCACTTCCAGGTCCATGGTTCGAACAAAATAGAAAGACGAAAGAACACCCTGTATATAGGGAGCCACATCGATCGTATCCTTTTTATAATACACTCTCTCCGAGGGCTGATCATAGATCTCTTTTCGATGCGAGCGGTATCGGCCCTCCCTGATCCGCTTTTCAAATCTCCAGGGGAATATTCCTTCCATGTCGATCAGTGTTTCCACGCGGTCACGAACCTTGAAAAACGTATCGACGAATTGGGTCGACCGGGCTGTTGTCACGACCCGGTAACATACCTGACCGCGGTACATCACGGTTTCCGGAATGGACATGGTCGCCTCGCCGGCCACAATCGGACCGTAGGCGACATCAAAGATCAGCCGTTCACCAACCCCGAAAGAATCCTGCTGAATCCGGCGTTTCCGCCAGGAAGGATCGACAGGGGGCTGCGCCTCATCTTCATGCACGGCGGCGATGTTCGTTGAATCCGAAACGTTCTCAAATGGTTCATAAGATTCGGGAGGAAGATCCTGTTCAGAGAGCAGAACCAGCATGCGAACAAATATCCACAGTGGCATCATCTTCGATATCCTTTCAGCCTGAACCGGCCGAGAGATCCGGAACGTTTCATTGCGCGCCGATTGAGTATTCGCCTGTGAAACGCCTAACCGTTCCGCAATGTTCCTGCGGCCCGTTTGAGAAGGGGAGCGATGCGCCTGATTTCCCGTTCGATAATTTCCGCGATTTGCCTGTATACATCCATGTCCTGTCCGACTGGATCATCGATCTCCTTTCCTTTTTTCAAACCGTATCCGCCCAGCAGATGGGTTCGGTTTTTCGCTTCAGGAACCTGATTGATGATGAACCGTGTATGGACGTCTTCCATAACAAGAATCAGATCCGCCTCGTTCACCATCTCTTCAGTCAAAGGCCGGGAACGATGCGGCCGTATGTCCACGCCTCTTTCCATCATGGTCATAACGGAATAATCGGTTGGGGGGCGATTTTTCGGGGCCATGGTGCCGGCTGAAGCGGCTGTCAAGGAGAAATCACCGGTGAACTCCTTTCTGAACAATCCTTCGGCCATCGGACTGCGGCAGAGATTTCCCGTGCATACAAACAGAACTCTAAGCATGATCAACGCCCTTTTCGACACGAATGAGATCCAGCAGAAACGCGCATTTGACGGCTCCCTGTCTCAGAATGCGCGGACGGGCTGATGTCACATCCACCAGCGTGGAAGGCGGCTCGCTTCCCCTGTCGCCATCGTCGATCACCAGATCCGCCTTTTCGGCAAAGCAGCAAGCCGCGTCCACGGCCCGGAAAGCCGGCTCTTTTCCCGAAAGATTGGCGCTGGTGGAGACCAGCGGCCCGAAGGCACTCGTCAGACTCCGGCAGACCGGATCGGATGAAACCCGCATGGCAATGGCCCTGTTCGAAGCCATGACCGGTTCCGGCGCTTTTGATGAGGCCTTGAAAATCAGGGTCAGCGGACCGGGCCAGCATTCCTGCATAAGACGGCGCGCCGTATCCGAAACTTCGGCAGCCATGCTCTCCGCAAATAAGGCATCAGGAACGAGTATGAGGAAAGGCCGGACCGGTTTTTTGTCTCCTTTCATTCGTTTCAGACGCCTGACCGCCTTCGGATTGAACGGATCACAACCCAACCCATATACGGTTTCAGTCGGATAAATCACAATTCCGCCTCGCCTTAACACATCCGCGGATCGCTGCTCCCACCCCTGTGAAAAGGCCCTGACAGTCGAAATCCCCGGAACGGATTCTCCTGGCTCCTGCATGACGAGGCGGTCCTTTCAGCCGTAAGAAACCGGCTTAATAATTTTCCTGAAATTGCATCTCATAAAGCACGCGGTACAATGGACAGGCATCAAGCAGCTCCCGATGGTTTCCGACACCGACAATTTCTCCCTGTTTCAATACCACGATCTTCCCGGCGTGGATGATCGTCGAGAGACGATGGGCGATGACCAGAACCGTCCGGTTCTTCATCACGCTGTTAATGGCCTCCTGCACCAGCTTCTCCGACTCGGTGTCCAGGGCGCTGGTCGCCTCATCGAGTATCAGAATCGGGGGATTCTTGAGAATCGCGCGGGCGATGGAAAGACGCTGCCTCTGTCCTCCGGAAAAGTTGCCGCCCCGCTCTCCGACCATGGCATCGAGCCGGCCGTCCATTGACTCGATAAATTCCCAGGCATTGGCCGCTTTGGCCGCCTCGATCACCGCTTCGTCGCTGACATTATCCAGACCGTATGCGATATTGTTTCGAATCGTATCATTGAACAGCAGCGTTTCCTGGCTGACAACGCTGATCATTCCGCGCAAAGACTTCAGGGTGACCTCTTTGATGTCCACACCATCGATGGTGATTCTTCCCTTTTGGACCGGATAAAACCGGGGTATCAGATTCACCAGAGTCGTCTTTCCCGAACCGCTGTGTCCCACGAAGGCCACCGTTTCGCTTTTTTTTATCTCCAGATTGATGTTTTTCAGTACAGGCAGAGTTTCATCGCCATAGTCAAACGTCACCTTCTCCAGCCGGATGGATTCCCTGAATGACTTCAGTTCAACGGCACCGGGCGGTTCGTAATTCTCGTGGGGAAGGTCGATGATACCGAATATCCGCTCAGCAGCGGCCACTCCGTCCTGGAGAATATTATTGAGTCCGGAAAGCTCCCGCAGAGGGCTCAGACTGGCAAACAGAAAAATCAGAAACCGGATGAAATCTTCACCCTGCAGTTCGCCTTTGTAGACCAGATTGCCGCCGATCCAGAGCAGGATAATGAGAATGGAAACCGCAGTCACTTCGTTCAACGGCGATGTCAACTGGCCCAGATAGTGGGCACGCATCTGTTTCCGCTGAAAGTTTCTGTTTGCTCTCTGAAACCTTCGAATCTCCCATTCCTCCGAGGTAAAGGATTTCACGACCCTGATTGAGGAGACAGCCTCCTGAAACAGCATCATGACCTCCGAAATCTGTTTCAGAACACGGCGGCTCTTCCGCCGCATGCTGTGACCGATCTTGATGATGATGAATCCGCTCAGGGGGATGACGATAAACGTGATCAGCGACAGCTTCCAGCTGATAATCACGAGGATCACGATGTTGGTGATCATCTGCAGCGGTGTCAGGATTATCTTTCCCAGGCTGTTGCTCAGCACCTGCCGTACCGATTTCACATCGTTGAAAACGATGGATGTGATCCGGCTGGTATGTGCGGAATCGAAAAAAACCAGAGGCAGCCGCATGGCGGCCGCCTGAATCTGATTTCGCAGATCAACGACGATCCGTGTCTGAATAAAGCGGTTGATGACACGCCGCAGATAGTCAAAAATATTCTTGAGAAAAAAAGTGATAAAAATGACCGCACACACCAGCCTCAGGGTTTCCAGCTGATCTTCACGAATCAGGACGCTCTTGACCGCTCGTTTGATGGTGCGGTACACATTCATTTTGGCTTGCGGTTCGGCTTTTTTACGCTGTCCTGTCACCTCGAAGCCCTCTGCCGCATCTGCTGGCAGCGCCCTGTCCATCAACTCCGAAATCGGCGAAACCGATTCCTCCGGCGCGGATTGACCCGTTGGAAACAGCTCTCCGATGAAGTCAACCGACACCCACAGCGAGACGTTGTTCAGCATCACATAAATAAAGGTGAGCAAAAGTGAAATCACCACATGCGAGATATAGGGCCTGAAAAACGCAAGTATCCGTTTATAAATATTCATAGACACTCATCCAAAAAGGGATTCACAATATGTCAGATCGTCCAGGGTGTCGATCTCCCACCATCTGTGCGGACCGGTTTTCAATCCATAAATAGGGTGCCCCCTGTCCAGCGCTTCCTTGATGATCAGCTCATAATAGGAATTCAGATCCCCCTGAACGATATGTTCTTTCATTTTTTCCAAAAAGAAACCGGCCGCGAATTCCTTGCCGATCCGGTAGAAATTGACGGTTTTGTACTTGTCGGAATAGTCGAATCCATCCCCCTGATGCTGTTTCAGGTACATGGAAAGCACCCGGTCACGGGCATCCAGATCAACGACTGTGCCGTCCATATGCGCATTGTATTTGCCGATCAGCATGACATCGTCGTGATCCGCATTGACCAGCGACTCCATTACCGCGTTTTCGAAAAAGATATCGGCTTCGAACAGGTAGAATCCCTCTGTCAAATATTGACTTGCCAGCCAGAGGGAGTAGATATTGTTGGTGGTGGCGTAGATTTCGTTATAGACCGTAATGATCTCGCAGCGGTCCCGGTAGGGATTGGCTGCATTCACCAGAATCTGATCCAGATAGCCGGTGACCAGGATGATCCGTTCCAATCCCTGGGCGATCAGCGAACCCAGCAGATTATCGAAGATCGAAACGCCGTTCACTTCCGTCATCGGTTTGGGCTGATTGTCACTGAGCCTGCCGAGCCGTCTTCCTCTGCCGGCAGCCAGAATGACCGCGGGTAATGGTTTCATTGAATCCTCATCACACTATGGCACACTGTATCCAAGTTCCCGGAGCATGGCCACCGCGTCCGGATCGGTCATAAATTCCGCGACCCGCTCCCGATGTTCGGGCCGCTTCCATTTGCCGACAGCGCCGGTATGTACCGGCTGCAGCTTTCCTCCGATATGGATGCTCTCCCTGATATTCGTCGTATCGATCCAGTTTTCCAGAGACTTCGTGTAGGGCTCATTCAAAAAATCACAGATCTCACGAATCTCGGACCGGTAATCTCTCACCAGGTCCTCATAAAAGACCGTGTGCAGATAGGGCTTTTCGCGCAGACTCCAGCCGGCCTGCACGCTCTTCAGCCATCGGTTCGCCGACACCCAGTAATGCCTGCCTGTATGGGTCGGATGGCTGGACACCACAACATCCCGGCCGTCCCTGATCAGGTGGATAATCTGTACGCTTCCTCCGTAGAACTCGACGATTTTTTCAATGTATTCCACATGACGGGGCGTCTTTTCACACCAGCGGTTTGCGGATCGGTCGAAACCCTTTAAAATAAATTCCCGGTAGAGCCGGTCTATTCGGTATGGATACTCTCTGTATCGTCTGAAAGGCGTTCTTGTCCAGCGGCTGAACGCATAAGTCTGTTCCGGCACCGCGTAGATATTGGGATGCGCTCCCAGTATCGACAGCAGCAGCGTGGTTCCGGATCGAGGGGAAGCCGTCACAAAAATCGGGATCCCGGGGAAATGCTTTTTATCGATCACCCGGCCGATATTTCGAATAACCGGATTGATCGTCATCCTTTTTATGACATCTTCAAAACGGTTCATGTGTTTATTCCACCGCCAGTTTCCTGATGAAATCCGCGGCACGCTGCACGGCGCTGCCCTCGGTGTAAAAGCTGGCCCGGGCCATCTTCCTGTAGGTTTCGACGAAGCGGGGATTGGCCAGGTTCTCATCAACAAGCCGAAGAATATCATCCCCTTCCTCGAAGAGATCCGCGTTCTGCATGATATCCATCTCTTTCGGCATTTGATGACAGTTGTCGAAATCATTTTTTACGATAATCACCGGCTTTCCCATAATCAGGAACTCATAGATGACCGATGACATGTCGCTGATCATGAGATCCGCGATCACAAAGTCGTTGAATGTGTCCTGTTTGATGATGTTGGACGCGTTGGAGAAGTATACATGTTTCACGCCCGCCAATGCACACTGCAACTTCAGCAGACAGCTGTACTTCTGATCATGGTAATGGGGCCTGATGATCAGGTTGTGCTTTCGAGTGATCTCCCGCGCGAACCGCAGCCCGTATTTCTTGAGCGTTCCTTTGCCGAACCGCCATGTGGGAGCGTAGAGAATGTTCTTGCGTGATCGGTCGGTTATCTTCAGCCGTTCATACTCCCGCTCCCGGGAGTAATTTCCCTTGAGGTATTCATCGATCCTGAAACCGCCGATATTCACCAGTTTTTCCTCGGGAAGCCGAAGTTGCATATCCTCAAGCCGCCGGCGGTTCTTGGGTCCGGAGAGAAAAATGGTATCATAGGCGCTCAGCTTGGCCCTGGCCTCTTCATGCGCTTTCCCGCCGTAGCGTTTGTCACTGGTGCCGTGCTCATGAAAAATGGTGATGCTTCGGCTGTAGTCATCACCCGGCACAATGCTGTTGGAGAAGAAAACAAGAATCCCATCAAGACCGGCCAGCTTCTCACGGGACCTGACAATCACCCGGGGCGTCTTCAGAAAGGGGGTCTTTCCATCACGGGCCAGCCCCCGGAAAAAACGAAGAAAACTCCAGAGCCGCCACAAATCCCGAACAACAAAGACACCGCCGATGGTGTTGTACAGCGGCAGCGCGTAGGAAAACTGGTAAATATGGTTGGCGTAATAATAAACCGGCTTCATGCCATGCCCTGTTCAGTTTTCGTCATAGAGTTTTTCCCTGACGCTTCTGTCGTCGAATTTAAAATTCCATTCCCTGACCACGGCCTGCCAGTCACCGTAGTGCTCGGTCAGGTAGCCGCGGTAATCCGCAGGCACACTGTATCGGCGGCCGCGGAACTCCAGTGATCCCAGCTCTTCATAAAACCGGCGCGGCACGCTCTTTAGCACCGGGCGGTGCACACCCACCGTCCAGAAGTACTCGTCTCCGACCAGACGCTTTAGAAAGATGTCGAGGTTCACATCGCTCCTGAAAAAGGGCAGGGTAAAATGCTTGATCTTAATGATGCGCACCTCCCCTTTCCGGAAGTACTTCAGATCGCGGGTATACCGTTTGATCCGTACCTTGTATCCCCTGAGCCACAGGGCAGGCAGCGCCTTGATCAGCCGCTTTTCATGCTGCCTGGTAATGGTAATGTCCACATCATCGTCCCAGGGAAGAAGCCGGTTCTCCCGCACCACACCCAGAAGCGTTCCGGCCTCCAGAATGTAGGGAATGCCGGCCTTTTCCAACACATCGGCCGTGGCAGCCAGCATCTTCTCGGCGATACGAGCGTATTGACCCGTCAGTTTGTAGTGACCGGGCATTTAAAACTTTCCTTTCATGAGTTCATCGATTTTCGCCTTGACCCGAAAAGAGGCTTTCCCGTCGAGTCTGTGAAAAAAATAATTTCTGTACTTTTTCAGTTGCCTTCGCATCTCCCCGGTGGGATTCAGCGCCGTTTCCACGGCCCCCGGCAGATCCCGCGGATCATCGATATGCACAAAGGCACCTTTCAGCCAGTCCCTCGGATCGATAGAGAGCACCGGCATGCCGTCACTGTGCATCAGTCTCTCATAGGGAAGCACATAGATGACGCCATGCCTGCCCAAAGCCAGAAACTCATTGACAACACTGGATGTATCGCTGATCAGCGTGTCCGCCAGCATCAGATAAGGATAGATGTCAAATTCGTCTCTGGGTATAAGATACAGATTTTTCTCCTTTTTGGCCAGACGTTCATAAAAACGATGCTGGCTGTGGGGCGCGTACTTTCCGCCCCAGCTGTAGGGATGCAGCTTCACAATAACATTGTATCGCGGCAGAAGTTCGGTAACCTTCTCCCTGACATAGGGAATACAGCTGGGTTTGTACGAAGGTGCGAACAGAATCGTCGGCTTCTCCCGGCCGAGATTCAGACGCCGCTTCAGTTCATCGGGACGGTAGTACCCCTTCCGGAACAGGGGATCGAGCTTCGGAAGACCGGTGATATGAAACGTCGCTCTGTCATGCCAGCCGCATTGGCCTATATAATCATACCAGTATTGTCCTTCCAGAAACACATGATAATGGACCGGATGCTGCCTGACGATATTGCGTATTCTCAGGGTTTTGATGCCGACCCCATGATCCAGATGAATACGAAGCACATCACCGTATCGCTGAGGATTTTTCAGGGCGTCACCGCACACCACCACGTCGAAATCCCGGGTTTCTTTCGTTACCTGATATCCCTTTTCCTCCAGCTTTGATTGAATGCGGCTTCTTTCGGAGACTGTCCATATCTTAAAATAGGCACGCTGATCGCTGCCCACACGTATCCGGACATCATACCGATCATCCTCCTCCATCAGACGGTAAAGCGGCAGAAGGGAATTCAAATAATACTCTTTTTTCAGATCAAAAAGCACGCGAATCATTACCGCAGGTATCCTTTCCGGTATCGGGCATGATACAGCACCTGGGCTTTCCGAAACCAGTTGCCCGGTTTTCTCGCCAAAGGCAATCCTTCACGCTGAATCTCACTCAGGGCCTCATCGACCCTCCGGGCTGTATCGCCGTCAAGATAAGGATTCACTTCCATCATGTGCCGCCGCCTTGATTCCCGGTATTCTCCCGGATGGTCCAGGCACCGGTCTACAGCCGGCCGGCATTCATGGACATGCCGTATATCGATCCCTTTATCCCGCCGGTCCAGAGTCCGGAAAGTAATCACCGGCTTGTCCAGAGCCATGAATTCATAGACAACCGAGGAAGTGTCCGATATCAGCACATCCGCCAAGTGCATAAGCGGAGTGATATCCCTCTCCCCGGCCAGTCGGATCCGCTCATTGTTGAATTCCCTGAATTTCTCGACAACGTCCCGGCTCATGAGCTCATGAAACTTGATAATCCAGACTTCATTGCCTGCGGCCATTTTGGGTATCTCCGGCAAAAGGCTGGATGCGGATTCCATCTTCCGGCTGAAAGTCGGCGCGTATAAAATAACTTTTTGGTCCGTCCGAATTCCATATTTACGTCTCAGCCCGGCAGCCGGATAGTTCAGTATGAAATCGATCTTTGGCCAGCCGGTCTCTTTCACCAAAAAATAGCCGTATTTTTTTTGAAGACTCCGAAATCTCTCCGTGACCGCAGGGCCCGAAGTCATATACACGTCGAAAAAATGACGAATCCGGTAATGCGACAGTTTCTCGATTCCCAGACCGTGAAATATCTGTACTTTAACCCCCGGCAGCCGAAAATCCACAAAATTGCCGGGACAGATCACAAAATCGGGTTTCCACGAAGCAGCGGCACCGATCTCTTCAAAGACCTGGAATGCGCGCCATGATACGGGAAGATCCGCTTTTACTTTACGTGAAACAAAAAACGAAAGAGACCGCCCCTTCTTCTCCCCATACCGAACGAGGGGTTCGATAACGGGAATGGAATAATTTTTGGCTGCATAGAAAAGAATCTTCATATAATCATCTATCCCGCAACGGATATCCGGATCTTAAAAACTCCCTGAACCGGATTCAGGGAATACGGTACCCTTTTTTCAGCAGTCGCCTGCGGATGCGGAGCCGGCGTATTAAACCTTTCCATTCTTCAATGTGTCTTTGATCTGTGTCGTGGAAATATCGGCCGTTCGGGACAGATAAATCACTTCACAGAAGGGTTTTAGAAAATCAAATTGTCCTTTCCAGTCATCACCGATGACGAAAATATCGATTTGATGTTTTCGAATGTCGCCCGTCTTCTGCTCCCAGCAGGTTTCTGGAATCACTTCATCCACAAACCGGATGGCTTCCACAATCCTGGCACGGTGCTCGTAGGGATAAGTGCATTTTTTGCCCTTGACGGCATTGAATTCATCGGTAGAAACCGCCACGACGAGATAATCGCCCAGCGCTTTGGCTCGCTTAAGCATGCGCAGATGGCCGTAATGAAACAGGTCAAAAGTTCCGTATGTGATCACTCTCTTCATTCTGCTTCTCTCACTTCCCTGCGTGCCGTTGTTTCATCCTCGGGAATGGACCTTTCAGACGGAGGCCGTGTCTTCCAGCGCCTGTGCATCCAGAACCAGTGATCCGGGAATTGCCGGATTCTCTTTTCCAGAAGGCTGACATGTGCCTGTGTAACCGCCCGTATATTTTCAGGCGAGGCTCCTTTCAGATGATCCACGGTCAGCCGGTCGGTGAGAACCCTGTGTCTTCCGTCCGGCAGCCGAACCGCGCTGCCGAGAATGATGGGGGCTCCGGTTTTCAAAGCCAGAGCCGCCGGACCCTGATGCGTGGAAGCGGGCCTGCCGAAAAAATTAACAAACACCCCCTCCCGATGCGCATCCTGATCGCCTAAAATAGCCACCAGCTCATTGTTTGCCAACGCGCGAAGCACGCCGCGTATGGCCATTCCCAAACGAATGACACGAATACCCGATGAAGCACGCAGTTCATTGATGAATCCGTCAACCCGCCGGTTCCTCTGTTTCGCGGCCACCACGGACAGGGGATGCCCTCTTTTGGCAATGGCCGCGGCCATCAGCTCCCAGTTGCCGAAATGTCCGGAGAGCAAAATGGCTCCCCGCCCGTTTTGAAATGTCCAGTCGAAATATTCCTCATGGTCGAAAAGGATCAAAGTTCGAATCCGCTCATCACTTGCCGTTGAGGCGTGCAGCCATTCAAAGGTCATCTTTCCCATATTCTGATAAGACCGGCGGGCGATGCCCTTGCGTTCAGCCTCGCTCATTTCCGGAAAGGCCAGTCTCAAATTGGACAGAACCACACCCCTCCGCACCCGGAATACATGAAAAATCAGCCAACCGGCAAGATCGGCCGTTCTCAGAACCGCCTTCAGCGAAAGGCGGCCGAAAAGCCTGCATAAAAAAACCACGGACCGGTATTCAATCGTATGGCGAATCTTTTTCCACCGCTTCGAAGCCATCATCCTCTTCTTTCCAGGTGCGTTTCTTTTCTCGTACCCGTCTGACGGTCATGAAAAAAGCCGCCAGAAACAGCATCACCAGCACGAAACTGATCAGAAACGGCATGTCCAGTAACACCATCCATCGGGAAGAAACCCTGAGAGCGGCCATCCATTCCGCTTCGAAATCCGTGACATCCTGCCCGATGGCTTGCAGCATGGCCGAATCCATGTCATGATAAAAACGCAGCGCGCGGCAGATTCGGGGCAGAACATCTTCTCCATGCCGGCGAATCAGATATCGAACCGCGGAAACAGACTGCTGATAGGCCAGCGTCGCGTTTTCCGAGGGAAAAGAAAGAACCTCTTCAATTTCGTGAAGGGCGTAGACCTGGCCGGAAAAAACGCCTCGTGCCAGCCGCAGCGTTCCGTACAGATCTCCTTCCCCGGACAGATGAAGGGCCACGCCCTCATCAAACCACCGGTCCACGCTGAAACCACCGACAGCCCAGGATAACACAACATGGCTCAGCTCATGAATCAGGACCCGCTGCCTGTTGATCCGCGCCCGATGGATTCTGGGAGATTGCAAATAGATTACAGCACTCTGCGGATCCGAAGCCCCGACTCCCCATTCGGGGATCTGGCCATGTGTCAAACGTGAAAACTCCTGTAACGTGCCGGCAATAACAATCCGGATTTCCCGGCCGGTCTCATCACCCAGGCTTTCCCGAAGACGAGGCAGTTCCTCCGCTGCCAGGGAGACGACTTTTCGGGCATAGGCCCGATCTTCAGCGTGATGGAACACAAGCACCGGATAATGATACAACCTTTGCCATGAGGCGGCTGAAGAACACACCCCGGTCAGGCACAGTATGATCAATGCAACAAATCGCCTCATACACGACTCCCAAACCCTATAAGTATATAGAAAATACAATTTATACGGGATTTTCGCAAGGCAATTTTCCAGGAGCCGCCCTATAAACCCAAAACCCCCTGAAAAAGGGGGTTTCGACATATGTCTGGATTCACTCTTTTCGAGCTATAATTCGATAGAGAACGTCATGGTATTCTGCTGTCCCAATCCTCCTTGCGAACCGTAGGAATAATCGATCCGGTACCGGCTGAAAAGAACGCCGAATCCCGTTGAAAATCCCGTCATCCAGTCGTTCGCCGCCTGAATATGCTGCTCTCTGCCCCGAGCGTTGTACCCCCATCGAAGGAAAAAATGGGAAGACAGGGTAAATTCTCCGCCGAGCGCCCAATAGAGCCCCAAAGGCCAGTCGCTGCTCTCATAATGATATTTGATGATATTCAGGCTGATCAAAAGAGGCAGATGCTCCAGCCGCTGCGAGACACCCAGCTGATAGGTGACAGGCATTTTTTCTTTTTGGTTTACAAAGGCTTGAATCCCGTGGCCCGCGTTCAGAATGCTGAAACCGATGGACAAAGGCCGGTTCGGAAATGTATAGAGGACTCCCGCATCCGCGGCCGCACCCAGCGCAGAATAATCATCAATAACCGATTGAATGACTTTGACACCTACGCCCCATCTCCACCCCTTGCCCAGACTGTCGGAATAAGCCAGATTCAACACGAAATCACCCGGGCTGAAGGTTCCATCCTCGTTTCCGAAGATGTCGGTTCTTTGAATGGATCCATAATTCAGATAGAAAAGCCCGACGCCCAGCTTGCCGGGCCCCAGTGCGGTCACGAATCCGGCGAATCCGTATCGAATGTCCTGAGTCAGGGTTTGCACGGTCAAGGCCAGACTTTTATCCATAACCCGGCTCAAACCCGCTGGATTGTAGCGAAGAGAATGGACATCTCCTTCCACGCTCACGAAAGATCCGCCCATGGCCGCCGGCCTGGCTCCCAGATCCAGTCGAAGAAAATCAAAGCCGGTGACGCTCTCTCCGGCTTTCGACCTTCCGGGCGGAAAGACCGTTAAAGCCATTATGAAAAGAATCGCTGGTATTCTCATGACCCCCTCAAAATAAAAAACAGGATTTCTGCCCTGTTTTCAGACCGGAGCCACCCGTCGGACTCGAACCGACGACCTGCTCATTACGAGTGAGCTGCTCTACCAGCTGAGCTAGGGTGGCTGATATACAAGCTTTCACATTCTTTCAGGCGCCGCCTCTTTTTACAACCAGTAAAAATAAAAACAAATCTCTATAAAGTCAAGAAGAATCATTTTACCGATAAAACGCCGTCATGAAACGGCATTCATCCCGCCATAACAAAGACAAACCGCTTGAGCATGTGAAAAAACACAGACAAAATCAGCATCCGTTCAAGGCAGACGCCCGATTGGGCCGTCAACCGCAAGTACCGCATTTGAATGTCACAAACCGGGTGCTTTTCGCGGGCCGCGGGCCGGTCACACTTTTATTCTGCCGATCCATTCAGTTTCCCCTTGACATTTCCGGAAAAAATCAGGTTATTGCCATTGAAAACAGAACAATCAGTCAGGGGGACTCATCATGGAAAAAACCAAACAGACGATTCTGGATCTGGAAAACCGGCAAGTCGAGGCTTTCAACGCGGGCGACGTGGAAAAGCTGCTGTCGTTTTTTGACCCGGGGATCAGCGGATTTTCTTCCACGCAGCACATGCGGCTGGCCAGCCTTCACGAGCTCAAGAAAACATTTGAGTATTACCTGTCCCGCGGCGCCGGAGTGGAATACTCCATCTCCGATCCGTGCGTGCATGTGTTCGAAGACACGGCCATATTGACTTTCTACTGGGCGGTTCGTTACAGAGAAGATAAAAAGAAAAAAGCCATTACCGGACGGGGCACCCATGTCTATCATCAAATAGACGGAGAGTGGCTTATCGTGCATGAACACTTTTCACGCGCCCATCATCAATACCATTGAATGCTTCGAAAGATCCAATTCAATTACCGGCCGTCCAGGGGCCTCAGTTCAAGCGGATTGAGCAGAAAACTGTATACAGCCTCCAGCCGCTCCCGATAGGGTTCCAGAGACCGGCGGGTCAGGGTCGGCAGCCCGTCCTGCCAGGGAATCCGCTCCGGATCGTTCTTGAGTTTCTCCAGTTCCCGCTCAAGCCGCGGCTGCCAGACCGGCCTGGCTGAATCGGAAAGGTAGTCCGCCTGCTTTTGAATCATAACCGTGGCCATGCGGTTTACAAGCCGGGAGACCTCCTTCCTGCGCTGATCAATATAATCATCGCCGTACCGGGAATCTGATTCCTCTTCATCCTCCCGATCGAAGCGGTAATAGCCGCCGTCATCACCGCTCATGAGGCGAAAGGGCGGACCGTCACCCGGAGATTTTTGCAGCCAGGAGTAGTAAACAACCGTATATAGATAAAAATACTCTCCCAATCCCATTCCCCTGTCGATCAGGATCTCGTTGCGGGTCTTGAAATATTCCGCCATCTGGGGAAGCGCCCCCATGCCCTTTCCCACGACACCCAGTATACGCCAGAAACCGGCGCTTCCATCTTCGATCTCGTCGACTCGGTCGGTCAAAGCCTGAACAGCGGTCTCCATCTCTTTCCTGGCCGTTGCCAGTTCCTCCCGAACGATCGTGAAGGTTTCGAGGCGCCTTTCGTCTACTATTCCTGTTGAAGAAGGGATATAATCCTGAACACGACCGTATTCCTTCTCCAGCCTTTCGAAAGAGTCGATGGTGTTTCGAAAATTCTGCACCGTGTCCCTGACAAGCAGGTAGCCCACACCTCCCAATGCAATCACGATCACAATGAGTGCGGCGCATCCGATTCCGCATCCCAAAAGCCATTTGGATGAATTCGAAGCCATAACGCCTCCCGCTCCGGTTTCTGACCGATTGTTTCCCAGAAAAACACACCTTCATCAATATAAAAAAAACCGGAAGCAATGTAAATTTGTTTTTCAAATCATAAATGTTTATATTTATATGTAACGCTTCCGGGTTGTATGTCGATACATCGTACGCCTGTTTTTCAGGCATTCAACCCGTATTCTGATCAAATCGGAATTTTTTAATTGTGATCATTCCGGTAAAGGAGTCGCCGATGAG
>Ga0209614_1000108_pt1 | contig 73422 bp, 65 predicted proteins | sample BlaSprsedimmetaG_FD_185484 | JGI IMG/M metagenome (GOLD analysis project Ga0209614, IMG submission 185484) | Hot spring sediment bacterial and archeal communities from California, USA to study Microbial Dark Matter (Phase II) - Blank Spring... ... | reverse complement strand
TCCGAAAAAAATGGTCAGTTTGTTCCGGAATCACTGGTCAGATTAAAACGGAATCACTGGTCAAATAAAATCGGAATCGATGGTCACAATCCCCCGGATTGGCTGGTCAGATTCGCCGGAATACTCACACGGATATCGCCAAGCAGCTTTATGTCCAGCCCACACAGCGCGAGATCTACATGGAGCACTTGATGCGGCAGGGCTCGGTAAAGAACTATGAGACAGAGCTGAAGCGCGTTGATGGCGAGACATTGTGGGTGTCCATGAATACAAAGGTCACCAGGGACCAGGGCGGAAATATCGTCTACGAGGGCTTCCTGACGGACATTACCGAACGCAAGAAGGCTGAGGAAGCCCTGCTCGCCCAAGGAGCAGGCCGAGGCAGCGAACAAGGCCAAGAGCGAGTTTTTGGCCAACATGAGCCATGAACTGCGGACGCCTCTGAACGGCGTCATGGGCATCATGCAGCTCTTGCAGACGAGCAGGCTGGATGAAGAGCAGAAGCGTTGGATTTCCATGGCCATCAAATCGTCGGAGCGACTTGCCCGATTGTTGACGGACATTCTTGACATTTCCCGAATCGAAGCAGGCCGGATGGAGCTCGTTGACGAGGAGTTCAATCTGCAGGAGCTGTGTGATTCCGTATGTGAACTGTTCATTGCCACATCAAAAGAGAAGGATGTCAGCCTGGAGTGCGCCATCGATGCCTCCATGCCCCTGAAACTGATTGGTGATGCCGCCAGGATCCGGCAGGTTCTTTTCAACCTGGTGGGCAATGCCCAGAAATTTACGGAAAGAGGCAAGGTTACGGTGGACATGGTCCCGTTGTCGTCACCTCAAAAAGGCACTGTTCGCGTGCTCTTTTCGATCTCCGACACGGGCATCGGCATTCCGGACGACAAGGTGGATACCCTGTTCAAGCCTTTTGTCCAGGTTGACGGTTCCTATACCCGCAGCCACCAGGGGGCAGGCTTGGGCCTGGCTATTGTCAAGCGGCTTGTGGATCTGATGGGCGGAAAGATTTCCATGGAAAGCACTGTCGGAAAAGGGACCACCGTGCATGTGGTCCTGCCCCTCAAACTGCCCAAAGGGAAGGACATTCCCGCTGAACAAGGACCAGAGCAATCGGCCGAAGCAAGGCAAAGCCTGCGCATTCTGCTGGCCGAGGATGAACCGTCAAATGCCTTGCCGGTCATGAAACTGCTGCAAAAGGCGGGGCACAAAGTCGCCTTGGCCGAGAACGGGCAACAGACCCTGGACCTGTTCACGGCCCAGGGATTCGACGTGATCCTGATGGACGTGCAGATGCCGGTGATGGATGGGGTGGAGGCGACGAAAAGGATCAGGAGTCAGGAGTTAGAAGTCAAGAGCCAGGAGCCGGAAAATGGAGAGAGCATCTCTGACCCTCAGGTTTCAGGTTTCAGTCCTCAGTCCTTTCAACATTCCAGCATTCCAGCATCCCAGCATTCCAGAATTCCCATCATCGCCTTGACCGCCTACGCCATGGCTGGGGACCGGGAGAAGTTTCTGGAGGCCGGCATGGACGACTATCTGTCCAAGCCGGTGAAGATGGAGGATTTGGAGAGGGTGTTGGAGCGAAACATTCGTTCGTGACATCAGCCTGAAGTTGGCTGAATGGACTTTACCGACTTTGTTTGAACATTGTATAGACGACTAACTGCATGGTGCGCGGGGCAGTCTATAATGATCTAGATGCAAAAAGTCCTTTTGCCCCTCCCACGGTTGCGGCTACGGGAACAAGTCCGCCAATCCATGCGTCCCCTCATTGCCCCACCCTCTGCACCCTGATATTCACATCCATCCCAAAAGTCACACCACTCCGGCGCGGGCCGGCACATGGCATGGGGCGCTGTGATGTTTGCCAAAAATGTTGGCAGTGCCAACGAAATGGGCGCAAACAGTGGAGCTTGACCTGGTTGGCACTCTTTGCAACATATTGAAATTACGTACTTTTTGTCCTGACATAGATCGTGCTTTGCAGCAGGAAGACACCATCCACCCTTCGACGCTCAAGAGGAGATTAAAAATGCAAAAACTGTTTCTGACTGCTTCCCTGTCCCTGGCCCTGCTACTCATGGCAACGCTGAACCTTCACGCCACCGAGAGAGGCACCTACATCGATTGTATCCACGGCTGTCCCGACCTGATCGTCTGCACCAACTGCTGCAACGAGACGTTCAGCAGCATCCTGACGACCTGCGACGCGAACCGGGACAGGTGCGAGGCCCTGTGCCCTCCCGGAAACATGGACTGTCTCGATGAATGCGTGATGGCCAGAAACAATTGTCTCATGCAGGACACGCGGGATTTCAACTGCCCGCACTGGCAGGCCGGCGGCCCGCAACCGGGCATGACGAAGAGATCAGAGTGCAAGGAATGTCATGAGGATGATCGTTAGGTCCTCAATCATCCGACTCTTTGACGGGAGGGAGTTGTCACTGGGGCTTGTGCTAATTGAGATGCAAGGCCACTACGATCGAACCTCAACAGGAGAAATGATCATGAAGAAGCTATTCGCGGTTGCAATTCTGGGGGTTACGCTCTGCCTGACAGGGCTGGTCATATCCGGCGAAGCCCAGGCCCAGAGGTTCGTGGACAATGGGAACGGGACGGTGACGGATACGCAGACGGGGCTGATGTGGACCAAAAATGCCAATCCGATAGGCAAAAGAAACTGGTATGACGCCATGGCCGGATGCAACGCTTTCAGTATCTCCGGCATTGGCGGCTGGCGACTGCCGAGCAAGGATGAGCTTGTGGCTTTATACCATGCAATGCAAGGCGGACATCCATTTACCGGGGTCCAGTCGTCCTACTACTGGTCGAGTACGTCCTGCGCGAACAGCGCGGACTGTGCATGGAGCGTGTGCATGTTTGGCGGCTTCGCGCAGGCCAGCGTCAAGACCGACGTCTACCACGTCTGGCCCGTCCGCTCCGGACAGTGAGCTGCTTTGGAGCTTTGGACCTTCGAAATATTTGGTCCTTGGCGGGATGATGACGTCGCTTATTCGGCTCATTCATCTGTTCGCAAGTCAGGCCGCCTACCCTTCGGGATGGGCGGCTTTTGTGTTTCCGGCGCAAGGTCCTCTGTTGAGGCCCACATTCGCCCTGTACGGCCCTCATCCCACGGCTGGCAGGGTTCACAACAGCACCCCCAGGAACGGAGAGCGATCAGCGGCGCGCTGGATCGGGAGCGGGTGCGGTGGCGGGTGGGGCGGTCGCTTTATGAGGTGTCTGGCCGAACCTCAGTCCAACGTCCGGAACCGCCTCGGTTCTGGCCTGAGCGGTCAGGGGAGCCAATACCGACATACGCCATGGTCACCCCGCTGTTCAACGCAGCGGCGAGGCCAGGGCAAGTTCCGAAAGAGGCAGGGGCGATATGGATGTCTGGCTGCTCAACTCAGGGAACGAACCAACCGAGGGGGCAATCCGTCAACCACCGAATTGGTTGGACAGGGGTTGGACAAAATATGGCAGATAACAAAAAAGGACTCACAGCATTTGCCGCAAGTCCTTGATTTTCCTGGTGCCGAGGGACAGAATTGAACTGCCGACACGGGGATTTTCAGTCCCCTGCTCTACCGACTGAGCTACCTCGGCGCGGAAAGACTAATTCCATATCCAAAAGCAATGTATTTGGCAAGGCCCTGTGTGGTTTGCAATTCTGTTTTGGCAACCCCACAGGTTTGGGCAACGAAAAGCCGGGTCTGAACGCCTCTGACAGGGGCAGATGGTACTGACGACTCCCTGGCCGTGTCTTGGTTTATCTCATCCTTGATGATCCCGTTTTGATCAGGCTGTTGGAAACGTCATGTCGATGAGTTTGCGATGGCCGGCCGGGAAGGCGAAGCGGCTCAATTCTGCCGGGCTGACCCAGCGGTATTCCTGGGCCGCAGTCAAGACCGGCGGGGAGGTCGGCAAGTTTTCGCGTAAACTGCAGCAAAAGCAGTGCAAGGCCACCCGGAATTTCGTATAGCCGTGGCGGACCACGGCCAGCTTGCGCAGGCCATTGACCTCGAATCCGGTCTCCTCCCGGAATTCACGCACCACTGCCTGCTCCGGCGTTTCCAAGCCCTCAATGGTTCCGCCGGGGAACTCCCATAATCCGGCCCAGACCCCGGTGGCCAGGCGTTTTTGAATGAAAACCAAGCCCTGGGCCATGAGCACGCCCGTGGCCACGTCAATGGGGATGGAGGTCACAGCTTTGGCCGGCACCGGGCGCTCCAGAACAATGTCCAGCCGTTTGGCCTCGCATACGGCGTGCACGGGGCAGGCGGAACACCGCGGCCGCCGAGGCAGGCAGACCAGGGCGCCCAGTTCCATCAAGGCCTGGCTGAACATCCGGGCCTGGCCCTGGGGCGTCAAGGCGGTGGCTTGGTCTTGGATAAGCCGGGACGTGGCAGTCTCGGACACCGGTGCGTCCAGGTCAAAGACCCGGGCGAACACCCGACGGACATTGGCGTCCACCGCGGCATAGGGCCGGTTGTAGGCAATGGCGCACACCGCGGCCGCAGTATACGGCCCAACCCCGGGCAAGGCCAGCAGGGCGTCGTAATCCTGCGGCACTGCTCCGCCGTGCTGCTCCATGATCATCCGGGCCGCACGCAGCGCGTTGCGCGCCCGCGAATAATACCCCAGCCCTTCCCAGGCCGTGAGGACATCGTCCTCCCCGGCCCGGGCCAGAGCGGCCACGCTCGGGAATCGGTGCATCCAGCGCAGGAAAAAATCCACGGCCCGCTCCACCTGGGTCTGCTGGAGCATGATCTCGGAAATCCAGACCTGGTAAGGCTCGTAGCCGCGCCGCCAGGGCAGGTCCCGGGCCTGGGCCGCGAACCACTCCAGCAGGACAGCGGAAAAGGACTCAGCGTCGGGCACGGCGTTTTTTGGAAGGCCGGGCTGGGCCGGACTCCTCCGGGGCAAGCCGCAGCGTGATTTCCAGGCGGGCCAGGCTGACCTCGTCCAGCACCACCCGGACCTTCTGACCCATGCGCAGGGTTCGTCCGGTGCGCTGCCCCAAAAGTTCCTGGCGTTCCGGGAAAAAGGCGTAGTAGTCGTCGGTCAGGGAGGACAGTCGAACCATGCCATCGGCCAACACTTCGCACAATTCCACCCAGAAGCCGAAATCCGTCAGGGACGAGATGATCCCGGTAAATGCTTCGCCCACGCGGTCCATCAAAAACATGACCGTGACCCGTTTCAGGATTTCCCGCTCCGCGTCCATGGCTCGGCGTTCCCTGGTGCTCAGATGATCGCCCAGGGCCTTGAGCCGCTTGTGCGACATCTTGGGGCCGGCGCCGCCCAGTTCCGCCTTCAAGGCCCTGTGCAGCTCCAGGTCCGCGTAACGGCGGATGGGCGAGGTAAAATGGGCGTAACATTTGGAGGCCAGGCCGAAGTGTCCCAGGTTGTCCGGGCTGTATTTGGCCTGCATCTGGCTGCGCAGCAGCAGCCGGTTCACCAAAAATTCCATGTCCGTGTCCCGGGCCGAGGCCAGCACGGCTTGCAGCATCCTGGGATCGGCGGGTTCGCCTGTCTTGGGCAGGTTCACCTTCAGTTCCGTACGCGTCAGCAATTTGAACAGGTTGCGCAGCTTGTCCGGGTCCGGCGGCTCATGCACCCGGTAGAGCATGGGCCGGCCTTTTTTGGTCAAAAACTCGGCCACGGCCTCGTTGGCCGCGATCATGAACTCCTCGATCATTTGATGCGCAAAATGGCGCGGACGGGAGCGGATATCCGCGGCCTCGCCCTGCACGTCCAGCAGGATCTCCGGGTCCGGCAAGTCAAAATCCAGACTGCCCCGGCCGTGGCGCAGGGCCTTGAGCTCACGGGCCAGGGCCTGGGCCTGTTCGAGCATGGGCAGGACATTTGCCAGGCTGTCCCGGGCAGCATGATCATTCTTGTCCAGGGCCAGGTGCACCTGTTCGTAGGTCAGGCGGGCGTGACTTTGCATCACCGCGGCATAAAAGTCCGAACCCATTCGTTTCCCGGTGGGCGCATAGTCCATCTGCGCAACCATGACCAGACGCGGGACGTTTGGGTTCAGACTGCACAGACCGTTGGACAGCCGTTCCGGGAACATGGGTTCCACGGACTTCGGAAAATAGTAGGAATTGCCCCGGTCCTTGGCCTCCCCATCCAACGGGGACAGGGGCGGCACGTAATGGGCCACGTCCGCGATGGCCACCCACAAGGTGAAGCCGGCCTTGGTCTTCTGCACGCATACGGCGTCGTCAAAGTCCTTGGCCGTGGCGCCGTCAATGGTCACCAGGGGCAGGTCGCGCAGGTTCCGGCGGCCCTGAAAATCCTCGGCCGCGGGCATTTGGGGCAGGTTTTCGGCCTGGGCCAGGACCGGCTCGGGGAACATGGTGGGAACGTGGTGGTTGAACTTGACCAGGCTTTCCTGGACCGCCAGGTCGGTTTCCGGTCCCACCACCTCCAGGATGGTCCCGGCCCACAGGTGTTGTTCCAGGCGTTCTCCGATCCGGGCCAGGACCACCTCGTCCTTTTTCGGCGCAAGATGCTTGCCGCCGGCGTCCTTGGGCAGGTCCAGGAGCAGGTGCAGCCCGAGTTTGGCGTCCGTGGACTGGCCCAGCCAGACGCCCTTGCCTTTGACGTCCAGGATGCGCACCGCGAATATTTCCGTGCGCCGCTTGAGCACCCGGACCACCCGGCCTTCGGGGTTGCGTCCGCGGCGGCCGGGGAGCAGGGCCACGCTGACCCGGTCGCCGTGCCGGGCTTCGCCCAGATCCTGGGGGCTGATGAAGATGTCCTTGCGCCGGTTGTCGTCAGGGAGCACAAAGCCCACGCCGGAGCGCTGGATTTCCAGTTCACCGGACACCAGCTGCATCTGGTCGGCCAGGCCGAAGGCGTCCTTGAGCCGGATCAGGCGGCCTTCGGCAAGCAGCACCTGGAGGATGTCGTCCAGCTCGCCGCGTTGGCGGCTGGTGAGTCCCAGCGTGCGCATCAGTTCACGAAAGCCCAACGGCTTGCGGGCTGTGCGAAACGCCTGCAGCACGCCTTGCGCGGTCAACGGTTCATAAGCTTTCTTTTTTCGGGCCATGGCTCACCTCTTTTTTTCAATCGCGCCAAGTGCAACGGATGGCTGTGGCGATATTTTTTTTGAATTGTCCTTTTGCAGTTCATGACAAAGGCCCAGCTTTTCCTTCCAAGCCTCAACATGGTCCTGATACTCCCTCACCGGCAAATCCCCGCCGCACTCCGTGCAGCGGATCCGAGCTGAACATCAGCGGCCTTGAATTTCCGCTTTGGCCCCGCATAATGGGCAGATTAAAAAAGGCTCGTTATCAACGACTTTCTTTTGCATGATGATTGCTCCGTGGCACATCAGCCTTGGCAGGACCTTCCAATCCCTTCACCCTGTTCCCGGCGTTCATGGTATACTGTTTTCGCATCAATGCCCCCAACACCCGAAGAGCTTGCACGTTCTCGGCCAAATCCTTGCCCTTGGGCGTTTCCAAAACCATGGCTAGATGGGTTGAACACGGATCATTCAGGCTCGCGGCAAGGCCCGCTCGGCCGGTCGTTCCCTGGACGTCGCGACAAAGGCCGAATACAGACCGTCCGCCGCAGGCATATGCGCGTCGAGAAAGGCGTAAACGACCCGTTTGTCCTCGACGATCTCGACTGGCTCAGGTCAGCAGGTGCAGCCCGTACTTGTTCTGAAGCAATGCCTGGAACTCGTTCACCACCTTGAAACAGTCCTTGAGCCTGTCCCGCTCGATGATGGACAGTCTGTCCGGTGCAATGAAGTTGTTGGGCTTTTCACCATCCCGGACCCGCTCCACCTGGGTTCGCACGCGCAAAGTCTGAAAGAACTCATAGGCTTCGCGAATGCCGGCGGCAAGACCGGCTGAAAAGACGCCTGCGTCGCGCAGGAGCTTGATCCGCTCCTCGGTGGCGGTTTCCAGAATGTTGTATTCCACGGCCAAAGTCCGCACACCCTGGGTCACGGGGAAGACACCGCCCTTTTTGATGTTCATCTCGCCTTTATGCTCTCCGCTCTTCTCAACGACGAACGCGCTGAAAAAACCGACCGGAGGTGTGAACCGCAGGGCGGCATGAGCCATGTACTTTAGGATGAACGAGCTGCCGCCGACCCGTTTGAACAGATAGGACTTCAGCTTCCCGGCCAGACCCGCATCGCCGGCTACACAACGCATATCCACCAACAAGGACGTCATCAGAATGCTGTCCAGGTCGTTCTCGCGGATCATCTTGTCCACCACGTCCATCCATTGATCCAAGCTCATGCGCCAGCGCGGATTGGTGATCATCACTTCATGGGCACAAGGGGGAATGCCCAGATCCAGCAGGGCCTGAATGAATTTCCGGGCAAAGCGTTCAAAAAAAATCAGGGTCTTGTCTTGCCCGTCCCAGGAAAAGATCAGGGCGTTGTCTTGATCAGTAGCCAGATACTGCTCCCTGCGGCCTTCGCTGCCCAGAGCCAAAAGACAGAAGGGCACAGGCGCGCCTTGACCCATTTCTGCCAACACCAGGTCACGAACCCTGGTCAAAATCTGGTCGTTCATGTCGCTGATCAACCGGCCCACCTGGAAAATTCCAATCCCTTCGCCAACGGAGCGCATGGCCATGCCTTGGAGCCGACGAAACACGCTGCCGAGAGTTGAGAACGTTTCCGCCCGGGCGATTTCGCCAGCCAGATAAACCGGATTTTCACCCTTGACCGAAAGTAAATCCCGCTCTTCAATGATGCCCTTGACCTCTGCCTTGTCGTTCATGACCACCAGCCTGCGGATGCCGGAACGGACCATCTTGGAAAAAGCCTCGAACAACAGGTCGTCATGTTTGACCGTGATCAGGGGGCTGCACATGATGGCCCGGACGTTGACCATATTCGGGTCCACGTCCCGGGCCACGACCTTTTTCAGGATGTCCCGCTCCGTGGCTATGCCCAGGATATCCTGATCGTTGACCACAAGACAGGTGGTGGCGTTCATGTGCAGCATGGACTTGGCCGCCTGGACCACGGTGGCCTCCACGGGGACAAAGACCGGAGATTTCATGTCCACGTCGCGCAGGGTCAACCTCAGGTAAGGATCAATCCTGGAAACGGTTCGCCAATGGTGGATATCCCTGGCCCTGTTTCGCAGGATGTCCGCCTTGCCACGAAAAAACCGGTCCGCTGAATCGTGTTGAAGCAATTTTCGAAAAACCGATCCAGGCAATGTCAAAAGCGTGGCGTCCTGGACGGCCATGGCTGATTGTCCAGCCAAACGGGAAAAAAAGAATACCTCGTAACCGAAATAATCTCCTGGAATCAAGCTGTCGATGACCACATCCCGGTCCAGGACCTGCATTGCCCCATGCCGGATGATATACAGGACCTCCTGGTCCAGAGGCAAAACTTCTCCCGAGGAAACGTGTTTTTGGCTGACATGGGAACCGACCTCTCCCTGTTGCGTCCTGGGGAGGTCGGACAACGGATATATTCTGGCCCAAAAGGCCATGATTTCGTTGTTCATTCCGCTCCAACGCCCAGATAGTTCCTGATCTTTTGCTCCTCGTACTTGCGCGAGGCCTCGGCGTCCGGCCTGAGTTTCGATCCCAGATATCCGGCAGCGAAAGCACCGGTCATGGAAATGATAGCCGGGTTTCTCAATGGAAATATAGCCAGGGGATTATGGAGGATGTCAACCCAGACCGTGGGGCTGACGATGATCAAACCCACGGCCAATGTGGTCCCCGTGGCAATGCTCAATGCTGCGCCAAAGGTGGAGAAATTCCTCCAGAGGATGGACATAAGCAAAGCCGGAAAATTGGCGCTGGCCGCGATGGCAAAGGCCAGTCCGACCATGAAGGCCACGTTCTGGCCCTTGAAGGCCAAACCTAGGACAATGGCCACCACGCCCAGAGCCAGGGTGGCCATCCTGGCCACCTTGACTTCTTCTTCTTCCGAGGACCGTCCCGATCGGAATACGCTGACATAAAGGTCATGGGACAGGGTGCTGGCCCCGGCCAAAGTCAGCCCTGCCACCACGGCCAGGATGGTGGCAAAGGCCACGGCGGCGATAAATCCCAGGAAGACCGTCCCCCCTGCAGCTTCTGCCAGAAGCAAAGCGGCCATGTTCCCCCCGGCGTCCATCTTGGAGATGACGTCCTGGCCGACGATGACCATGGCCCCGAAACCGATGGTGAAGGTCAGGATGTAGAAGTAGCCGATGAATCCGGTGGCATAGAAGACTGACTTGCGGGCCTGCTTGGCATCGGGCACGGTATAGAAACGCATCAGGATATGCGGCAGACCCGCCGTGCCGAACATCAAGGCGATGCCCAGGGAAACGGCATCCCAGGGATTTGATACCAGGCCGCCCGGTTCCAGGACCTTGCTCCCGTATTTCACGGCCGCCTGCTTGAACAGCTCCGTATAGCTGAATCCGAAATGCAGCAGGACCAAAAAAACCAGAAACGTGGCCCCGCCCAGAAGCAGGACGGCCTTGATGATCTGGACCCAGGTCGTGGCCAGCATGCCGCCGAAGAGCACGTACATGATCATGACCACGCCCACGATGACCACGGCGACCTCATAGGGCATTCCGAAAACCATTTTGATCAGGGATCCGGAACCGACCATCTGGGCGATAAGATAAAAACACACGGTCATCAGGGACCCGATGGACGCGGCGATGCGGATCGGCTTTTGTGAAAGGCGGTAGGCCACCACGTCCGCAAAGGTGAATTTGCCGAGATTGCGCAATGGCTCGGCAATGAGAAACATGACGATCGGCCAACCCACCAGCCAGCCGATGGAATAGATCAGACCGTCATAACCCTTCAGGGAAACAAGACCGGCTATACCCAGAAACGAGGCCGCGCTCATGTAGTCGCCGGCCAGGGCCAAGCCGTTCTGCAGGCCGGTCACGCTCCTGCCGGCAGCGTAAAACTGGGCGGCGGAACGGCTTTTCTTGGCTGCGTAATAGGTGATGACCAGGGTCGCGGAAACGAAAACAAAAAAGAAAATGATGGACGTGGGATTGGGCTGACCGATGGAGGTGATCATGGGATCCATGTTATCTCCTCCTCATGCTTTTCAGGACATCCTGAACGGACTTATCGTAGCGGGAATTGGCCCAAAAGACATAGATTCCGGTAAGGACGCAGGCCAGAACGATGACCAGAATGCCCACGGGAATGCCCAAGGTCATATGCTCGCCGATCTTCACGGCCAGAAGGTCCTTGGCAAAAGCCAGGACAAGAATAAATCCGAAGTAGACCGCCAGCATGATCGCGGTCAGGGAAAGCGAGACTTTCCACTTGCTGACGACAAGCGCTTGAAACTTCTTGCTGTCCATTACGCCAGGGGAACGGTCGATGTGCATGGCATCTCCTTTAGATAGAAGGTTTGGAGCGAGAACCAGCACACCATGGACAAACTTGTTCAAAAATGCACATGTTAGTCGTTTAACGGCGCAAAAGAGAAGGTCACGGAAGACGATTTTCAGACAAATCAAATCGTCTCCCTCAAAATGTTTCTTGCTAGAATTTCAATCCGCCCGCTCTTTGTCCATTCTGATTGGTAAAGCGATTTCTATTCTCATGAAGCTCATTTTCTAAGGCAGCCGATCGAGAATGGCCAAAGCCACCTGCTTGGACAAAGTCAGGGCCTGTTCGGATTTGGCCTCATGGGCGGCGTTCATGTCTGGAAAAGAACCTTCCAGAACCGGGTGGACCGTGACGATGATCAGCATGTCTGCTTGCGACATCCAGAGGTCTGTTCCATTCCAGAAGGCGTCCTCGCCAAGCCCCGCCAGATCCTTGAAGGCGTCGGAGCGTTCTGACAAGGTCTTTTTTTGTCTGTCCATGCGCTCCTTGACCGAGGAAAAGATGCCCTCCCGAGCAATTTCCGACGTGGTCGATATCCGGATCGCGACCCCGTAGCCGCTGTCCCCGGCATGTGAAAAGGTGTAGCGGCAACTCTGTCCTGCCGGAGCACTGACGGCCTTGAGGATCGGGTCATTCACGGTTCTTTGGAAAAGGGCTTCGGCATCGGCCTTGGTGAAGTAGTCGCAAGGCGTTTGCCCGGCCGAGAATTGACCGTGGGCCAAGGACCAGGGCATGACCCCCATGAGAAAAAATGCCGCGCAAACCCGGATTAGAAGAAATTGCATGTCCGTATCCTCCAATGGATGCGTGTTCAACTGTCGTGGTTGTCGAGAAAAAACGATCCTGCCCCTTCTTCACCCGTTCCTCATAATTATTCCCCATCCAGAATAGCGCGTAGTTTCACGGCCAAATCGTGGATGGAGAACGGCTTGCTCAAGAAATTGCATCCTTCCTCAAGAATGCCCTGATGCGCAATGACGTTGGCGGTGTACCCGGACATGAACAGGCATTTTATTCCCGGTAGCAAGATGCTGAGATATTTTTGGAGTTCCAGGCCGTTCATGCCGGGCATGATCACATCGGTCATCACCAGATGGGGGGGAGCATCGTGCACCTCCGCCAATTGAAGCGCTGCTTGCGGGCCGTCAGCCGCCAGGACGTTGTATCCCAGCTCCTTGAGCATGGCCGTTGTAATTTCCAGCAAGGATTCATTGTCCTCCACCAGCAGGATCGTCTCCTGGCCGGGTTGCCTTTGCGCAAGCATGTCCACCTCTGCCATCGCCACACCTTCTAAATGATGACGGGGGATGTAGATTTTGAAGCTAGTGCCCTTGCCGGACTCGCTGTATGCATTGATAAAGCCATTGTTCTGCTTGATGATGCCGTAAACCGTGGCCAGCCCCAGACCTGTTCCATGGCCCAGCTGCTTTGTGGTAAAAAATGGTTCAAAAATGTTGTCCAGGGTTTTCTTGTCCATTCCGCAACCATTGTCGCTTACCGCCAAGGTTGCATAGTCTCCCGGCGAGAAACCCGGATGCGAGCTGCAATACGCCTCGTCCAGCATCGTGTTATATGTTTCAATGGTCACATGCCCCACGTCTTTGATGGCATCCCGTGCATTGATCACCAGGTTCGTCAAGAGCTGATCAACCTGGGCCGGATCCATTTTGACAGGCCAAACCCCAGGGGACGGTTTCCAGGAAATTTCAATGCCCTCGCCGATCAGTCGGCGCAACAGATCGAGCATTTCTTCAACGGTCTTGTTGAAGTCGAGAACCCTGGGTTCGATGGTTTGCTTGCGGGCAAAGCCCAAAAGTTGACGCGTGAGGGCCGCGGAACGTTTTCCAACCTCCATTATTTCATGAAAATCCTTGTAAAATGGGGCTGAAGAGGCCAGCTTCAGCATGGCCAATTCCGCACGGCCGAGAATGATCGTCAGCATGTTGTTGAAATCGTGGGCCACCCCACCGGCCAGACGACCGATGGACTCCATTTTCTGGGCCTGGAGAAATTTGGCCTCCAATTCCGCTCGTTCCGATTCGGCCTGCTTGCGTTGCGCGATGTCCGCAAGGGAGCCGGCCACCTGTATAGGTCTGCCGTCTGCCGCGGCCTCAACGACCTTGCCGCGAGACAATACCCAAAGCCATTGCCCGTTTTTAGTCATCATCCGGAATTCGATGGCGAAAGGGGCACGGGAAAGAATCGCGTTGTTGAAACGCGATTTGACGGTCTCAAGGTCTTCAGGATGAATCAGAGCACTCCATCCTGCAGTGGAAATTTGCAATTCATCGGGCTCATAGCCCAGGATCCTATACCAGCGGGGGCTGAAATAGAACTGATGCGTTTCCAGGTTCCAATTCCATATGCCGTCGGCGGTGCCTTCCAAGGCCAATTGAAGGCGCGCTTCACTTTTCTGAAGAGCATCCCGAGCGACTTTGATCTGCTCATACTGGGACTCTGTTTCCTGAAGACTTTTTAACAGCTGGGAAGCCATGCTGTTGAACGCCTCGGCCAAGCCGGCAACCTCGGCCGGGCCGGCTGTCCTGGCTTGCAGTCTTCTGTCGCCGTTGGCTATGCGCACGGCCGTTTCCTGCAAGTCTCTCAGAGGAACCGTCAATTTCCGGGCGACCATTGCTCCCAACACGGCGGCCAAAAACGCCATGCCGGCAACAATACCCATAAAAATCACTCCTGTTCGCAGTACAACCTGATAGGCCTCCTTCCACGGCATTTCAGCAACTATCGTCCATGATGCTTCCTTCAGCAAGACTGCTGTGCCCATGACATGGGTTCCGGACAACCCTTTATAAAGGCGTGACCTCTCCGTTGCCTGGATATTTGTTTTATCCTGAAAATTATCCACTGGCGGCAGCCCGGAGACAATTTCCCCCTTCAAAACGCGTGAGGTGTCGTCGAATGCAATCAGACGCCCACTTTGGTCGGCGACATACACATACCCAGTATTGCCCACTTTGAGTTGACCAACCAAGTCCCAAATAAATTTCAAGTTCAGTTCCGCAGTCAAATAGCCTCTCAATTCCCTCAGCGCATTCATCACTGGAACGCAAATGTATACAACCGGTTCGCTGGTTTGGGGGTCGATATGCACTTCGCTGATGAAGGGTTCCAGGGGAGTGGAGTGACAATGTCGAACACTTTTCAGGACGTCCGCCGAGTGGTCAACCTGCGAAGGGGAAAAACGCGCCACATAAGTGATGGGTTCATCGTGGAGATCAAAGAGGCCGAGACCTCGAAAAGCTGTTTCCAGGCCTAAGAGGCGTTGCAGGGCGAGTTCCCATTCCTTGGGGAGAGTGGCGTCGGGGTTGTACAGACCGGCTGTTGCTTCCAATGCCTGAATTTTTTTCTGAAGAAAGTTGTTGACGGCGCTTTTGGCGCCTTCGGCGATCAGTTGCTGTTTGCTGTACAACACTTCTTTTTCGCTTTGAAAATAAAAAAAGAGTTGCAGCCCCCCGGCAACAAAGAGGATTATCAGGCTGAGAGAAACAAAGGCGGTGGTCAGGAGTTGGGTCAGATTCTTATCAGGCTTTGTCCTGCCGGAACGTAAAATCACAAACTCCCCCCGCACCATTGAAAACGTCGCGCTCTACTTACCGGAGGATTTTCCTGGCCTGTCGCAACAAACCCTCAGGCACCTCAAGACCCAACTCCTGCGCGCGTTTGAAGTTAATAAACAGGTCCTGTTCCGGGGTAACCACCGGGATGGTTCCGGCGGGTATCCCCTGGAGGATTTTATGCGCCAGCAAAGCCGCCAGCTCGCCGACTTTCACAAGGTCATTGGCGTTCCCGAACAGGGCGCCCTGCTCAACGGTGAAGAGGAAACTGCCGGCAATGGGCAGCTCGTGCCTGGCTGCAAATTCTCGGATCATTTTCCAGCCTTCAAAGGAGTGATTGATGGAATCGGGCATGAGAAGGACGGCATCCATGCCGGCATCTAACGACTGATCGCGCTTAAGCAAATCATGTTCTAGTTCTTTGAGCCCATCCACAGGCGCCTCGACCAGAGACACCCCAAGTTGACTGGCAAGTACCCGCAACATGGACAGGGCCGGCACTGTGTTGGGATAGTTCCGGCTGTACGCGATGAAAACACGTTTCCTTTGCGGCGCTATCTGGTTCAGGATTTCAAGACGTTTGCTGATTTGCTCGGGACCTGGAAAACGAACGCCGGTGATGCGCCCCCCCCGGTTCCGGTATACTGTGAACCAAATGAGACCCTTCGATTCCTGCGTAGGCGAAAACCACGGGGATACCGCTGTCGCGTGTCGCTTCCTTTGCCACAAGAGCGGCTTCTGTAAACAGGGCAAGCACGAGGTCCACGTCGTTGGATGCCAGGATTTCCCTTTCGGCGACCTGTATTGCTTCAAATGAGGCATTGTGATCCCTCAGGTTATACGAGACGTCTCTGCCTTCCACATACCCCAAAGCGGACATCTCATGCTTGAACCCCTTGACGATTTCCTCAAAATCAGGGTTGTTGCTCAGAATATCAATACGAAAACGCCTGGGCTTGGCGTCGCACGCAAGGAGGAGTGCAATGAGAATTGCGACAAAGAAAAGCCGCCATGGAAAGATATGACGGGAAAATGGATTTTGATTCATTTGATACAATCGTTAAAACATCACTTGCTCAATATCAAGCAAAGAGCTGTCATTCGTTTCAAGAATCAATGCTCCTGTCCGCGAGGCGAAGAGAGATACCCGGTCTTGAAAACGGCGCGACCGTGTTTGCTTGCTTCAAGGGTCAAGGCGAGATTCGCCCCCTGCCCACTTTGCTGCGGGCCAAACCTTTAAGCAAATGTTGCATATCAGTAGCAAATGTTGCATATCAGTAGCAAATGTTGCGTTGCAAGGGGAGTTGGAATGGGTTATTTTATCAATAGTTGTCAAAAGAGTCCCGGCCAAGAACGTCGGAGGCAGTGTGTTCAGGAAAAGCATTCATCCACCGGGGCTTGTCACAAAAAAACCAGACAAGGGAGGCAGCCATGTCCGACAGCGTGTACAAAATCATCGAACTGGTGGGGACGAGTCCGACATCCTGGGAGGACGCGGTGCAGAATGTGGTGAGCAAGGCTTCAAAGACCCTTCGCGATCTGCGTGTCGCCGAGGTGCAGAAGCTCGACGCCAAGATCGAAGGGGCAAAAATCGTGGCCTATCGGGCCAGGGTGACCCTGTCCTTCAAGTATCAGCCCAAGGAATAACGATCCCCTCCGGCGCAACCTCGCCCGGCTGCGGGCATGATCAGACACATGCCCGCAGCCGAAACGAAAAATGGGTCAAATCCAATCCTGACTCTTAATCTTCTCACTCCCGATGCTCCCTCGGCTTCACATCCCGGCACCTATGCTCCATCTGATCAGCGATGCGCTGGTTCATACCCGAGCTTGTCGTTACGATTAATCCCGATCTCATTCAACACTGCATTATAGGCTCGAGCAAATACTATTGCAGCGACGGAATCGGAATCGGGATCGATAATGTTTGGATGCGTATAACCTGACTGTGATCCAGATAGCGATGGCGAAGCGTCGATTCCGATCCCGAAAGTGAAACATCGAGTTGGAAACAGTATAAGACAGCACAATACCAAACATTCGAAGAGGATATGCTCACATTCCGTTTCACCCTTGAAGCACCCGAAAACAAGCTGGACGGACGGATCAACGTCGGCGGCATCTGCGTGGAGGTGACCTTCAAGAGGATCAAAAACATCTACCTGCGGGTCCTGCCCCCCGCCGGAGAGGTCCGCGTGTCCGCGCCCAGGCGCATGAGCCTGGAGTCCGTCCATGCCTTCATCGATTCCAGGCTGGACTGGATCAGCAGGCACCGGGAAATGATCAACGCACGGAGGCTTCCCCCGCCCCTTCAGTATCTGGACAGGGAAACCCTGCATGTCTGGGGCGCACCCCGTCTGCTCCGCGTCGTGGAAGAGGACCGCCCGCCGTTCGTGGAATTGGATCCGTCCCGCCTGATCCTTCATGTGCGGCCGGGGACGGATGCGACCGATAGGCGCAAGATCGTGGAACAGTGGCGCAGAGAAGAAGTGAGGAAGGCGGCCCAGTCCTTGATCGCCAAATGGGAGCCGGTCATGGGGGTCAAGGTTGCGCGGGTCTTCGTGCGCAGAATGAAGACCCGCTGGGGCAGTTGCAGCCATTGCAAGGGGACGATCCGCCTGAACACAGGTTTGACCGCGCGGACGCCGCAACTCTTGGAATATGTCGTGGTCCATGAGATGGCCCATCTTCTGGAGCCGTCTCACAACAAACGTTTCACCACCCTCATGGACCGGTTCCTGCCCGGCTGGCGGGAGCTGCGCGGACGCCTGCGCTGCGGGAGGCTTGAGTAATAATCAGGACGCTGCGTACTGATCTTACGTCTTGATCGTTCTAAGGCTCCCAGGCTCGCTCCAGGCGGATGTTCAGACGCAACACTCGGCCGCCCCGGATCAAAACCGTGTCCTGGAAGGGCGTATACCCTTCGGCCGTAACCTCCACCTGGTGCTCGCCCTCCAATAGCCCCACCTCATAGGAAAGGTCCGAATTCCGCTCCAGGGGATATCCGTCCACAAAGGCCTGGGCATGCACCGGATCCGCCAACAAAAGCAGCCTTCCAGCCGGGAGCAGTGTCCTGTCGTCGATCCAGGGAAGCAGAGGGTCGGGTTCATAGTGCGGCAGATACAACGGGTAGGGAAGAAGCGGAAAAAAGAACGGATGAGCGGGGAATTCAAGGTGCGATCCGGGAGGACGGCCGGGTCGCACAGGACGAGGGAAAGGGTGGTGCATGTGCGCAGGCGGGCGGTGGCCATGGAAAAAGAATCCGTAAGGGGCAGGCCTTTGGGGATGATCAGGCCGCGCAAAAACTCCCCCCGGGCGAGAGGGGAACCGCTGGGGTGCGTGATTCCAGGCCCAGGACCGTCCGTCGCCGCCCGGAAATTCGGCCCGGCCTGTCCACGCTACGGCGAAAAAAAACACGGACGCAATCGTAATCAAGGAAGTAAGGCGCTTCATCGGTCCCTCCCGTGATTATCGCATTGGACGATAACGGATTGCGATCATTCGTTCGGCTCCTCGAGCCGGGCGACGCAAAATCCATGGCATGACATTCCGCCTCCGGGTTCTGTTTTCCGTCGGGAACAACGTCCAAAGGAAAAGGCTTCTTGGTAAAATGTCACTTCATCTCGCTCAGGATCATCTTCTCCAGCTTGATTGCATCCGCGGCGAACAGCCGGATGCCTTCGGCCAGTTTTTCCGTGGCCATTTGGTCCTCGTTGAGCATCCAGCGAAAAGCTTTTTCGTCAAGGGAGAGTTTGTCTTCTTGGTTGGCCTTGGCTTTTTCCGGGCTGAGTTTGCGCTCTAACTCTCCCTGGGCGTCGTGCAGTTCCTGAAGCAGCCCGGGACTGATGGTCAGCAGGTCGCAGCCGGCCAGTTCCAGAATCTCCCCGGAGTTGCGGAAGCTGGCGCCCATGATCTCCGTGGCATACCCATGGTTCTTGTAATAGTTGTAGATCCTGGCCACGGAGAGCACGCCCGGATCCTCGTGTGCAGGGTAGGCGTCCTTGCCAGTGTGCTTCTTGAACCAATCCAAAATCCGACCGACGAACGGCGAAATAAGTTGCACTTTAGCCTCGGCGCAGGCCACGGCCTGGGCGAAAGAAAAGAGCAGGGTCATATTGCAGCGGATGGAGTCTTTGGCCAGGATCTTTGCGGCCTGAATCCCCTCCCAGGTGGAGGCCAATTTGACGAGCACCCGTTCCTGCGGCTGCCCCGCCTTTTCATACAGGCTGATCAAGGTCCTGGCCTTGTCCACGGAGCCCTGCACGTCAAAGCTGAGCCGGGCGTCCACCTCAGTGGACACGCGGCCAGGAACGATTTTCAGGATCTCCACTCCAAAAGCCACGAACAGACCATCCATTGCAGACGCCAGGAAAATCTCGGTCGAAGTGGACCGCTTTCTGGCGTCGGCAATGGTCTTGTCCACCAGGTCACGATACTCGGGCATGGTCGCGGCCTTGGCGATCAGGCTGGGATTGGTGGTGGCGTCCTGGGGCTGGAACTTCTTGATCCCGGCAAAGTCGCCGGTGTCCGCGACAACAATGGAGTATTGCCTGAGTTGCTTAAGAAGATTGGACATGAGAGACTCCTTGGAGGGTAAGAGGTCAGAGGTTGTCGGATTTCCAGGCGCCGCCGGTCATGCGTTCCAGCTCCTGCTGGCGCTCAGGGCCGTCCATGGGGGTGCAGCGTGTGAAGGTGGCACCATCCACCACTTCCTTGCGAATCTGAAAATGCTTTTGCCCCAGGGCCGCCAACTGCGGCCAGTGAGTGATCAGAAGCACCTGCTGGGTCTTGGCCAGATTCGCCAGCCGCTCGCCTACCCGGTTCAGGGTCATGCCCCCGATGCCGGCGTCCACCTCGTCGAAGATCAAGGTCGGGTTGTTTGCATCGGCCATCAGGCCGGTAACGGCCAAAAGCACCCGGGACAATTCGCCGCCCGAGGCGATTTCATCCAGGGCCTGAAAAGGCTGGCCTGGGTTGGGTGCCCAGAGCAGCCGGGGCCGGCTTTCCATGATGCCCGGAAAAATTTCCTGTGCTGTAAAGGCGAATTCTATTTTCAAATGTTCCGAAAAACCAAGGTCCAGCAATTCCCGATGCAATTTTTCGGTCAAGGTTCGGGCGGTTTGACGGCGGTCCGCATCCAGGGCCTCAAGGGTCTTGACAAGTTCGTTCCGGGCCGCCTCCTGGCGGCGCTCCAAATGTTTGCGGTCCAGGGCCGAGGAGTCCAGCAGGGACAGGTTGGCCTCGATTTCCTCCCGTAGCCGGACGATGTCCGCCAGGGGCCGTTTCAGTTTGCGCTTCAGCTGGGCCAAGGCCCACAACCGGGCCTCAATGCCCTCCAATTCGTTTTGGGCATTTTGGACGCGCAACAGGCCGCGCAGTTTGCGTTCCAGGTCCTGGGCCTGCTCGACCATGGAATCCAGAGCGGTGGCATCGCTTCCCAGTTCCGGGTGAATTACCAAAAGCTCGCTCACAGCCTTGCGCAACCTGCCCAGAGTTTCATGCAGGCCGATTTCCGAGGCGCAAAGCAGCTCCGTGGCCAAACGGGCGTTTTCCTGGACCAAGGTCTGGTCGCGCAGGGTTTGTTTGCGAGCCTCCAGCTCCTCTTCTTCGCCCGACACGGGGACGACCTTGGCGATCTCAGCGCGCTGGTACTCCAACAATTCACGTCGCTCCAGCAAGTCTTTGAGCCGGGCCTCCAACTGCTCCTCTTCTTCCACCAAGGCGCTCAAGACGGCCAGATGGCGCTCCTTTTGGGTTGTCAGTTCCGGTTGGGACAAAAAACGGTCCAATAGCCGGACATGAAAGGAGGGCAAGCGCAGTTGTTGCTGGGAATGCTGACTGGCATGAATGATCAGCCTTTTCCGCAACTGTTTGAGGGCGTCTTGGGAGGCCAGGTCGTCGTTGATCCAGACTCGGCTGCGACCGGTTTCCGCGAAAAGTTCTCGCCGAATGAGCACTTCCTCGGGCGCAGCCGGATCGCCGACGACGAACAAAGCCTCCACCCGAGCTTTGTCCCGGCCCGGGCGGATCAGATTCGTTGTCAACTTTTCGCCCAGCAAAAAGTCAAGGGCGCGCACAATGAAGGACTTGCCCGCGCCGGTTTCTCCGGTAAGCACGTTCAGACTTGGGCCGAATTCCAGTTCCAGGTCTTCGATCAGGGCCAGTTGGCGAATGCGCAGCAGTTCCAGCATGGACAAAGAATAATGATGTTTAAAATGATCTCGAAAACAAGGTTTGTCGAATCAAGCCGTTTGAGTCGATCACCGCCAGGGCGTCCCGGAACTTCTGGGCCTGGCTCTGTCTACCGGCGTGTTGTTCGGCCAGCACGATTTCCTCAAGTCCTTGTTTTAGCCTGAATCCTTGCAGGTTGACCAGCCCCAGTTTGAGGCTGGCCAGCCAGTCCTGCCGCTGGTGCAGAGTCAAATGCGAAAGCAGGGACAGGCGCAGCGGCTCAAAGCCCGACTGCTTATCCAGTAAGGCGTCTATACGTCGACAAACGTCCATGTTCCGGGAATCCAGCCGGTGCGCCATGATCAGACATTCCAGGGCGCTTTCCGGCAAATGGCGTTCATGGTCAAAGGGCAGGCCGGGCCGAGCCGGCCGGCCGAGCCGCTGCCATTCCCTGGCCCAAGCGAGATAGAACTCCATGGCTGATCCGGGTGTGATGCAGCCAAGCGCACTTGTTGCCCGATGCCGCAGCCAAAAGGCTTTGGCCATGGTCGTGTCTCCCAGTTGCAGGGCGGCCAGGGACGCAACCTGATTTACCAAGGCATTACCCTGATAGTGGTTGGACTGAAGCATCCCTGAAAGGGAATGAGCAAGTGTTTTCTTCTCTTGCATACCAGTCCAGAAACCCATCAACGCGACTCTTTTTTCGGACGATTCAGGCAACGCCAGAAGCATGTCCCGCAAATGATCGCCATTTACAGGCGCCCGTTTAGCCTGCCAGAGCCTGTACAGGGCCAGTGTCCAGGATTGGGTTCCCCTGGCCTGGACGTGGTTATCGACCTGGGCGGTGGAGGTGATGATGTCCTGCGCCAAGGCCAGCAGTTTTTGGGCACGGTGCACAGGCAGGTGAGAATCCTGTATTCTGGCCCAGGCGGCCTTGGCCATGCGCTCGGCTTCCATTGGATTGTTCAGGAAACGTGAAATCTTGGCGGCCAGCTCCAGGGCATGGGTGAAAACCACGATTTCACGGTCAGGGGTCAGGATATCCTCCAGCCCGGGGATGCCAGCCTGGTTGAACACCAGGCAGCCGCAAGACGCCGCCTCAAAGACCCGGAAGTTGATTTCCCCGAAAATGGCCTCGTTGGGAGCCAGCCGGGTTTGCCGGTAGATCTGCAGCATTTCCTCAAAACTCACGTCTTGAATAGGCTCCAGACCGAAACGCTCCTGCAGGAACTCGACGAAACGCTTGCGTGAGGGCCTGTGCTCCGTGACCCGGCCGACAAAAGCCATCTGCCTGGTCCGATCCTTCCAGGGTTTCCAGAGAAGACGCTGACCAAACCAGGGCAGCCAAGCCGTGTTGATCGGTCCCCAGCGCCGGAGGCAATCGGCCCAGCGTTTTTGCGTGGACAAGGTCAGATCGAACAGACGAGCGTATTCTTCCTGCCAAAAGGCATTCAAATGGGTGTCAATGGACCAGAACACCTTGAGACAAGGAATCGACTCCAGCCCGCATAGCAGAATCCGCGGTCCCAGACTTTCCTGTTGAATGATGATGTCCGGGGAGAAGTTTTTGACGCGTAAAAGGCGGGGAAAATCGCATACACCGGGGTTGGGCCGCAAGGCCAGAACCTCGTGCCCGAGTTTTCGAAACGCGGGGGCCAGGGAACAGCTGACCAGGCAAAGACGAAGCGGACGATGGCCTTTAGACTTCATTATTTTCCACCATGTCCCTAAGGATGGCCTTGAAATCCAATCCCGCAACGCGAAACCCTTTCAGCCCAAAGGTCATGTTCGCCTCGAGAAAAAAAAATCGGCCCCCATGCTCGCACAAATCCATACCAACATGATCGAATCCGCAACGCTTGGCCGCATCCAGAGCCAGTTCAAGGGCTGAAGCCGGCACATCGGCAAAACTGATTCGCCCTCCCTGGGACACGTTGCTGCGAAAGTCCTCAGGCGGGGCTTGTCGCCAATAGGCATGGACGATTCGCCGACCTAGAATGACCACACGCAGATCCCGGGTGATGGGCAGATATTCCTGGATGTATGCGGGATGATCCGCTGCGATGAAACCCTGCAATTCAGCCTGGGTGCGGATCAGGAAGACGCCCAGCCCCCGGGAGGAATTGCGCGGAACTTTGGCGATCAAAGGCAGGGAAAAATCCTGCGCGATGCGGGTCTGTTGTCGCGGGCCGTAGTAGACTCTGGTGCGGGGCATGGGCAGTCCGAGCAATTGAAACAGATGGGTTTGCAGAATTTTATTCCCGGCAAAGCGATAGGTCTGAATGCTGGGAAAAGTGAGCTTACCAAGGGCGGCCAGAGGTTCGGCCAGCAATCCGGTCGGAAAATAGATCTTGGGGGCCTCGCGGATCAGGGCCAGTTCATCGGCGGAGTAGTCCGAAAGGTTGGTCCTGGCGCCAAGACAAAACACCGAGGAGCAATGCCGCAGTTGCCGACCAATGGCTATTTTTTGCGGGTTCTGTTGTTGCGTGACCATTTCTCGACCCTTTATGAACAAAATCCGGGACAGACAAGGGGTCAAAAAAAGAAAAGGCGCCGGAGCGCCTTTTCTTTGGAATGAATGCATTCATAATCATATCAGGAACGGCGCTGCCGGTCTCCGCGTCCACGGTCACGCCCGCTGTCCCGGCGGGGTCCTGAGGGTCTGACCGCAGAGGCCATATCAAAAACCTCCCCGCGTTCCTCCATGATCACGGCCTTGCGGGACAAGCGCACGCGGCCCGAGGGTTCCACCTCGATGACCTTGACCTTCAATTCCTGGCCGAGCTGGACAACGTCCGACGGCTGCTCCACCCGCGAGGTGTCCAGCTGGGAAACATGGACCAAGCCTTCCACGCCGGGCAGAATCTCCACTACCGCTCCGAATTCGATGACCTTCTTCACCCGCCCGATATAATCCTTGCCGATTTCCGGCACTTGGTTGTAGAAGGTAACCATGTCCACGGCCAAGTCCAAGGCGTCCTTGGTGGGCGCGAAAATGGAGATCTTCCCGGAATCGTCGATGTCGATGGACGCTCCAGTGGCCGCGGTGATGGCCTTGACAGTCTTTCCGCCGGGGCCGATCACCTCGCGGATTTTTTCCGGATTGATGTTCACCACGCTGAGTTGCGGGGCATAGGGCGACAGCTCCTCACGCGGCTTGTCCAACGCCTTGGCCATCTCACCGAGAATGTGCAGCCTGGCCTGCCTGGCTTGATCCAGGGCCCGGCTGAGCACATTGGTGGGGATTCCGGCGATCTTGATGTCCATTTGCAGCGAGGTGACCCCGCGGGCCGTCCCCGCGACCTTGAAATCCATGTCACCCAGGTGATCCTCTGCTCCTAGAATATCCGTCAGCACCAAAAAGTCTTCCCCTTCCTTGATCAGGCCCATGGCAATGCCGGCCACCGGCTCGGAAATGGGTACGCCCGCATCCATCAATGCCAGGGAAGCCCCGCAGACCGTGGCCATAGAGGAAGAGCCGTTGCTTTCCATAACCTCGGAGACGATGCGCAGGGTAAAGGGATAGTCCTCGGGTTGGGGCAGTACTGGCAACAGTGCGCGCTCGGCCAGTTGGCCGTGGCCGATTTCCCGGCGACCGGGTCCGCGTAAAATGCGGGCCTCGCCCACGCAATAGGGCGGAAAATTATAGTGCAGCATGAACCGTTTGGTGCTTTCCCCACCGAGAGTATCCAGACGCTGTTCGTCCCGGGTGCTGCCCATGGTGGCCACAGCCAGGACCTTGGTTTCGCCCCTGGCGAACAAGGCCGAACCGTGAGTCCTGGGAAGCAGGCCGACCTGGATGCCAATGGGCCGGACCGTGGTCAGATCGCGGCCGTCCAGGCGCTTATGCTCCTTGTGGATGCGGGTACGCATCAGCTCCTTTTCCAGGATCTCCATGATTTCCTCTACTTGGGAGGCCAGGGCCTGGATGTCCACGCCCTGTTCCAGCAACCCTTGAAGCACGTCCTGTTGCACGGTTCTCTGAGCTTCCTTGCGTTCCTGCTTTTCAGGGATCCGCAGGACTTTTTCCAGTTTGGGTTCGGCAATCGCACGCACTGCCGCGGTTAGTTCCGGGGCGATGATGGACAATTTTGGAGCGATCTTGGGTTTGCCGACTTTTTCGCGCAGCTCTTCCTGCATGTCCAAAAGCGGCAGGATCTTGGTCTGTCCCCATTCCAGGGCCTCGGTGATCAGCGCCTCGGGCACGAAGTTTGCGCCGGCCTCGACCATGACCACGGCGTCACGGGTCGCGGCCATGATCATGTTCAGGGTGCTTTCTCCGAGTTCCTTGAAGCTGGGGTTGAGTATGAACTTGCCTTCGACGCAACCAACTCGGATCCCGGCCACAGGCCCAAGAAAAGGAATCTTGGACAGGTGCAGGGCCGCGGAGGCCCCGGTAAGGGCCAGAACGTCCGGATCGTTGTCCGGGTCCGCTGAAAGTACCGTGGCGATGACCTGAATTTCCATGGGAAATTTCTTGGGAAACAGCGGCCGAATGGGCCGATCGATGACTCGGGAAACCAGGGTTTCCCGATCACTGGGACGACCGATTTCGCGCCTGAAAAAATTACCGGGAATCTGCCCGGCGGCGTATGACATTTCTTGATAATTGACGGTCAGGGGCAGGAAGGAAACATCCCGGTCCAGGGGCTGGGCCACGGCAGTGACCAATACCACTGTATCGCCGCACTGCACCCAAACCGCGCCGTCGGCTTGGTTGGCCATGCGTCCGGTCTCGATGATCATTTCCTTGCCGCCGGCTGTTGTCGTCAATCGCGTGGTCTTAAAAAGATCTCTCATTGTACTCGTATTGTCCTTGCGTGATAAAAGTGGGGAGGGCCGCCTGAAGGGCGACCCTCGGGAAAAACATGCACCCGCTACTTGCGCAGGTTGAGGCGCTCGATGATCTCACGGTAGCGTGCAATGTCTTTTTTCTTCAGATACTTCAGCAGATTTCTTCGCTTCCCGACCAGCTTGAGCAGGCCTGTTCGGGAATGGAAGTCCTTTTTGTGGATTTTGAAATGGCCGGTCAAGTCGTTGATGCGGTGAGTCAAAAGCGCCACCTGCACCTCGGGCGAACCGGTATCGCCCTCCTTGAGCCGGTATTCCTCGATGATTTTGGATTTTTCCTCTGAATTCATGACCACAGCGCTCTCCTCCTTGGGATTCTTCCTTGTCAGGAAATTGATGGGGCCCGGTTTGAGTCCGGGTCCTGGACGGGGTCTAAAAACAGCCCGCGCAGGACAGTCCACTGCAATCGGCCATCCTCATTTCGTAGCTCGACCAAGGCCAAGGGCTGTTCCCGGGTATCCAGAAACAAGGCCTGCGCTCCGACTTCATCCGTGATGGACTCATTCCCCAACACTTCCCGGGGCAGACGAACGCCGTGGCGCACCGCTCGAGCCAGATCCTCGGGAAGCAAGAAGCAGGGAAGGTGCGGCAAAGCCGCTGTCAACGGAATGATCTTTCTCCCGAAGCTTTCCGGTTCCCCCAGGACACTTTCAAGATCGTGGGCCTGGTCAAGGGTGAAGGGATGGCTGCGCTCGCGAATCAGTTCCTCCAACACGGCCCCGCACTGCAGGCGTATCCCCAGGCTGTGGACCAGGGAACGTATATAGGTGCCGGCGGAACATTCCACGCGAAAGCGCACCAGGGGAAGGTCCGTGTGAATGACCTCCGCCTGAAAAATTTCAATGGGTTTTCGTTTTACCGGGACTTCCTGTCCCGAACGGCTCAAGGCATACAAGGGCCTGCCCTTGTGCTTGGCCGCCGAATACGGGGGAACGTCCTGTTCCTTCAGTTCAATCCATTCCGCAACCGCCGCTTCCGCCTGGTCTGGCGCAACCTGCTTGAAGCCGCGAGCCGCAAGAATTTTTCCCGAAACATCATATGTATCTGTTTCCATACCCAAACGCAACAGACCCTGGTAGCTTTTGCGCCCCCGGGTAAGATGGGAGGCGATCTTCGTGGCCTGGCCCAAAAGCACGAGTAAAACACCACTGGCCAAGGGATCCAAGGTGCCGGCGTGACCGATTTTTTTCTGACCAAGACTGCGCTTGATCTTCTCCAGACAATGAGTGGACGTCGGCCCGGAGGGTTTGTTCAGGATCAGCAGGCCGTGGGCCTGGGGGGGCTTGAATACGTTGTTCACAACGAATAAACTACATCAGGTCGTGAAACCTGGTCTTCAGGCAAACGTGGAAGCCCGTTTTTGGTCCGCCATGGCCAGATGTTTGTCGACGAGACGAATTAAAAATTCTTCGGCCTCATCCAGAGAATAGGGCAACTCTCCTCCGGAGGCGTTTTTATGTCCCCCCCCGCCCACGGCCGCAGCCATGGCACCCACGTCCGTATCTCCGAAAGAACGCAAACTGAACTTGATTTTTTTTGGCTCATCCTCGCGCAGACTGACCGCAACCTCGATTCCCTTGACCCGGCGGATATAATCCACCACGTCGTCACAGTCCTCAATGGTGGCATTGGTTTTTTTTCGCATCTCCGCGGAAATGGAGACAATACCGATGCGTCCTTTGGAAAAGAGTCTGGCTCGGCGCAGCACCTCGCCCATAAGATGCAGGCGGTTCAGACGCCATTGGTTTTGCATACGGGCATTGAAAATACCCGGATTCAAACCTTGCCGAATGACTTCAGCAGCCAACTCCAAGCACTCGGGGCTGGTGCTTTCAAAGCTGAATGATCCCGTATCCGTGGACATTGCCAGGTAGATCGCTTCACCCAAAGGGCCGTGTAAAGAAATGCCCAAATCCATGGCCAGATAGCCAATGATCTCCCCCACTGAAGAACGGCCCGCTTCCACCAAATTAAGGCCGCCGAATCCAGCGTTGCTGACATGATGGTCAATGTTGACCGTTCGATCAGCGGGAAGCTGAATGGCCGCATCCTTGCCGATACGATGAACATCGCCGCAATCCAGGAGGATGTACCAGCGCGGCTCCCAGGGGGGGGGGTCGCAATGCAGAGTCTGGGACAACGAAATCCAGGCAAAGCGAACGGGCAACGGCGAGGCGTTGTACAGCCAATATTGCTTGCCCAGGGCCTCCAGGACCCAACCCATGGCCGCTGTGGAACCCAAGGCGTCTCCATCCGGGTTGCTGTGCGCGGCCACCAGGAAACGGTCTTCCTTGCGCAACAGATCAAGGATTTTTTCCCAGTTATCCTGCATAGACCATATCTTCCAGAAACGTATCTCGCTGAAATCGCAATTCCGGAACACTGCGAAGCTTCAGGCGATGTCCCAAAAGTTTGCGCAGATAGCCCCTGGCCTTGTCCAAAGACAAGGCGATTTCCTCCCTGCGGGCGGGATCATCCGTGCAGGTATAGAAAACTTTGGCAATGCTCAAATCCTGGTTCATCTTGACCCCGCTGATGGTCACCAATTCCAGGCGCGGATCCTGCACTTCCTCCACCAGAAGCATGGCCAGATCCCTTTGGATCATGTCCGCCAAACGCATGGACCGTCGCGATGGGGCTCTGTCTCGCATTGCCACTACCATTCGCCTCCTTCCAGGAGGTCCGCCCGCCTTTGCGCCGGATCATGCCTGGAGGTGAAAATTTCCGTATTGCCGTATAAAAATTCCGCGGGAGCCGCAGCTTCGGCCAGGGACATGGCTTTGTGCAGAAGACTTTCGACCCTGGTCTGATCTCTGGACACGGTAACCGCGGCCAGAACGAGACGTTCATGCTCGTCCTGGGCTTCAACCTCGGAAACCGCGACATTGAATTTATTGCGCAGCTTCTGTTTCAGGCTTTGGGCCACCTTGCGCTTGCCCTTCAGGGAATTGTTGCCATGGAGCCGAAACTCCAGATGCAGCACGCCGATGATCATGAAAACGGGCTCAAATTCCAAGATCAGGACCAGGGGAGGAAATGAGGTTCATTTCAAGCCCTGACCACTGTCTTCTACAATGTCGCTTTTTCCGAAACTTCCTCAAAAGCCTCGATAACATCTCCCACTTTGATGTCATTGAAGTTGGCCAAGCCGACACCGCATTCAAAGCCCTTCAACACTTCCTTGGCATCATCCTTGAACCGTTTCAGTGAACTGAGCTTGCCCGTATAGATAACCACGCCCTCGCGCAGCAAGCGGATTTTCGCATTACGCAGAAGCTTGCCGTCCATGACCGCGCAACCGGCCACCGTGCCGATCTTGGGCACGTTGAAAGTTTGCCGGACCTCGGCCTGGCCGAGGTAGGATTCGCGGATGATCGGTGAAAGCATCCCGGTCAAGGCGTCGCGGATATCGTTCAAGAGATCGTAAATTATATCGTAGAAACGAATTTCCACGCTTGCTGATTCGGCCACTTCCTTGACCTTGGCCATGGGCCGGACATTGAAACCGATGATAATCGCCGAAGATGCCGCAGCCAGCATGACATCGGATTCGGTGATGGCCCCGGCGCCGGCGTGAACAATCTGTACCCGCACCTCATCCGTGGACAGTTTGTTCAATGATTCGGCAATGGCCTCGGCTGAACCCTGCACATCGGTCTTGATCACCAGGTTGAGTACTTTGGCTTCGCCCGCGGCCTTGGATGCCAGAAAGCTGTCCAGCGTCACTTTTGTTGCTTGGGCCAAGGCTTTTTCCCTTTCTTTGGCCTGCCTTGAGGAGGCGATCCGCCGGGCAATTTTTTCATCGGCCACGACCACGAATTCATCACCGGATTCAGCCAAGCCGTCAAATCCTTGCACCTCAATAGGATACGCCGGCCCTGCCTCCTTGATTTTTTGTCCCTGGTCGTTGAACATGGCCCTAACCTTGCCCTGATAGAGCCCGCAGACAAACACGTCGCTCTCGTGCAGGGAACCCTCCTGGATGAGCACCGTGGCTACGGGGCCGCGACCTTTATCCAGCCTGGCCTCGACAATCCGTCCCCGGGCCCGCTTGTTCGGATTGGCCTTGAGATCCAGAACCTCGGCCTGCAAGAGAACCATCTCCAGGAGTTCATCCAGACCAATTCGCTGTTTGGCCGATACGTTGGCGAAAATTGTGTCCCCGCCCCACGCTTCGGCCAACAGGCCGATCTCGCTCAGTTCACGCAGGACGCGCTCCGGATTGGCGTCTTCCTTGTCGATTTTGTTCACCGCCACCACAATGGGCACCTTGGCCGCACGGGCGTGGTTAACCGCCTCCTTGGTTTGCTCCATGACCCCGTCGTCCGCGGCGACCACCAGAATAACCAAGTCCGTAACCTGGGCGCCGCGCGCTCGCATGGCCGTGAACGCCTCGTGCCCTGGGGTGTCCAGAAAAGTAATCGTCCCCCGGCTTGTCTGAACATGGTACGCACCGATGTGCTGGGTGATTCCCCCGGCTTCCCCTTTGGTGACATTGGTTTCTCGGATGGCGTCCAAAAGAGAGGTCTTGCCGTGATCCACGTGCCCCATGATGGTCACCACCGGAGACCGAGGCGTCAAGTCCTCGGCCTTATCCTCTCCCATGATCTGGGTAAAGTCCTGCTCCATGAAGCCGACCTGCTCCACCTCGTAGCCGAATTCAGAAGCGACCAGCGTGGCGGTGTCCACGTCAATGGATTGGTTGATGGTGGTCATCACCCCCATGCTGAACAAGGCCTTGATGATTTCTTGAGCCTTGAGGCCCATCTGCTTGGCCATGTCCGAAATCCGAATGGCTTCGTCCATGCGCACCTTGCGCTTAGCGGCCTTTATCGGTTGCGTAACGGCCTGAGGCTGTTGTTCTTGGACAAAGTCACGGCCTTTTTGGCGCGGACGCCTTGCCCGAATCTTGCCGCCGGTGCGGTCCTGTACTGGAGAACCTCTTTTCTTTTTCCACGAAGGGTCTGTTCTGCCCAGATCGGGATCCATCTGGGGCTGTGCAATCTCAACGGTCCGCTTGCCCTTCTTTTTCTTTTTTCGTTCCTGCTGCCCTTCCACTGGTTTTTCGTCACGAGGGATATCACTCTTGGGAATCGCCGCTTCCGGCCCCAGGGTCACGGGCGTAGGCTTGTAGGGTTTGGATTCCGGCTGATAAGAAAAGTCCGGCTTGACTTCCGGCTTGGAAATAATACGCACTTGCGGACCAGCCTGGATCACGGGCTCCTTTTTCTTTGTCCTGCGCTTTCTGGGCTTTTCCACGGTGTCCTGCGCTGTCTGGACACCCTCGGCATCAGGCTGTTCGGCCGGCTCAGCCGCCGGCGCTTCAGCGGCCTGTTCCTTGACGTCTGTCGCCTCCGGAGCAGGTTCGGTCAAGGGCACCGCTTCCGAGGGTTGCTCCGGCCCAGAGGGTGTTTGATCATCAGCCGCTGTTTCAACCAGGGATTCCACGGAAGCATCCGGACCTGTCAAAGGGATCCCTACTGTCCCTGCCGCATCCTGGACCACAGGTTCAGGCTTTACCTGCTCGTCCACCTGTTTCGGTGTTTTTTCCGCCGACTTTTTGCGGGGCTTGGCCGGACCGGGTTCGTCGGCGGAAATGGGCTTTTCCTGAACCTTTTTTCGGCGTCTGAGAATCACCCCCGGCTGGACCTCGCGTTGAACTACTGCCGGAGCGGCCTCTTTTGACTGGATTTTTTCGCGAACCTGGGCGGCCTCCTCGTCCGTGATGCTGCTGACATGGCTTTTGACTGGAATATCCAGTTCTCGCAGCACCTGCAGCAAATCCTTGTTGCTCACTCCCAGCTCGGAGGACAGTTCCATGATTCGAATCTTATTGGCCATGAATTTCTCCCTTGCGCCGCTTCCGACATTTCCCCATCGACGTTATTTTGTCCAGACATGCTGAGTGTTCACATACATAAAAACCCCGGCCAGGCAGTCGTTGCAAGGGATCAGCCGTTTGTCCCAAAACGGGATCGCAAACAAAACGCCGCAAGTGGGACTTGGGAAACCTGCCGCGGCAAAAGATGCACATGCGCACGGGGGCATGAAGACTTGTCCCTTGCTTGCCGGCTTGTACTTCCATACCTGCTCCATCTTATGGCAGATCTTGCGGTTCAGCCGGTTGATCCGTCTCGAGGTCTGCCTCATCGGGCATCTCCTCACCACCAGCTGCCTGGTCGCTTTCTTCTGCAGAATTCTCATCCTCGGACGCTGCGGATCCATCACTTTCCTCAAGACCTTCCAGGCCGAGGAAGTTGATGGCCGAACGTACATCAGCAATTTTTGTTGAATCAATGCCTTTTATGGTCAAGAGCTGTTCGTCGCTGGCCTGAGCCACGGCCGTGGTGCCGTCAAATCCAGCGGCTATAAACGCATCCATGGGAATTTCGGCCACGCTTGCGAGTTGTTCCAGACCTTGCCGTTCCTTGTACATTGTTCCATAACGACTTTCCGTAAAGATATCGATCTTCCAGCCCAGAAGCTTGGCCGCCAGCTTGACGTTTTGCCCCTTGCGCCCGATGGCCAGGGTCAGCTGGTCATCGGGAACAACGACCTCCAATCCCCGGTCTTCTTCATCGACCGTGATTCTGGATATTCGCGCGGGAGACAGGGCATTGACGGCATAGGTGGTGATTTCCGGATTCCAGACAATGATATCGATCCGTTCCCCGCGCAATTCCTGGACAATGTTCTGAATACGCGAACCACGCACTCCAACGCAGGCCCCCACGGGATCCACGTCACGGTCTGTGGACATAACCGCCACTTTGGCCCGGCTGCCGGGGTCCCTGGCTACGCCCATGATGCGCACGAACCCGTCGGCCACCTCTGGGACCTCGCGATGAAAAAGAACCGTCAAATAGTCCGGATGGGAGCGCGAAACAATGATTTGAGGGCCGCGTCCCTCCTTGCGCACGTCGATCAAAAGCGCCTGCACCCGGTCGCCCCGGCGAAAACGCTCCTTGGGGATCTGCTCTTCCTTGGGCAAAAGCGCTTCTGTTCGCCCCAAATTTATGATCCATCCGGAACGATCCCGGCGCTGGATGATGCCGCTGATGATTTCCCGCTTGCGATCTTTATACTCCTCATAAATGATCTCCTGTTCGGCCTCGCGCATTCTTTGGATGATCACCTGCTTGGCTGACTGGGCGGCAATGCGCCCCAGATCCTCCACCTTGACCTGAATGCCGATTTCATCGTCAAGCTGAAATGTCGCATCCTGTTTCTGAGCATCAGCAAGGGAAATTTCCATTACGGGATCCTTGACCTTCTCCACCACGGTCTTGAATTGGTAGACCTCGAATTCCCCCTTGTCGTCGTTGAAGGACACCTCGATATCAACATCCTCGCCGAATTTTTTGGTTACAGATGAACGCACGGCACGTTCCAGGGTGTCTATGAGCAGATCCTTGTCGATCCCTCTGTCCTTGCTGATTTGTTCAATGGCCTTGCGTAGTTCGGCGCTCATATTTTTTCCTCCAGGGTATTTTGTCCCTAAAAGCTATTCTTGCTCGGGCTTGGCGCGGGCAACCGTCATGTGACCGCGCACTCTCCGCGGGATGGTTGATGCCCGACATGCTTGAGAATGTGGGGTACGTAACAATATCGACTAATAATTATTGTGCCCTGACATATAGATTAAATGAATTTTTTTCATCTGGTTCCAATGCAAGCGTACTTTTGTCCCGTCTTCATCCAGGGTGATCCACGCATCCTCGACGCCGTCCAACACCCCCCGGAATGCTTTGCGATCACCCACTGGTTCCGTGAGCTTCACCTGGACAATATGGCCAAGATACGCCGGGAGTTGTTCGGGGCTGAAAAAAAGACGCTCCAAACCCGGCGACGACACCTCCAAGGTAAAGGAACCGGGCAAAATTTCTTCAACTTCCAATGCTGGACTGAGTTGTCGACTGACCTGAGCGCATTGCTCCACACTAATCCCGTCTTCTCCTTCCACGTAAATGCGCACAATGGCTTTACGACCGACAGGAATAAATTCCATGCCCCAGAGCTCCAAGCCCAACCCGTGAACCACCGGCAGAACCAGCGCCTTTAGGCGGTGCATTATTTCAGTGCGTCTTTCCGTGGAAGACGAAGACGAGGATGGCATAAAGATCATGCTGCAAAAACCAAAAAAAAAGTGGACCAAAGGCCCACCCCGTTTGTTCGCGTAAATACTTGCGAACTGGCCGTAACCGACAGGATGCTGCGTTGACATCTGGAGCGGGCGACGGGGGTCGAACCCGCGACACCAAGCTTGGGAAGCTTGTACTCTACCAGCTGAGCTACGCCCGCTCAACGCAAAAGCCCATATGCTCGACATATGTGGGCTTGTCAAGGGAATGGCTGAAAATCTGCTTTGCTCCTTGAATGGAAACTGGCCTGAATCGTGCATAATTTTTTTGCCAGGAGGAAGCAATATGCAATCAAGCATGTACAATGCGCTGTTTGGCGCATTGACCCAGGAACACCGCTTAGCGAACATTTCCAACAATTTGGCCAACGTAAATACTTCTGGCTACAAGCGGGAACAACTGGCCTTCCGGGATGTCTTCATTCGCTTTGGCCATGACATGCTGGATCCCATATCCGCCGTCCACGAAAAATCCTTGTTGCCCGAACCCGATCAGATGGCTCAAGCCCGGATCGCTTTGTCGCATATAGACTTCAGCCAGGGGGGGATGCGCGAGACAGGCAATCCTCTGGATGTTGCCCTGAATGGGGAGGGGTTTTTCAAGGTGCGAACCGCGCAGGGCGATTTCTATACACGCAACGGGAATTTTCATTTGACGCCCGAAGGACAACTGGTCAACGGCCAGAACTATCCCGTACTGGGTGAGGCCGGAGAAATTCTGGTCGAGCCCGGAGGCTGGATTGACATCGCGCCCAATGGAGAAATCTCGATCAATGGCGAGGCCGCTGGGGTGTTGCAGATTGTGACCTTTGAAAATCCGCAGGTGCTCGAAAAAATGGGCCAGAACCTGTACCGCATCCGAGAGGGGATGAACGCCCTTGAACAGCCAGCGGAGAACACTGCCGTGGTCAATGGATACCTGGAGAACGCCAATGTGGAAGTGGTTCAGGAGATGGTCGGCATGATCGACACCCATCGTCTGTTCGAAGCCTACCAAAAGGTCATGCACACCACGCAAGAAGCGGATCAAAAAGTAATCCGCGACTTAGCCTCGGCCCGTTAAGAATTTGCCCACAGCATAGCGATCCAATGAATTTCAGAAGCTGATCGAAGGATTGAACACCCACAGAGGAAATCACCCATGATGCGGTCATTATGGACAGCGGCCTCGGGAATGATGGCCATGCAGATGAATATTGACGTCACGGCCAACAATCTGGCGAATGTGAATACCACCGGATTCAAGAAAAGCCGTGCCGAATTCGAGGACTTGATGTATCAGACGCTGAAGATCGCCGGTTCGACCACTGCCGCCGGAGAACGCATTCCCACGGGCCTGCAAGTGGGCATGGGCGTGCGGCCGGTTACCGTGCACAAGGAATTTTCCCAGGGAGCCTACCAGAGAACAGACAACCCTCTGGACTTGGCCATAGAAGGGGACGGATTCTTCCAGGTGGAGGTCAACGGCGAGTTTGCCTATACCCGGGCCGGCGCGTTCAAGCTTGACAATGAAGGCCGCGTTCTGACCGCCAATGGGTATGCATTGCAGCCTGAATTCATTGTTCCGCAGGACACCCAGAACATTGTGGTCACGGAAAACGGACGCATCGTGGCCATGGACAAATTCGGCGAAGAACTGGCAGCCGCTGACATTCCCTTGTTCACCTTTGTCAATCCGCCCGGTCTGAACAGCATTGGACGTAACCTGTACTTGCCCACCGAGGCCTCCGGGGAGGAATTGGAAGGAGTACCCGGCGAGGAAAACGTGGGGACCATAGCCCAGGGGTTTCTAGAGCTGTCCAACGTGGACATGGTCGAAGAAATTGTCAAACTCATCACCGGCCAGCGAGCCTATGAAATTAATTCCAAGTCCATCCAAACCTCGGACCAGATGCTGCAGATCGCCAACCAAATGAAGCGATGATCAGACCCGTTTTTTTAGTTCGATGTCAGGGAATCGTTATGCAAAGACAAAGAGTTCCATGGACGAGGTTGCGAAGCCGAGCGGGGCTTGCAATCCAAGCCGTCCTTGCGTGCATCCTTTTCGGGATTGTCCCTGTTATTGCCATAGCCCAACAGGATTATTGGCATTTTTATATCCAGCCGGTGGCGGCCATTTCCGGTTCCCACGTAACCTTCGGCGATATTGCCGCGCCATTGACCGCCCAGGGCAGGAACCAGTGGGCAAATCTTTCCGGGCAGGAATTATGGCCGGCACCGGAAACCGGACGAACCATGACCCTGTCCAGAGATCAAATTTTATCCTTGCTGGGACAATACATGGGAAGGACGGCGAGGGTTTGTCGAGTGCCCTCTCAGGTTGTGCTGCAGGGCGGGGGACAGGTTATCTTGGAGGAAGATCTTCAAGCCCGCATTGTCACATTTTTGACTCCTCATGCCCGACTGATGGGAGAAGAAACCGTTTTGCGCGATTATCGCCTTCCAAGTCATATTTTTTTGTCTCATATTCAGGACAGGTTGGAGATTGAGTTGCCCGGCACCCTGCAGCCTGGTCGCAACAGCCTGCGTTTTGTGGCTCGCGCCGTGGACGGAACAATTGTTCGCAGACTGACGGGAACGGTGTTCCTGGACGTCTGGCAGTCCGTGCCCTGCGCCGCCAGACCGCTGAATACCGGAACCCCGGTAGGGCCTGAAGACATTATCTTTCAGCGCAAAAACCTGGCCCATCTGCGCGAGACGCCTTGGGACGGCACGGGAGGACCGTGGCAGATCCGCACCCCCGTGGGCATGGATCAGGTCGTATATCGTTCATCATTGCAACCGCTGCCTGCGGTACGCAAGGGCGATCATGTCCTGCTGGTATACGAAGGCGAGACGGTCCGGCTTCAGATCCTGGCCCAAGCCATGGCGGATGGCGCTGTCGGCGAAACCATTCCGGTGCGAAATTTGCAGAATTCCAGTGAAATCCTGGCTAGAATTCGAGATTTTGAAACCGTCGTGGTCAGGTGATTTCGGAACAACAAAAAGCGGCACCAGTTGTTGTAAGACAAGGAAAGATCGGAGGCAGTATGCATATATTCCCGCAGCCAAAGCAAAATGACCTTGTTTCAGCAATCCTGACCTTGGGGTTGCTTGTCGGCGCTTATGCCTGCGCCCCTGCAACAACGCAGAGCGTGCCGACCCCCCTGCTCACCCAGGGAGTCGAGATTCCTCCCCCGGCGGAACAGAATCCGGGGTCGCTGTTCAATCCGGCCAGCGCTGAGATGCTTTTTGCGGACAACCGGGCTCGCAGAGTCGGGGACATCGTCATGATCAATATCGTGGAGAATTCCCAGGCCACCAACAAGGCCACCACGGACGCTTCCCGCGATTCCAGCATCGGCATGGGCATTGAACATCTCTTGGATCAGCGGCTGATCAACATGGGACTGTCAGGCTTGGGAGTTGACCGGGACAATTTTGGTGACACTCCGCTTATCAGGGCAAGTTCCACCAGCGAATTCAAGGGCGACGGCGAAACCAAACGGGAATCCACAATCACCGCCACGGTGGGCGCGAGGGTTGTCCGGGTGCTTCAAGGCGGAGTGTTGCAGGTGGAAGGGGCTCGAGAAATCCGCGTCAACAACGAAACCCAGATCATTGTTGTCCGGGGTCTGGTACGCTCCACGGACATTGATCAGGACAACACCATTCCCTCCACGCACATGGCTGATGCCACGATTGAATTCTACGGCATGGGGATCTTGGCGGACAAGCAACGCCCAGGCTGGCTGACCCGGATTCTGGAAAATGTCTGGCCGTTCTAGGGACTAAAATTCACAACACGATTAAATTTCAACCGCATTGTGACCTGTGAATAGACCAAGGGAGTTGATTTTATGCATTCCACATTTTTTTGCCTGCGCACGCCCCTTCTGGCTTTGATTATGGGCGTGGTGTTCACATTGCTCCCCTCGTCCGTCCAGGCCACGGTCCGAATCAAGGATATCGCCACGTTTGCCGGGGCCAGAAGCAATCAGTTGGTGGGATACGGTCTGGTGGTGGGCCTTTCCGGGACAGGGGATCGTCGCGGAGCGGAGTTCACGATACAATCCATGTCCAACATGCTGGAACGCATGGGTGTGCGCGTGGATCGAACCAAATTGCGGGTGCGCAATGTCGCCGCGGTCATGGTCACCACCCAGATGCCCGTATCTTCCAAAGCCGGCTCCAGCCTGGACGTATCCGTGTCGTCCGTTGGCGATTCCACGAGCCTTTTGGGCGGGGTTTTGCTCATGACGCCGATGCGCGGCGTGGACGGCGAGATTTATGCTTTGGCCCAGGGTCCGTTGATTATCGGGGGATTCAGCGCTGGCGGAGAAGCTGCCCAGGCCCAGAAAAACATAACCACTGTGGGATTGATCCCCAATGGCGCCACGGTGGAACGCTCCGTGCCTTTTGCCTTCAACCAGCAGGAAAACGTGGTTTTACATTTGCAGACCAATGATTTCTCCACGGCCCTGCAGGTCGTGGACAGGATCAACCAGAATTTCGGTTCTCCCTTGGCCCGGGCCATGGACATCTCCACCATCGAAGTGGACGTCCCCGACCTTTACCAGGGCAATCTTGTGCCGTTCGTGGCGGCCCTGGAAAATCTCCCGGTCATCCCGGACGATCGAGCGCGGGTTGTTGTCGATGAAAAGACCGGAACCGTGGTGGTGGGGCAAAATGTGCGCTTGTCCAAGGTGGCCGTAGCGCACGGCAACTTGCACATTGTGGTTTCCGAACAGCCGGAAGTGGTTCAGCCCATGCCTTTTTCCTTGGGCGAAACGGCTGTTGTACCGCGTACGGAATTGGGCATTCGCGAGGAAGACCGCCGGTTGACCCTGCTTGAGGGGGCCACGCTGCAAGACCTGATCAATGGCCTGAACGCCATCGGTGCGACCCCGCGCGATCTGATCTCCATCTTGCGCACGTTAAAAGCCGCCGGAGCCCTGCATGCGGATGTGGAGGTCATTTGATGGTTGATTCCCCTCTGAACCCCGGGGGGTTGCTGCCCCAAGCCATGCACGAGGATGTCCGGCGTCGCATGGAATCCATGCGCTTGCGGGAGCAGCTGGAGAACTCGGCCGGGGACAAACGCGAGGACAAGCTGCGGGAGGCCAGTCAGGATTTCGAAGCCATTTTCATCCATCAAATGCTCAAGCAGATGCGGGCTACGGTTCCCAAGGAGGGATTGTTGCACAGCCGGGACGAGGAGTTCTGGCAATCTCATTTTGATGCTGAAATGTCCGTGCTTTTGGCCCGCAGAGGAGGCATCGGCCTGGGCGACATGATTTTTGAACAACTTCGCGAACATCAGGTCAAAGCCAGCCAGACCAGCTCCCCCCCATCCGGCAACATCCCGACTATGACCCTGCTTGAACCATACGACCACGCGGTGAATGAAAAAGGAACCTCGTCGAACAAGACCAGGGAATCCTTCGACCAGCGAGCCATGACCAACGGACAAAACGCGGGATCAGGCAAAGGATCTCATGTATCCACGGAGAATGGACAGGCTGAACCGGTGATCATGCCCGGGCCTTCCGGGGTCATGGGGATTGTGCGTTCTTTGGCCCGTGCCATTGAGGAGCGCGGCGGTGTTGTTCCGGAGCACCCCGGCGCTTTGTCCCTGGAGGGAGGCACAACTCCTGAAATGACGCCCCCCGTCGGCCTGCCGCCCATGCAGTGGCCTTTGCAGTCGCGGGTTTCTTCCGGTTTCGGCTGGCGCAATGATCCGTTCACCGGAGAACGCGCCTGGCATGCCGGCGTGGACCTTGTCGCGGCCATGGGAACCCCTGTGCAGGCGGCCTGGGATGGTCGGGTCGTGTTCGCCGGCGAACGGGGCGGATACGGCAAGATGGTTGTGCTGGAGCACGACGGGGGGTGGCGTACATACTACGCGCACAATGATGCAAACAAGGCCAGGGTCGGGGATCAGGTGCATGCTGGGCAGACCATCGCCACTGTGGGAGCTTCCGGGCGATCTACAGGGCCGCACCTGCATTTCGAGATCCGCCAGGGGAACCTGGCTTGGAATCCGAAACAGATCCGGGACCGTCTGTTGGCTGGACTGCCCATAGGTCGGCCGGATTCAGTCTAAAAAATGATGTAAAACCCTCTCATTGTCTCGAGGTGCTTATGAGCCAGCCATTTTCCGAGAATCTCAACCGTCAGAAACAAGCCCTTGCACTCTTGGAACAACTGCAGGACGAAGAGTTTGGATTCCTTTCCAAGGGTGACCCTCAGTCCGTTTCTCAAATCGAATTCTCCATTCAGGATCTGCTCAGGCAGTTGGCCGTTGAACGCCAGGAACTCAAAGGGCAGATCCAGGCATTGGATCCGGCGTTACCGGCCATGCGCGATCTGCCGTCCCTGGTGGACCAGGCCGATCAGTCAATGGTGGCGTCTTTGCTGCGGGATATCGATCAGCAGGAACAGATCTGCGCGCGCAAAGCAGCCCAAATCATGGAAACGGCCATGGCCTTGCTGGACCAAAACCAAGCCTTGCTGAATTTTTTGAGCGCGGAGATTAAGCCCAAGAATGGACATACCTACTCCCAGCGCGGCACATGGCGGCATCCTGACGGAGCCGGCGCCCTGCTCCATGGGCGAATGTAAAGGAGATTGCTGATGACCGTCGGCATCAACTCGCTGCTGAACACTGGCAAAGGAGCGCTGCTGGCTTTTCAGGCGGCCATTCACGTGACCGGCGAGAACATCGCCAATGTGAACACCCCGGGCTACAGCCGACGGTCCGTGCGCCTGGAGGAAAACGTCAGCATCGACTACCGGCCAGGGCAGATCGGGACCGGAGTCAAGGCCGCCGGGGTCCTTCGCCATTTCGACTATTTCATCGAGCGCCAGTACCTGGACAAGTCCTCGTCCCGTGACCGATGGGACGCCCTGTTCACCAATTTGCGCAACGTGGAACTGCTGTTCAACGAATCCATTGGTGATGGGCTGAACAACGCCATGGCCAAATTCTGGGCGGATTGGCAGAACCTGTCGTTGCGGCCCGACGATATGGCCTCGCGCAGCCAGCTCATGAGCACTGCGCACAACGTGACCCAGATCATCAACCAGGTGGACCGGGACCTGTCTTTGTTCCAACAGCAGATGGATGACTTCATCCGTCAGGACGTGGATCGGGCCAATGAACTGATGGTCCAGATCGCGGAACTCAACCTCCAGATCAGGGTGCACGACATCCCCGGCCAGAACAACGCCAATGCCCTGTATGACGAGCGGGACTCTCTGCTCAGGGAACTGGCCGGGATCATCGACATCCAGACCCAGGACAAGGGCAGCGGCCAACTCCTGGTGATCACCAAGGCCGGGCACACGCTGGTGGACGGTGAAACCCACTTCGAGCTGAAATTTGATGGGCCGAAGAGTTATGCTTCGCTGACTTCCGGGTCCACATTCAATGGAAGCATTGAATTTTCGGGAAGTTCCGAGCGGGAGTATCTTGTAAGAATCGTTACAGCCGGCGATTTATCAGATGCTGACCCTGCAAACAGGCCAAAATTCGAGGTCTCTTTGGATGGAGGAAAATCTTGGCTTTCGGAAACATTTACCGCCGGCGACAGTGACTATTCGATCAATATCAACGGAGTGGAAATTTGGTTTGATCCTGGCACGGCTGGCAATTTATCAGTCGGCGATCGCTTTACCGTCGTGCCCAAGACCGGCCTGTATTGGTACGAGAACACCTCTTCGTACATGAACATCACCCCGCAGATTCATTTCAACGGCGAGGACAACAATCGCCGGGCCGTGGGCGGGAGCTTGGCCGGGTATTTCAATTTCCGCGACGACTATGTCGGTCAGTTCCGGGAAAAACTGGACTCCCTGGCTGTGACTCTGGCCTGGGAAGCAAACCGCATCCACAGTCAGGGCGCCGGATTGCAGAACTTCACCGAAGTGTATGGAACGTATGGTCTTTCCGATACCGGCGCGGCATTGGGTGATCTGACCTCCGGACTTTTTTTTGGTGACAAGCTGCAGGAAGGGAGCCTGACCATCTGGGTTTATGACCCTAACGGCAATCCGACTCCAACGAGTTTAGTCTTTCCTGCGGGTGGCAGCGTTGATCCCAATTTTGACCCAGCGTTCCACACTCTCCAAGATGTTGAAGACGCATTTAATGCCGTAGACGGGATTACTGCATCAATTGTTAATAATCGTCTGCAAATATCTGTGGACCCTGACCCAACCTATAACGACTATTCCTTTGCCTTCGGCTCCGACTCCACAGGCCTGTTGGCCGCTTTGGGTATCAACACCTTTTTCGAGGGAGACGACGCTCGCGGCTTGAGCATGAACCAGACCGTGTTCAACAACCTGGACATGATCAACGCCGGGCATGTGAACGGCGTCGGAGAGGTTAATCCTGGCGACAACGCTACGGCCTTGGCCATGGCCTCCCTGCAGTATGCCAAGGTCGGTTTCAGTACGTCGTTCGAAGGCAATACAACGCAAACCTTGTCCGACTACTACAACTCCCTGGTGGGTAATGTAGGCGCGGCCACAGCCAACGCCAGGTTCAACTTCAATTACCACAAGGCATTGGCCACGGATTTGAACAACCGGCAGGAAGAAGTATCCGGAGTAAACCTGGACGAGGAAATGAGCAGTCTGATCAAATTTCAGCATTCCTACAGCGCCGCGGCCAAGCTCATTTCCACCGCCGACCAGATGTTCCAGACCATTCTGTCCATGAAGTAGGAGCAATGTTTGTCATTGCCCAAAAGTGCCAAGTCATTCAATACCATTGGCAAGGAGTGATCTCACATGCGCGTCAGCCATCGCAATATCTACGCGAACATGCTCACCTATATGAACCATTCTCTGACGGGTTTGGTGGAGTTGAATCTGAAGGCGTCCAGCCAAAAGGAGATCAACAGACCGTCGGACAATCCCATCGGCATGACACGCGTATTGTCCTATCGCGACTCGCTCAAATCCATGGAGCAATATCGCAACAACATCGACACGGCACAGGGATGGCTGGGGCTGGCTGACGAGAATCTGATGCAGGTCAGCACCATCGTCACCCGGCTCAAGGAACTCGCCCAACAGGGCGCCACAGGCACCTTCAGCGGAGACAACCGGGAGCAGATTTCCTACGAAGCGCGTCAGCTGTACCAGCAATTGATCATGCTCTCCAACGCCTCTTATGAAGGGAAGTATATTTATTCCGGGCATAAGACCGACACGCCGGCATTCAAGGAGGCTTTGTTCGGACAAAGCAATGATGGAAGTATCAACAGCGAGGATATTCAAAATATATCCGGAGGGCCCAGCGGCACCATCTTGGTGCAGTTTCTTGAAGACGGGGAAATTGGGAGCGTACCGTTAGAATACAGGTATTCTAACAATGGTGGCAAAACTTGGGCTGATGGTATCCTTCCTGCCTCAGCAAATCCGGATGATCCCGTTGTCATGGACCTCGGAGGAGTGCAGGTCACTCTTGCCGCTGGGTCGGAAGTAGCGGCTACAGCTGAAGATGACTACAACGACACTTCAGGCACATGGCTCTGGGTGCGGCCCACGGCTGTCTACCAGGGGGATGACGAGAACGGGGTCGATGTTGAATATTTTGGTGCTGTAGGTGGCCTGAGTACCGATGCAACCGGTGTTTTTCGAAGCAATATCATGGTTCGGATTGATGCAGTTGGCGCATCCATTGGATATTCCTACAGCTCGGATGGAGGTCAGAACTGGACCACAGGCAATACCGTACCCGCTGGGCCTCCTGCTTCTTTATCCGTTCCTGGAGGTTTTCTTGAAGTTGATCCCTTGCCCGCGCAAGGCGATCAGTTTGTGATCCGACCCAATCGGGCCCTGATGCACGTGGAGATTTCCCAGAACGAAACCATCCAGATGAACAACATCGGCAAGGATGTTTTCGGCGGGCTGTACAACGATCAGCCGGTGGATCTGGGCAAGCCCGGCTCAAATTTGTTCGAGACCGTGGGCAAGCTGATCGGCTACCTGGAAACAAATACCCAGCAAGGGGCTCAACAGGCCTTGGAGGAACTGACCGCAGCCCATACGCACATCACCACCTATCTGGCCGGGGTCGGGGCGCGAGAGAACCGCCTCGCCTTGACGGACAGCGTCCTGTACGGACTGCAACTCAACGCCCAGGAACGCAAGAGCAAGATCGAGGATGTGGACGTGGCCGACCTGATGACCAAAATGGCCATGCAGCAGATCACCTATGAGGCGGTGCTCAAATCCTCCTCCACCATCATGCGCATGAGCCTGGTCAATTATTTGTAGAAGCCACGGGAACTCGAGGCGGACCATGCTTATTCTGACCCGAAAAGTCGGGGAAAGCCTGCATCTAGGAGACGAGATCAAAGTCACGGTGCTCAAGGTCCAGGGTAGCCAGGTCAAACTGGGTCTGGACGTGCCCAGGGAGCTGACCGTGTATCGGGAGGAGATCTATTTGCGGATCAAGGAAGAAAACCTGATGGCTGTTCAGGCCAGTGACCGGGATCTATTAGTGGCGACGCAACTATGGTCAAGAAAGCCAAAAAAATAATTCATTCTCGTGTCGGTCCATTGACCGTGGAAGAAGACCGGCTGATCCTCTTCCCCAAGGGCCTGATGGGTTTCGAGCACCAAAGAGAATTCGCCCTGGTACGGGTACGGGAAGACTCGGCCTTTTTCCTCCTGCAAAGCAGCAGCGACCCGAGTCTGGGTTTGATGGTAGCCGATCCGTATGTTTACGTGCCCGACTACCGCATCCGAATCGGGACGGCGGAGCAGGAGATGCTGCGTTTGAAAAATATACGGGAAGCGGTGGTTTTGGTAACCGTGACCATCCCCCCGGGCAGGCCCGAGGACGCGGTGATCAATCTGGTTGGGCCACTGGTGATCAATGCGCGAGCGCGACGGGGAATGCAGGTGCCGCAAAACCAGTTGCGCCACCCGCCGAGAGTGAGATTGAATCCGGAAAGGCAATAACGTCTGACGCCAAATTGCTGGAGAATTCAAGCGCCATCAGTGTCATAAGACGAACAAACCCGGCGGAGCGGCTTTCTATGTATTCTCATTCCACAAGGCAAATTCCTGTTCCATCATCTTCTCGGCGGTCTTGCGGCTGTTCAGTTCATAAGTGCCATTCGCCACTTGACCCTTGATCTGCCCAACCATTTCAGCGCGAACATCCGGACTGTTTCGGGCCGTTTGCTGTACCAATTTGTACTGTTGCGCCGCCCGGGACAGACTGACTCTATCCCCCCCGGCAACGGCTGAGGAATCATCACGATCGGACCGGCCAGCCTTGTTTTTTTGGGAACGATTGTCCGTGTTATCCACGGGACGAAACATTTCCGTCAAATTTTTTATCTGCATGGATCGTCCTCCAGCTTTTTACAGCATGGTTTCATTGACTTTGTTGAGGATGATGCGCCAAAGCTTTTCCAACATGAAGCGTTTCTCTTCGCCGGTGATTTCCTGGAGATTCTCCCCTTCCTTGCGCAAAATCTGGATTTCAGTTGCCAGTGGAGGGTATCCGAACTCCATGAAAAACCCGAATTCATCCTGCAGTTCCTTTTTGACATCCTGAACCACCGGGTTAGAGCTTTCCGAGACCATCAGACTTTCCATAATTTCCCGGGCGATTTTTTCCACCAACTGCTTTCTTTTTGATTCCTTGGACAAGGTGACCATGTCCCCGGCCATGGATTGCTGAAGCAACATGCGATACCGGGCCATTCTCCGGCCTTGCACCGAGTGGTGGCCGTAGACCCGGAGCATGTTTTGAAAAATTTGCGGCTTGATGGTCACCGAAAAATACTCCTCGTATTTATTATCGGCAAGGAGGTGCAAAAACTTTAGGGTGCAAAATCAATTTGCTCCCTCATAGATAATCCTCCAGTGTCCATCTTTTTCCTTGCGCCAATATTGGTGCTTTTCGGATTTTGACTGGTAATTGTCGCTCCAATAGTCCTGATGGAAAACCGCCACGATGAGATCTTGATCTTCCGGGTACCGTAAAAAAGACAAATTGTTCAACCTGACCTGTATTTTTTTCTTAGCTGCGTTGACCCGCGATTTGTGTTTGGCCCAGGCGGCATAATCCTGGCTCCCGCTCTGAAAATCCCGTGAATAATGTTGCAAATAGGCTTGAGTGTTCCGGCTTTCCCAGTCAAGTCGCCACTTCTCCAAACGAGTGGCCATTTCCGAATCAATTCGACGCTGGATCTCGGGATCAGCCCATTCCACATTTCGGGCAATGATCACTGGGATGCGTCCGGTTTTCAACAAGGGAGCGAGAACTGCCAAATCCTGATTGTGCATGGTCACGCAACCGTCGCTGGCCTGGGGCGGCCTGCTGAACATGCCGACGGGGTTTCCGTGCAGCCAGATGCCCGAACCGGTTTTGCCCTGCCTGCGGTCCCAGGCATTGGGATAATCCAAAGGAAAGGCCCCCCACCCATAGTAGTCGGGCAGGTTGCTGCCAAGGATATGCCCCTGAATAAAATATACCCCAACGGGAGTGCGTTGATCGCCTTCTCGCTGTTTCACCGGCCCGTGTTTCCCGCCGGAAATATAATAGTCGTCCACAAAACGGAGAGTTCGGCTGTCGTTCGCGAAGACGTACATGCGGGAAAGTTCCAAATCCACCACCAGCGCATACGGCTGATTCGCTCCAAGACGAAGCAAATTGGAAGGCGTCAATTTTCTGGGCGGTTGGCGCAAATGGTGCAGCCAGCGCCGCCGCGCTTCGTCCTCCAGGCCGGCAAGTTCTAATTCCGGAATCATCCCGGCGCCCAGACCAGTCAACTGCCCTGCCTTGGCCGCCAGAATGTCGGCGTAGACCAAGTGGGCCAACCGAAAATCCGGCGTCTGCCGGACCAGCTGCTCCAAAAGGCCCTGCGCTTGGTCCAGTTGCTGTTCATTCAAGTTTTCCAGGGCGTTGAGCAAAGATGACTCCGGCTGCTTGGATATGCTCAAACCGGCATCCTGGACAAAGGGCGAATCCAGGGCTGCCCGGGCAAAACCTGCGCCAACGCAAATCAAATAAATGGCCACAAGGGAGATGCCCAGATGTTGACACTTCATCGCGGCAGGAGTCGTTCCCGGATAATGCGCCATTGTCCGTTATCCTTCTTGAAGAGAATTTCCTTGCGAACCTGGTCGTTGATGACATTGGAGCGGTAATGCTGTGAAAAATGGACCTGAACAAGATCCTGGCTCTGTCGGGTTACCGTGACCTCGGACAAAGTAATGTTGATGAACGGGGGTGCTGCGACCCTGGTCTTGCGCTGTTCTTGCCATGCCTGACGGCTCAAGCCCCTTTCCGGAACAAACGATGAACTGTAAAAGGACAAGTAAGCCGATACGTCCTGGTTGGCCCAGGCCTTGGCCCATTCATGGAGCAGACTTTTCATCTGCTGTTGCAGATCCAATGCCTGCGGCCATACTGGGTCAGGCGTTCTCGAAGGCTCTGGAGTTCGCGGCAATTCTTCCGCAACGCGGGCGGACGGCGTGGGCTCAGGGACTGGCTGCTTCTGACTTGGGTCTTCATTTTTGCTCACTTCAGCAACAGTCAGGGGAACAACGGGCGTCTCAGCGGCTGTAGACTTTTCCTCAGTCAAGGGAGGGGAAGAGGAAGGAGGTGCCCCGGCCGTGGCGGAAACAGCCAAAAGGGTCTGCCGGTCAAAGGATGAAAGCTCTTCAAGCGGTTCAAGGCTGACCTGCAAGCCGTTTTCCTTGGCTCCAAGTACACGGCGATACGCCTGACTAGCCATGGCTGAATAAATCTTGCTCAAGTTCTGGTGCGCAGCGGCATAACTGGGATGGGTCAGCAATGCCTGCTGGAGGATTTCTTTGGCCTCCTCGTAGCGTCCCTCACGGGCCAGCAGTCCGGCCAAATTGTTGTATGGCTCGGGAAATTCAGGATGAATGCGGATAAGATCTTGGTAAACTTCCATGGCTTCCATGGTCTGCCCCATCCGCTCCAAAATCAAGCCGTGCAGAAACATGCCCCGGGGTTCATCGGGCCTCTTGCGTAGATAATCTTGCACTGCCTGGAGGGCTTCGGTGTTTTTCTCAACTTGAAAAAACTGGACGGCCTGATCCAACGAGGCCTCGACGCAGGGGGCCGAAGCGATCCATGCCCCCGAAAACGCCAGCATGACGATGATGATCAAAACGTGTTTCATGGGTGTTGCGAAGTCCTGCCGTAGAGCGCGGTTAACGTCAAGAGGTTCTCGGCCAAAGTATTCGTCAGAATCCCCGACTGAAGCCGCCACGTCCAATGGCCGTTGGCCACGCCCGGCATGTTCATCCGCGCTCCGGCGTCCATGCCGAGCAGGTCCTGGAGGGGAAAAATCGCCAAATCTGCCACGGACTGCATGGTCAGGCGGACCATTTTCAAGGCGATGTTGTCCGCCTTGCATTCGACGCCCAAATAGGCTTCGAGCCGGGCGCGGGTCTCCTGGTCTGCTTCCTGCTCAAACCAGCCGCGGACCGTGTTGTTGTCGTGGGTTCCAGTGTAGACAACGCATTTGCGCTCATGATTATGCGGGGCGTACGGGTTCGTGGGCAGATCCGGGCCAAAGGCGAAAAGCAGGATTTTCATGCCCGGCAAACCGAATTCGCGCATCACCGTGCGCACGTCGTCCGTTATGGTGCCCAGATCCTCGGCGATCAAGGGCAAGGGGGTGTGATTGTCGGCCACGGCCCGCAAAAAATCCCTGGCCGGCACATCCACCCAGGAGCCGTTGACAGCGGTGGTTTCACCCGCCGGCACTTCCCAGCAACCGACAAACCCCCGAAAGTGGTCCAGCCGGACCAGATCGAACATCTCGGTATTGTGCCGGATCCGGTTCAGCCACCAGGAAAAGCCGTCCGCACGCAGCTGTTCCCAGTCGTAGACGGGGTTGCCCCAAAGCTGGCCCGTGGCGCTGAAGTAATCCGGTGGTACGCCGGCCAGCACACGCGGCCGGAGGTTTTCGTCCAGCTTGAAAACATGGGGGTGGGCCCAGACATCGGCGCTGTCTTCGTTGACGTAAATGGGGATGTCGCCGATCAGCTGCACGCCGTGGTCTTGGCAGTACCGACGCAAGGTGGTCCACTGCGTGAAAAAAATATATTGTCCGAAACGGATCAGATCCATTTCCGGGCGCAGAGAGAGGCTGTATTCACCCAGAGCCTGGGGATCGCGCCTGCGAAGTTGCTCGGGCCATTGGTACCAGGGCCTGTTCTGGAAAGACTGTTTCAGAGCCATGAACAGCGCGTAATCATGGAGCCAATGCGCCTGCCGAGCGCAAAAGCCGAAAAAAGATTCCCTGATTTCCGGCCTGGAGTCCAGCAGGGCAAAAGCCTTCAGTAGCAGGGAAGCGCGCAAAGACTCGGCTTGATCGTAATCGGCACGGCCCAGGGGCATGCTCGGCAAACAGTCCAGATCCTGGTCTTCCAACAGCCCGGAGTAGAGCATTTCCTCCGGGCTGATCAGCAACGTGTTGCCGGCGTAGGCCGAGCTGCTGCTGTAGGGGGAGTTGCCGTGGACGGACGATGTTGGGTTGAGCGGCAGGATCTGCCACCAACTCTGGCCGGAGCGAGCCAAGAAGTCCACGAACCGCTTGGCCTCCGGCCCCAGATCGCCGATGCCGAATCGCGAGGGCAAAGAGGTGATGTGCAAAAGGATGCCGCTGGAACGTTGAATGGACATGGTCTTAGGGATTCGGGATTCAGCTCGTCTCGCGCGCTTTTTTCATTTCCCCTGTAAGCTAACCCAGCCTTCTCAGAAAGAAATCCACCGTGGGCATTTCCGGGATATCCGCAAGCAAATCGTTGCGACAAACCTCGTCATTATTTCCAGGATCGTCGCTTTTCAGGAAAATGACTCCTAAAGGAGGAAGGGTCAAAGCCAGAGAAGAATAGTGACCATGACATGGCAAAGGGGCCGCTTCCACTCCCCCCATGTTTCCTTGGCCGCTGCCTCCGTACAGGGGGGCGTCGCTGTTCAGAATTTCCCGCCAGAATCCTCCCCTGGGCACACCCACACGATAATTCATCCGCGGCACCGGCGTGAAATTCGCCACCAGCAGCACAAGATCCTTGGTACAAGCGCCGTTGCGTATAAAACTGACCACACTTTGATCGGCATCATTGCATTCAACCCAGGAAAAGCCGGCCTGATCAAAATCCAATTCATACAATGCAGGTTCTGCGCGGTAAAGATGGTTCAAATCCCGCACCCAGCGCTGCAAGCCCAGGTGTTCGGATTGCTCCAGCAGGTGCCACTCCAGGCTCTTTTCGTGGCTCCACTCCGACCACTGTCCGATCTCCCCGCCCATGAACAGCAGCTTTTTGCCGGGGTGGCCGTACATATAGCCGTAGAGCAGGCGCAGGTTGGCCCGCTTTTGCCATTCGTCGCCCGGCATCTTGTTCAGCAACGAGCCTTTGCCGTAGACCACCTCGTCATGGGACATGGGCAAGACAAAGTTCTCGGCAAAGGAATACCAGATGCTGAAGGTCAACTGATTGTGGTGGTGCCGCCGGTGGATCGGATCCCTGGACATATAGTCCAGGGTGTCGTGCATCCAGCCCATGTTCCATTTCATGCCGAAACCCAAGCCCCCGGCATCCGTGGGTCGGGAAACCATGGGCCAGGCCGTGGATTCCTCGGCTGTGGTCTGAGCATCCGGATAGTTGGCGTACACGGCTTCGTTCATGGCCCGCAAAAAATCAATGGCTTCGAGGTTTTCCCGGCCTCCGAACCTGTTCGGGATCCATTCACCGTCTTGCCGGGAATAGTCCAGGTAGAGCATGGACGCCACGGCATCCACGCGCAGGCCGTCCACATGATACTTGTCCAGCCAGAACAGGGCCGAACTGATCAAAAAGGAACGCACTTCGCTGCGGCCGTAGTTGAAAATATAGCTGTTCCAGTCCGGGTGGTAGCCTTGGCGCGGGTCCTCGTGCTCGTAGAGGTGGGTCCCGTCGAAATAGGCCAGGCCGTGGCCGTCGCCCGGAAAGTGTGACGGCACCCAGTCCAGGATCACGCCGATGCCGTGTTGATGCAGCTGATCCACCAGATACATGAACTCCTGGGGCGGGCCGAAGCGCGAGGTGGGGGCGAAATAACCCAGGGTCTGATACCCCCAGGAGCCATAGAACGGGTGCTCCATGACAGGGAGCAGTTCCACGTGCGTGAAACCCAGATCACGGACATAGCCGGGCAGGCGGGCCGCCAGCTCACGATAGTTCAGAAACCGGTTGGATTCCTCGGGAACGCGCCGCCAGGAGCCGAGATGCATTTCATATAAGGCTTGCGGGGCGCGCAAAGCATTCCGCAACCCGCGCTCGGTCATCCATGGATCGTCATGCCAGTGGTGATCCAGATTCCAAATCACCGAGGAGGTGTTCGGCGGCATTTCCGTGTGCCGGGCAAAGGGGTCGGCCCGGTCCGTGCTGTACAGGTGATGCTTGGAGCGAATGTGGTATTTATAGAGATGGCCATGATGCGCGCCGGGCACGAAACCTTCCCACACGCCGGATTCATCCAGCCGGGGATAGAAGACATGAGTGTCATGATTCCAGTCATTGAAATCACCGATCACGCTGACCCGTTCGGCATTGGGCGCCCAGACCGCGAACAGGGTGCCGTGCCGGCCGTCCACCTCCATAGGGTGCGCGCCCAGCTTGTCATAAAGCCGGAAATGACGGCCTTCCTTGAACAAATAGATATCCGTTTCCGAAAACAGGCTGATTCCCGCTACGGCTTGGTTCATATCGTCACCTCCGTGAGGTTTTTGAGGCCCTTGAGCGGCAAGTCCACCCAATCCAGGCGGTTGTTCAGCTCGTATCCCAGTTCGTACACGGCCTTGTCCAGAACGAAAATATCCAAGAGATTCTTGATCTCCGCGTCGTCCTTTGGGAGAAAGACGCGGCCCTTGGCATCGAGCAGATAGGCCTTGAGAAACACGCCGGAAACCGTCGAGGACCAGGCGTCGAGCCAGGGCTCGAGCAGGGCCGCGTCGGTCTTGCGCACCTGAATTTGGTCGCGCAGGACCATCTGGGCCAGATAGTCGAAGGAGCGCAGCATTCCGGCCACGTCGCGCAGGGCCGAACGTTTCAGCCTCCGCTCGCTCAAGGGCCGGGCCGGTTCGCCTTCGAAGTCGATGATCACGAAATCCTTGCCCGTGTACAGGACCTGCCCCAGGTGATAATCGCCATGGATGCGGATCTTGGACACCTCGATCTTATGCCGGTGCACGGCTCTGAACCGCTCCAGGATCTGTTTTTCCGCAGCCAGGACCGCCTGGGCCGACTCTGCTTGATCGGGCTCCAGGCGCTTGATGTTCTTGCGCAACAATCCGAACACGGTCTTGAGCTGGCTTTGCAGGCTTTGATACAGGGAACGCTGGTAAAGATAGGAAAAAGGTTCCGGAGCAAAAGCCGGATCGTCTTTTTTGCAGGACAGGGCAATGTGCATCTCAGCCGTGCGTTTGCCGAGCAGGGCAATCATCTCCAGGTACGGACCGACCAGCTCGGTCACCGACTGCGACGTGTTCCCCCCCAGAACATCCCAATACCCGCAGGGGCACTGCGGGACTTCGAGGAGAGTGCCCTGGGCCAGAATCAATTCAACGAACCGCTCCAGGGCGTCCTGGCTGTATTTCCAGGCATCCCCATGGCTGGGCACGAACTGTTGCAGCACGCCCAAAACGCACTCCTCGGCCCCGTTCTGGTGATAGGTCAACGCGCCGGCATACAGCGGGATGTTGCAAAACGTGGTACGCTCCGTGAGGAAACGGCACAGTTCCAGCTCCGGCTGGGGCCCGTGATCCAGCCGACGATAGAGTTTCAGGATCAGCTCGGAATCGTAGTTCAGGGATGAATTGCTCTGCTCCAGGCGCATCAGCTGCGGCTCCAGGCGCAGAACATCGCGTTGCCGGAGGTTTTTGCCGGGCCAGGCATGCAGTTCGCCCCGCCGCCCCTTGAGGTGTTGGCGTTTGGCCAGGAATTTGATCATCCGTTTGCCGAAGTCCGGGGCATACAGGGCTTCGAACAGGACGCCCTGGATGGTCTCTGAGCGGGAGTTCCGCTCGATGCGGCTGAGCACATGCGCCGCTTCCCGGCGCAGAATCGTCCCGGCGTCCTCGCCCCAGGCCATGGTCAAGGGCAGGACATATGTTTCGGCCGAGCCTTCGACATATTCCACGTCCACAATCAGGATCAGCGAGACCTGATCCGAATGGTTGAACTCCAGGACATCGACGATGGACACCTGCTGGATGGACCGGGCCTTGCCCCTGAACCACCGCCGGGTCGGCAAGAAGCTCGGCAGGATTTGGTTCTCCAAGCGCCGGCCGACCTCGCCGCTCCAGATGTCCTGCTCAGCCGACCGGATGGCCAGCACAGGCAGCTCCTTGAGGTGCGCGATCTTTTCGGACTGTTGGGCGCGAATGAGTTGAAAAACGTAATAGCCGTAGGAGCTCAAGGTCAGGGAATAGGAATCGTCCTGCACGGGCTGAAACCGGTTGCGGCTGAAAACCTCTTCCGGGATCCATCCGGCATAGCCCTCCAGGTCCAGCTGAACCGGCTGGCAGTGGCGGGACAGGTTGGCCACCACCAGCAGGTGTTCGTCCTGGTGGCGGCGCAGAAAAGCCAGCACCTTGGGGTTGTCCGGGCGCAAAAAGTCGATCTCCCCTCGGCCAAAAGCCTTGAACCTCTTGTACATGGCGATCAGTCGCTTGTTCCACCACAGCAATGAGGCCTGGTTCTGGGCCTGGGTTTCCACGTTGATGGCTTCGTAGTGGTACTCTGGGTCAATGACCACGGGCAGGTAAAGCTTTTGGGGATTGGCCCGGGAAAAGCCGGCATTACGGTCCGCGCTCCACTGCATGGGCGTGCGCACCCCGTCGCGGTCGCCCAGATAATAGTTGTCGCCCATGCCCAATTCGTCTCCGTAATAGAGGACCACGGAGCCGGGCATGGTGAAGAGGATGGCGTTGAGCAGGTTGATCTTTTTGCGGTCATTCTCCAGCAACGGGGCCAGGCGACGGCGGATGCCGAGATTGATCCGCGCCCGCGGATCGCGGGCGTACATCCTATACATGTAGTCCCGCTCTTCGTCCGTAACCATTTCCAGGGTCAGTTCGTCGTGGTTGCGCAGGAAAAAAGCCCACTGGCAATTGTCCGGAATGGCCGGGGTCTGCTCAAAAATATCGATGATCGGATGATATTCCTCCATGTGCAAGGCCATGAACAGCCTGGGCATGAGCGGAAAATGAAAGGCCATGTGGCAGGAATCGCCGTCGCCGAAATAGGCCGAGGCATCCTCCGGCCACTGGTTGGCTTCGGCCAGCAGCATTCTGTTGGGGTAACGCGCATCGATGTGGGAGCGCAGATCCTTGAGGAACTGGTGCGTTTCCGGCAGGTTTTCACAGTTGGTGCCCTCGCGTTCATAAAGATAGGGCACGGCGTCCAGGCGCATGCCGTCAACCCCCATCTTCATCCAGAAGTCAATAACCCGAAACAGGGCCTTGCCCACCTGGGGGTTGTCGAAGTTCAGATCCGGCTGGTGCGAGTAGAACCGATGCCAGTAGTAGGCCTTGGCCACTGGATCCCAGGACCAGTTGGAGGTTTCGAAATCCTTGAAAATGATTCGGGCGTCCTGGTAGCTCTCCGGGGTGTCGCTCCAGACGTAGAAATTGCGCCAGGCCGAACCGGGCGGGGCGTGCCGGGCGCGTTGAAACCAGGGATGCTGATCCGAGGTGTGGTTGAGCACCAGCTCGGTAATCACGCGCAGACCGCGCTTGTGGGCCTCGCGCAAAAAGGTCTTGAAGTCCTTGATCGTGCCGTATTGCGGATGGACGCTGAAATAGTCCGCGATGTCGTAGCCATCGTCGCGCAGCGGCGAGGGATAAAACGGCAACAGCCAAATGGCCGAGATGCCCAGATCAGCCAGGTAGTCCAATTTGCGAGTCAGGCCGGGCAGATCGCCGATTCCGTCGGCGTTGCTGTCGAAAAAAGCCTTGATGTGAACTTCATAAACAACGGCATCCTTGTACCACAACGGATCGTCAAGGAGCCGGGCCTGTTTGATTTGGGCCATGGCTGCTCCCGAAGGTGAAGTGTTTGGCAAATGCTGTCTGCTTCAGTGCGTTTTTCTCCATGCCGCGTCATCGGCATGGCTGGCTTCATATCGCCGTGATCATTTTTATTAACTGAAAATAAAGACTTTTTCCAGCCAGGCCAAGAGAAACAATTCCAATTAACAGGTCAGCCGTCGCCATTGATCCCTGGCCTGCCAGGAAAATCCCCCGGGCACGCAGGGCCAGAGAGAAGGATTGTGGAAAAGCGGCTCGTCCTTTAGGGGGTAGGAAGATGTTTCGCAAGCACGGGAAAAAAGGGCGCTCCCCGGAATGGGCGAGTAAAAGGCCAAATGCGGCCGAAGTCCTGAACTGCGTACAAAGCGAATGGTTTCGCGGACCTCGTCCATGTCCTGATCCGGCAAACCGAACAAAACGTACGCGCCGATTTGTTCCGCGGTGAATCCAGTCGCAAAAAGGGCCTCCAGGGCCGCAACCCAGTGTTCCACATTGAGCTTTTCATCCAAGCGAGCCTCAAAAGCCGAGGTTTCCAGGCCGAGACGGATGGTTTGAAAACCAGCGCGGCGCATCAACTGGCACAAGGCCGGCGTCAGATAACGAATATGGACGGCATTGGGCGTATGGAATCGAAAAGAAACGTTGTTTCGCGACAACTTCTCCATAAATGGAATCAGCCAATCTTTTGCGTCCACCAGCAACGCGTCGTCGTAAAAAGCAAAATTCCGCACGCCCCTTGCGGATTCTTTCGCCAGGGCTTGCGCAAGATCAAAGGCGGATTGATGCCAATATCCGGTAAAAAGCTGTTTGGATGCGCAGTAGGGGCAGGCAAACGGACACCCCCTGGAACCCAGCAAAACGGAAAAATCCGGCCGGGCATACAGATCCAGAGCCAGTTCAAAGCCGGCGTTTCGCGGTAGCAAAGGCGGTTCGCATCCCAAAAATCGCCAAAAGCTCTTCCAATTGTCAGCGAGTTCCAAGGGGCCCGGCAAAACAAGATCAGCCTCCTGACCCTGGGCATGATCCGGACAGAGCGTGGCGTAAATGCCGCCCAGGATGATCGGCGTTCGAGGCCAGATGCGGCGCACAAGGCGGATCATGGCCGTGATCCCGGGATACCAATAGGTCATGACGCAGGAGAGCAACACGGCGTCGGGCGGGGATGCAAACCGCTTCAGAACGGATTCGACATGTGCCGGGGGCAGGCCGTAGCGGCCAAAATTGCGAGGGATGAAGCGCAGGGCGTTGGGTTTGGGGATGAGCGTCTTGGGATAGCGCCCCGTTCCGTTGTTTCGTGTCGACGGCCAAAAGCCGCTTTCATCGGCGGGTTCCAGGCAGTCCAGCAGGTCAACGGACGCCCCGGCGCGGCGCAGCATGCTCAGGCAGGCCAATAGACCGACGGGTCGGGACCACAGGTTGAATGCGGCAAAATCGTAAATCCAAGGATTGATCCCCAGAATCCTTGGTCGGTTGCGAGGGCTTGGAACCGTCCGGAGAAACGCGGCCATATGCTGATTTAACGCAAACTCGTCGATTCTTGGACTCACCCGGAACGCGTCACTCCAGATACCGTCCCTGTCCAACCTTGACCACCACGGCATCCATTTTTTCCCGCTTCCTGAACTGCTTGGCTATTCCCTCAGCTTCCAGTCTGTCTTGTGTCGCGGCAATGAACACCAAATGCCAAATCTTTCCCCTGCGCAAAATCTCGGTCAATTCCGCCGAGTAGGCCTTGGCTTTCAGGATTTCCTGGAATTTCGAGGCATTGCTTTTATCCAGAAAACCGCCGACCTGCACAATATATACAAATTCCGAAGGATTTTGGGAAAAGCTCCCGTCTTGATCGTCCGGAGAGACTCCTGGAACAGGCGCCTGCTCAGCCTGTTCCAGGCGGTCTAATTCCGGCACGTCACGCTCCATGATCACCTCTTCCTGAATCATGAAGGCCTCATGTCGTTGCGCCAAGGCCTGTTGATATTCCAAGGCTCTTGCCGCCTCCTTGCTGTCCGGGGCGGCCGTGGCGAGCAGGCGCTCCAGCCACGGCGCAGCCTGGTCAAAATGGCCGGAAAGGAGAAGATATTCAGCCAAGGTGAGCAAAATTTGGGGATCATTGAGGTTGGCTTCAGCGCCTCTTTTAAGGAAAGCGATGGCCTGGTCGGTTTGGCCACGCGCCATTTCGATTTCCGCCGCAAGCAAATAGGCCTTGGTAAAGCGCCAGTTCAGTTCCAAGGCCAGATGCACATAGCGCAAGGCCAAATCCTGACGATCGCGGTCCAGATGCAACCGGGCAAGGTTCAAGGCAGGCACTTCCGGGGTACGGTAGGTGGGAATGGCCAGGGCGCTGGCAAAAGCCTCCTCGGCCTGTTCTGGTTTGTTGATGGACAGCAGGGCCAATCCGAGATTGTTCCAGGCCTCCGCATGATCCGGGTCAAGGGTCACGGCTTTTCGAAACGCAACGCTGGCCTCGACTCCATTGCCCAACATGAGTTCGGTATAGCCCAGACAAAAGTGGAAACGCGGCAGGAATTGGGCCTGAGACTGGATTGAACTCAATTCCTGCAGGGCCAAGCGATGTTCGCCATTGCGCAGATAGGCCTCGGCCAAGTCCAAGCGTATCTCCATTTCCCGGTTGCTGACGCGCTCATCGCCGCGTTTGGTCTGGTGACCTGCACATCCGGCCAGGAGCATAATAACTCCCAAGAAAGAAATGCAGGCGAATGACAAAAAATAACCGAACATTGTCTGCTTTCGGACCTGACGCCGTGTCTTGTATCGCACTTCCGGCCTCGACAGTGACGCTGCGCGTCGGCTCAAATCACCTTGTTCAGCGAATATTCGATGATGCCCTCAGCCCCCATGCGCGCCAAGTTCGGGATAAGTTCCCGGACCACGTCCTCCTGGACAATGACCTCCACGGACAGCCAGTCGCTGTTGTGCAGGTGGGCGACCGTCGGTGAATTCAGGCTGGGCAAAGTTTCCATGATCCCCTCGATGCGTGCCTGGGGCACGTTCATTTTCAGGCCGACCAGCTTTTCAGCCCTGAGCGCGCCCTTGAGCATCATGTCGATCTGCTCGATCTTGGCCCTTTTGATAGGATTATCCCAAGCCTTTTTGTTGGCGATGAACTGCGTGTTGGTCTGCATCATTTCAGCGATGATGCGCAGACCATGGGCCTTGATGGTTGATCCGGTTTCCGTGACCTCGACAATGGCATCGGCCAAGCCCTCGACAACCTTGGCTTCGGTGGCGCCCCAGGAGAACTCCACGGTCACCGGGATTCCCGCGGACTGAAAATAGCGCTGGGTAAAATTGACCAGCTCCGTGGAAATTTTTTTCCCGGCCAAATCTTCGGGTCGACGGTAAGGCGACTCCCCGGCTACGGCCAAAACCCAGCGCGCGGGCCTGGAGCTGACTTTGGAGTAGACCAAATCCGAGACCACATGGACATCGGATTCGTATTCCATGATCCAGTCCTTGCCGGTCAACCCGGCGTCCAGGGTCCCGGCCTCGACGTAGCGAGCCATTTCCTGAGCCCGGCAGATGCTGCACTGAATGGCCGGGTCGTTGATTTCCGGAAAGTAATTGCGATGATGCAGGTGGATCTTCCAGCCGGAGCGGGCGAAAAGATTGATGGTCGCATCCTGCAGGGAGCCTTTGGGGATGCCTAGTTTGAGTTGATCGCTGTTTGCTGCCATTTATTTGTAAACCTCCTTGGGATCAAAAACCTTCGGAACGCAAATTTTCCAATCGCCAGCGTCCAGCTCCCTGAAAAAGCAGGAACGGTAGCCCTCGTGGCAGGCGGCATTCCCCACCTGTTCCACCAGCAGCAAAACCGTGTCCGCGTCGCAGTCCAGGCGCACGGCGCGAACCTTCTGGATATGACCGGACGTGGCACCCTTGTGCCAGAGTTTTTGGCGGCTGCGGCTGTAGAAATGGGCTTCCCCCGAGGCCAGGGTCTTTTCCCATGCCTCCTCACTCATATAGGCCAGCATGAGCACTTCCAGGCTTTTCACGTCCTGAACAATGGCGGGCACCAAGCCCCCGCATTTTGCAAAATCAGGCTTCACGGCTACTCCTGTTGAAATTTTTTCATCGCGGGAAAAACAGCAAGACCAGTCAAAGGTCCGGATGATTCGAGGTCAAAACGCCTGAGTTCGGCTCTGGACAAGCAATTGCCCACAGGCTGCTACAATATCCTGCCCCTTGCTTTTGCGCAAGGTCGCGGGCAAGCCCTTGGTTTTGAGCAGGGCCTCAAAGTCCAGGACCCTGCCCATGTCCGGGGCGTCATAAGGCAGTTCGGGAGACGGGTGAAAGGGAATCAGGTTGATCTTGACCTTGATCTTGTTCAGCAGGCGGACCAAATCCCGGGCATGGCTCAGACTGTCGTTGACCCCGCCCAACAGGACGTATTCAATGGTGATTTTTCGCCTGGGCTGAAGCGGATAGGTTTCCAAATCTCGAATCAGTTCATCCAGAGGGTAGCGAGCCGCCTTGGGCATGATCCGGGCGCGCAATTCCTGATTAGGGGCGTGCAGGGACACAGCCAAGCTGGCCAGCCCCGAGGTGCCCAGTTCATGCAGAACATGGGGCAAGCCCACGGTGGAGAGCGTGATGCGCCGCCTTGAAAAATTCATGCCCAGGGGATGATGCAGGGATTCCAGTGCTCGGCGGACATTGGTCCAGTTGAGCAGGGGCTCGCCCATGCCCATGAACACCAGATTGCGCAGTTTCAGATCCGAGCCGCTGCCGGCCAGGTATTTCTGGGCCACCAGAATCTGGCCCAGAATCTCCGCCAACCCCAGGTTGCGAGCCAGGCCCATCTGCCCCGTGGCGCAAAAAGTGCAACCCAAGGCGCACCCAACTTGCGATGACAGACATTGAGTATAATGATCCTTTTCAGGGATGAGCACGGTTTCAATGCGCTGGTTGTCCACTAGGGCCAGCAGAAACTTGATCGTGCCGTCGCTGCTGGTCTGGGTTCGAACCACTTCCGGCCACGCAATCACCGCAATCCTGGCCAGGCGTTGCCGCAACTCCTTGGAGACGTTGGTCATCGTCGCAAAGTCGCGGGCGTGCTTCTGCCACAGCCATTGCCAAATCTGCAGGGCCCGGAATGGCGGCTCGCCCAGAACATCGCAAAACCGCTCCAATTCGGTCAGGGTCAAGTCGAGGAGATTCTTCAAGGGCCTGTCAGTGCAGTTTCTCCCGTTGACCGTAGCTGCGCACGAATTCCACGGCTTCGGGCACGGAAGTCACGTCGCCGGCGATCTGGGCCTGAAGCAGGGCCTCGCGGATCAATCCCACGGCCGGACCAGGCTTGATTTCCGCGAATTCCATGATTTCGTGGCCGTTGAGCAGCGGTTCCAGGGCTTCCTCCGGAATCGCGGCGCGTTCCAGCATTTTCATGTTGTGGTTGAATTCCTTGTAGGAGCCGTTGCGGGCCTTGATGTCCGCCCGGGTGATTTCAATCAGCCGGGGATAGTCGTTCAGGGCCACGAAGCGGCGAATGCCCCGGTCCGTGAGCATGAAGTGAAAGCGCATGTGATGGCGCACCAGGTGACAGATCATGTCGATGTCCTCGGGCAAAAACCTTAGGCGCATCAGGATCTTGCGGGTCACTTTGGCGCCGATGCGATGGTGGTGGTAAAAAGTCCACTGGCCGGCAAAATACTCCGCGGCATAAAGCTTGCCCACGTCGTGAAACAGGCAGGCCATGGCCCCGTACCAATCATAAGGCAATTCCTCTGGATAGCGGCGCATCAGTTCCAAGGTGTGATCCAGAACCAGTTCCTCCCCTTCCTCCGGGTTCTTGACCTGCTTAACCCGGCTCAACGCGGCCACCTCGGGAATCAATCCATGCAGGATGGTGCTGTCGTAAAGCAGTTTCACGAAAAACCACATGTTCTCGGCTTCCACCTTGCGCCATTCGTCCATGATGTCCGAAATGGAAACATAATCCAGCACCCTCCTGGCCGAACGGACAATGGCCATCCAGGAGTTGGGCTCAATGGGCAGCTGAAAATTGGCCGCAAATCGCAGGGCGCGCACGGCCCGCAAATAGTTTTGTTTCAGGGTTTCATCGGGCAGTCCTTGAAAGCGGATCAGGCCCTCGCCGATATCGGCGAAGCCGTCGTAGAGCTCCACGGATCGAGGCATGTACGGACAGGCCAATTCCAAAGGCAGTCCGCCGTCGGTTTGCTCCAAGGCCTTGAGCATCCCAGGGGTGAACCGGGCCAGGGAGGATTCCGGATAGGATCCTTCTTCGGTGTCCGCCGGGTAGATGCGGATCAGGACGTCGCCCTCCTTGAGCGTGCCCACCAGGTTGGGCGCCCCAATGGGCTCAAGAAGGGGGAAAAGTTTGCTCAGATCCTCAAAATCCGCGTCGCAGCAGATATCCACCTCGCGTTCCTTGCCTGTTTCCAGGATCTTTTCCTGCAGCCTGGCGTTGATCACGTAGGCGTCAAAACCGTTGCGCATGATGGTCTTGCAGATGCCCACGGCATCCTTCAAGGGTTGGGACATGAATTCTCCTTATGGAACAGTGGCGTCATGAAAAACAGTATGGCCGTCAACCACATTAAGCCTGACCCGCCCGGGCAGGGTTTGGCCGAGGCAGGGAGTGTTCTTGCCCTTGGAACGCAAGATTTGCGGCGTAACGGTCCAGGTCGCGTCAGGGTCGAATAAAAGAAAATCCGCGGGATCGCCCGGCGCGAGGCTGTTTTTGCGCAGGGAAAAAATTTCCGCGGGGCGTCGGGACCACAGCCGGCAGAGATCGTCCAAAACAAGAATGCCCCGCTGCACCAGGGTCCAACTCAAAGACAAGGCCGTGTCCAGGCCGCTGATGCCGTTGGGCGCGTCGTCCATGGGGGCTTCCTTCTCATGGTCCGCGTGTGGAGCGTGGTCCGTGACCAGGATGTCGATGATCCCCTGACGAACGGCTTGGCGCAAGGCTTCCACGTCATCCGCGGTGCGCAGCGGCGGATTGACCTTGGCCAGGGTGTTGTAGCCCTCCACCATGTCCTCGGTCCATAACAGATAATGTGGACAGGTCTCGGCCGTAATGCGTACTCCCCGTTGTTTGGCCCAGGCGATCAATTCCACGGATTGGCGGCAGCTGATATGCGCCAGATGCACGGGCAAATTTAGATATTCGGCCATCAGAATGTCCCGGGCCACATGCAGACTCTCGGCCACCACGGGCTGTCCTTTGAGGCCCATGAGTCCGCTGACTCGACCCTCGTTCATGACCGCTCCAGTGGCCAGATGCGGATCCTCGCAATGGTCGATGACCGGCAACCCCAAGTCCGAGGCGTATTCCAAGGCCCTGCGGAACAGGTCCGGATTGGACACGGGCATGCCGTCGTTGGACAAGGCCTTGCAACCGGCCTCGGACAGTTCGGCCAGGGGCGCCAGTTCCTGTCCCTCCAGATTCCTGGTCAGCGCTCCCACCGGATGCAGAAGCGGACCGTGGGGATGGGACCGAAAAGCTTGATCCAGCATAAAGGTGGTCACGGCCGCGCTGTCGTTGACCGGATTGGTGTTGGCCATGGCCAGAACCGCGCGAAATCCTCCGCCGGCGGCAGCGGCCAAGCCCGAGGCAATGTCCTCCTTGTACTCGAAGCCGGGTTCGCGCAAATGCACATGGCCGTCAACCAGACCGGGCAGCAGCAGTGCTCCGTGGCCGTCGATCTTGCGGCAGACGGGTCCGACCTCTCCGACAGGGGCAAACCGCAGGATGCGTCCTTGATCGACCCAGACGTCCACCATGTCCCCCTGCCACAAGGCATTGTTCACAATCAAATCCGGTCCGGACATGGTCATTCCTCCCCGGTCTGGTCTTTGCGGGTCAGATAGAGAAACAGCAAGGCCATGCGCGTGGCCACGCCGGCGGAAACCTGGTCCAAAATCAAACTTTGTTCTCCATCGGCCAAGGCCGCGTCGATTTCAACGCCGCGATTCATAGGGCCGGGGTGCATCACCCGCACTCCTGGATTGGCCAGACGAAGATGCGCGGCGGTTAATCCAAAATGGCGGGCGTATTCTCGAAGATCCGGAAGCAGTCCGGCTTGCTGGCGCTCCAACTGCAGACGCAGGCAGATCACGGCGTCCATGCCTCTGCTGGCTGCCGTCAAATCAGGCACGACCTCCACCGGCCAACCATCCACGCCCGAGGGCAACAGGGTTTTCGGCGCGCACAGCCTCACATTCATGCCCAAAGAGGTAAACAGCTGCACATCGGACCGGGCCACCCGACTATGGGCAATATCGCCCACAATCAAAATATTCTTGCCGGTCATGGCCTCACCCCAGATTTCGCTCAGGGTGAATCCGTCCAAAAGAGCCTGGGTGGGATGGGCATGCCAGCCGTCCCCGGCGTTGATCACCGAACAGGAGAGGCGCCGGGCCAAAAACGCCGCAGCCCCGCTCTGCTGATGGCGCAGGACAAGGGCGTCCGGATGCATGGCCTGCAGGGTCAGGGCCGAATCCTTCAGATTTTCGCCCTTGCGCAGACTGCTGGTTGACGCTGTCAGGGAATAGGTATCCGCGGAAAGACGTTTGCCGGCAATGTCAAAAGAGGTTTTCGTACGGGTGCTGGGCTCGACAAAAAAGAGCACCACGGTTTTGCCCTTGAGCGTGGGGACTTTTTTTATGGGCCGGGAATTGATCTCCGCGAAACGTCTGGCCATCTCGAATACATGCAGGATTTCCGCTGGTGTCAGCTGGGAAATGCAGAGCAGATCCTTGTGGGGCCAAAGCATAACCGTTCCTGTTTTGGAAAAATAAAGGTGTAATGTGGGGCGCTCCATGTACCTATCCGAAAACGCTCCAGTATTCCAGAGGGAATTCGAGGCCGCTTCGAGCCGATTCGCATGAATCATTGTTGTCATTCAACAAGATCGGGAGTATATTTATTTTTTGAGTCCGCTCCCCAATAAAGCTTTGCTCGCAAAATCAAACCATTCTGGATATGTTCAAATTTTTAGATCAGCTTTTTCAAAAAAGCAAAATCGCCATGCGCGTTGCCGGGGATGAGTCGGAGTCCCAACGCAAATATCAATATTTCAAGCAGCTGCTCGGGCACAACCACAAGGCCCTGGAAATCATCAATGATCTGGAAAATCTCCTCTTTGCCCAGCGCCCTTTCACTTTTGAGGAAGTCCTGGGGCGTTGCGAGGAGCTGGTCGGTGTGGTTTACGAATTGGCCGAGGACTTGAATGCCCTCTCCCAGGGCAAGTACCCGAGCCTTTTCACTGCCGCGGAAAAAATCGGCGTTCAGGTGCTGCACGGGTTGTCACGCCAGAGGAAACTGGAGCGCTCCTGCCTGGTCATGCCGCTGGCCGCGTTAAGCCGTGAAAACCAGGAGCAGGTCGGCGGCAAGGCGGCCAATCTGGGAGAAATCGCCAACCGGGCGGGATTGCCCACGCCCCGTGGGTTTGCCGTCACGGCCTACGCCGGACATCATTTTTTGCGCACCAGCAAGCTCTACGACGTAATCCGCGAGCAGTTCAAGGGATTGGACATCGCGGACACGAATCAATTGGAAACAGCCTGTCGAGTCGTACAGGAACGGATCATGGCCGCGCCCCTTCCCGAAGAACTGAAAAATCGAATTCTTTACGAAACCTGTCAGCTGTTCAGGAACTTCGGCTCGGACACGCGCTTGGCCGTACGCAGCAGCGCCACCGGTGAAGACTCTGATTCCTCCTTCGCCGGACAGCATTCCACGGTGCTTAACGTCACGGACAAAAACATTATCAAGGCGTACAAGCAGGTCATGGCCAGCATGTACAACCCTCGCGCTGTTTTTTACCGGCGAAGCGTGGGCTATCGGGACCAGGACATGATCATGTGCGTCTTGTGTCTGAACATGGTCAACGCCCGTTCCAGCGGCGTTCTCTATACCGTGGATCCCAACGCCCCGCGTGCGGAAACCATGATCGTCAGCGCGGCCTGGGGGCTGGGAGTGAGCGTGGTGGACGGTTCCATGCCCACGGATTGCTGGAAGATCGGCAAAAAGGACCTCGAAGTGTTGGAGTCCAAAGTTGCGGCCAAACACCAGCAGCTGGTCATGAGCCCGGAAGGTGGACTGGCCGAGGTGAGCGTTGAAGCGTCAAAGGCAGAGCGATCGTGTCTGGAACAGGACGAAATCCGGCTGCTGGCAAGCCACGGCAAGGCCCTGGAAAAACACTACAAACAGCCCCTGGACATCGAGTGGGCCGTTGACCAGTCCGGCAAGCTGTTTGTCCTTCAGGCTCGGCCGCTGAATTTGAAGGACCTGGACCAATTGGAAACCGAGGATCGAGCCGATGCGCACAAGAAGGATGGGAGAGCAACCGCCGCCAGCCATGAAATTCTCTTGTCCGGAGGGGTGACTGCCTCGGCCGGGGCTGCCAGCGGACCGGCTTTTGTCCTGAAATCCGACCACAACCTTTCCGCTGTGCCTGAGGGCGCGATCTTGGTGACTGCCCAGACCTCGCCCATGTATGTGCCCTTAATGAGCAAAATCAGGGGCATCATCACGGATGTGGGCAGCGTGGCCGGTCACATGGCTGCAGTGGCTCGGGAATTCGGCCTGCCAACCCTGGTTGGCGTGGAAAAGGGCACCCATATTCTGCCCCACGGGGAGGAGATCACTCTGGACGCCTCACGCCGAGTGGTCTACGCCGGAACAGTGAGCGCCCTGACGCGCTCCAAGCCTCGCACCAACATGATGAAAGGCAGCCCTTTGTTTCGCCTGGTAAAGGAAACACTAAAAAAAGTCGTGCCTTTGCATCTGATCGACCCCAAGCGCGAGGATTTCCGCCCCGAAGGATGTCTGACCCTGCACGACGTGGTCCGCTTCGTCCATGAAAAGGCCATGACTGAAATGTTCCGCCTGGGCGAAGACATTCGGGAGGACAAGAACCGAGCCTTGCGACTGCAGACCTCCCTGCCGCTGAACACCTATGTTCTTGATCTGGGTGGCGGATTCAAGGGGGCTTCCGAAGGCGATGTTGTCCGGGAGGAAACCATCGTTTCCCGACCGTTTCTGGCCCTGTTGCGGGGGATGTCCCATCCAGGCGTGCACTGGGTCGGACCGGTGGGCGTGCATTTGACCGGTTTCGCCTCGATCATCGCCGAGACCGTGCTCAACGATCCCCAGCGCGAAGCGCCCATGGGCGGCCCGAATTATGCCATCATCTCCAAAGAATATCTGAACTACAGTGCCCGGCTGGGCTATCACTTCGTGACCATCGACGCCTTTTGCGGCGAAAACGTAAACGACAATTACATCACCTTTTCGTTCAAGGGCGGGGCCGCAGACGTGTCCCGGCGCACTCGACGAGCGCAGATGATCGCGGCTGTATTGCGCCGGTTGGGTCTGCGCACTGAAATCAAGGGAGACATGGTGCGTGCGGAAATCCGGAAATACGACCGACCGCGCATGGAGGACAAACTGGATCAATTGGGTCGCCTGCTGGGCTCGGTGCGCCTATTGGACATGGTCCTTTCCGACGAGGAACAGATCCCCTGGTATGTGGAGCAGTTTTTCAAGGAAAATTATTCGTTTCAGCGCTGAACCCTTGGAGTCGGATAAAAAAACCATGCGCTTTTGTGGCTCAAGCTTCCAATGTACCCCGAAATTTCTCCCAGGACGACACGTTCAATTCTTTCAGCAATTCGGGCAAACGGGCTGCAATTTGAAAGGACATGTCCGGCCGCAGGAAATTGGCCGTGCCGATCTGCACGGCCCTGGCCCCCACGAGAATGAACTCCAGGACATCCTCAGCCGAGGCGATGCCTCCAATGCCTATCACCGGAAGGTGCAGGGCTCGGCAGACCTGAAGCACGCAGCGCAGAGCCACTGGTTTGATGGCCGGCCCGGACAGACCGCCGACAACATTGGCCAGCCTGGGTTTTCGGGTGCGGATATCCACGGCCGTTCCTGACAGGGTGTTGATCAAAGACAGGGCATCGGCCCCGGCGTCGGCCCCGGCCTTGGCTATGGCTGTGATATCCGTAACATTGGGCGAAAGCTTGACGATGACCGGCTTGGTTCCGGCCTTATCCTTCACCGCCTTGGTCACCTCGGCGGCCTGAAACGGATCCTGGCCGAAAAGCACCCCGCCGGCGCGGACATTGGGGCAGGAAATGTTCACCTCTAAAGCCGCGATGCCCTCTTGATCGGCCAAATACTCGGCCAAGCGGGCGAATTCCTCGGCGTCTCGGGCGTACAGGTTGGCGATGACGGGCACCTCGGACCAGGGCAAGAGGGGCAATTTTTTCTCTACAAAGGATTCAACACCGATGTTTTGCAGGCCGACGGCATTGAGCATGCCGCAGGACGTCTCCGCGATCCGCGGCATGGGATTGCCCTGCCGAGGCTCCCAGGACAGCCCTTTGACCACTATGCCGCCCAGAGAGGTCAAATTGCCGTAGGGCATGAACTCCAGACCGTAGCCAAAAGTACCGGAAGCGGTCAAAATCGGGTTTTTCAGCCGCAGTCCGGCGATGTCGACGCTTAAATCCATTGTTGTTGCCTAGAATTTGACATCCGTGGCCCAAAACACCGGACCCTGGGCGCAAACACGCAAAGGAGGACCCTGAACAGCCTCAACGACGCAGCCCAAACAAGCCCCCACGCCGCAAGCCATGCGGTTTTCCAGGGAAAGCTGGGTCATAACGCCATGCTTCAGGACCAGACCGTGCACGACGCGCAAAAAAGGATGCGGTCCGCAAACCAGAACCAGACTGTCTCGGGCTGAATACGCCTGGATTATTTCCTCCAGATGCCTCACGAACGATTGCAGATCAGCCTCTGTTTCCTGGCGCAGGACTTCCCGGGAAAGACCGGCGGGCAAGAGATTCAAAGGATAGCAGGACTTGTCCTGACGGTGGCCCAAAATCAGATGCAGGCTTTCCAGAGTGGGATGTGCTCGGGCATAGCCGATAAACGGGGCCAAGCCGATACCTCCGGCCAGCAGCAGGGTCGGTGTGTGCGGTTTGACCGCAAAACCGTTGCCCAGCGGCCCCCACATGACCACGGTTTCTCCAGACCGGATTTTGGTTAGGGCGGCTGTGCCCCGGCCGACTTCCTGAAAAAAAACGCGCAGCACTCCCCCTTCAGCCATGCAGATGGAAAAGGGCCTGGCCCACAGCGGTTCAAAGCCCCAAGACGCGGGTCGCAGCATGACGAATTGGCCCGGCCGCCATCGACTCCGGTTCGGCATGGCCAGGTCCAGAAGCCACAAAGGTTTGTCCGGTCCTGAGATTGAGCCGACCCGGGTCAAGGAGACCACAGTGGTCTCGATGCAGGCTGGATGCAACAGTGCTTTGAGAGTTGGTTTTTCGAAAAGGATCGGTTCAGGCATGATAAAGGCCGGGCTGGATAGCTTGCCGGAAATTGCAAAAAATGTCTAAAGGCATTGCCGGAGAGGGTCAAGGAGGAAACCAACCCTTGAAGTTTGTCCCATCCCTGTCAAACAGGGCGGGCATGTTTCAGTGAGCCCTCGTGGTTGACGCCCCTCCTGACCGCTTGAATTCCTCCTTGCGCAGGCCGTGGCGGATCATCAGGTTGTGCAGTTGGCGAGGGGTAATGCCGATATGCGTCGCGGACAGCTTGATCCTGCCTTGGTATTTTTCCAGCAAAGCCTTGAGATAGGACCGCTCCACGTTGTCCAGGGCCATGCGCCGGACCTCGGCCAGGGGTTGGGTGATGTCCAGGGCAAAGGTCACGCCCTGGCCAAGCCCCTCGAACATCTCCTGGGGCATGCTCTCCGGCGTGAGCACATGGGACGTTTCCAACAAAAAGGCCCGTTCGATGATGTTTTCCAGCTCGCGCACGTTGCCCGGCCAGTCGTAGTTGGTCAGGGCGTGGGAAACCGCCGGATGCACGCCGTGGATTTCCTTGATGTGCAACCGGTTCAGCCGCTTCAAAAAGTGGTCCACCAGCAGGGGAATGTCCTCGCTCCGCTCGCGCAGGGGCGGAATATCGATGGGAAAGACATTCAGCCGGTAGTAGAGGTCCGTGCGGAACGCGCCCTGGTCGCTTAATGGCTTCAGGTCCACGTTGGAGGCGGCGATGATCCGCGCCTCCAGCCGGATGTCCCGCTCGCCTCCGACACGCTGAAAGACCTTATCCTGCAACACCTGGAGTAGCTTGATCTGGGTGGAAGGGCTGATGGTGCTGATCTCGTCTAGAAAAATGGTACCCTTGGCAGCCAGCTCGAACTTGCCCAGCTTGCGGCGCACCGCGCCGGTGAAGGAGCCCTTTTCGTGCCCGAAAAACTCGCTCTCGATGAGCGTTTCCGGAATGGCCCCGCAGTGCACGCCGATGAAAGGCTCCTGGGCTCTCGGGCTGTAGGAGTGGATGGTCCGGGCAATGACCCCCTTGCCCGTACCGGTCTCGCCGTTCAACAGCACCGTGGTGTTGGTGCCGGCCACCAGCTTGATCTTCTCGTGCACCTTGCGCATGGCCGGGCTGTTCATCTCGGTCAGCCGGCAGATGTCGCCGACCATGGCCTCGTCCCGGAAATGATCCAGTTCGGACTGGACCTTCAAAGACTCGTACAGGCTCTCGATGACGAACAGCAGTTCGTCCTTGTTCAGAGGATAGGTCAGGTAGTTGCCGGCCCCGGCCTTGACTACGAAGACCGCGTCGCGGATCCGCTCCGGCGGGGTGAGCACGATGATCTCGGCGTTGGGGTTGTTGCGCCAGTAGCACTGCAGGTCCTTGCGATAGTCGGGCACGGTCTTTTCCGGAAGAATGTCCAGAAAGCCGATGTCCACCATGATGAAGTCGTATTCCCTCTTTGTCAGCCGGTCCTGCAGATGGTCCCTGGTGGCGGCGGTATCCACCTTGCAATCCGGGGCAAAGGCTTCGGTCACCACCCTGGGGCTGCGCGTGTCAGTGGAAGCGAGAAGAATGCGTTTCATGGCCTGATCCCTTTGCCAGAATAGTATCGGTCCAAATCAACCAGGACCTGAAAACGGCTTCTAGCCCTTTCATCGTCGGCTGTCATCAGCCTGCCTGGCAACAAGCCGTCCCGCAAAAGGATTTGACAGCATTCACGAGCGGAACAATAGTCATTTTTCGGTTTCCAACCGCCTGTCTGATGCAATAGTTGCATCGCAGGCAGCGCAACGCGTTTTTCAAAAGGAACAAATATGAGCTACAGATTCACGACCCACGGAGCTTTCAGCTGGTGCGAACTGCTGACCATCGACGTTCAGGGCGCCAAAAAATTCTACGGCGATCTTCTGGGATGGACCCTGGAAGACATGAACGCCGGGGGCATGCGCTACACCGTGGTTAAGGCCGGCGCAGAGCAAGTCGCCGGGATCATGGACATGCCGCCGCAAGCGCCCAAGGGCACCCCGCCACACTGGGGCGTCTACGTCACCGTGAATGACGTGGACGCCGTGGCTCAAAAGGCGATGCAACTTGGCGGGACCGTGCTCGTGCCGCCCACGGACATCCCCGGAGTCGGACGATTCTGCGTCCTCCAGGATCCGCAAGGGGCGTTCTTCAACGTCATCACATATCAAGGCTGACCTGATCAGAGTGCGCGCCATACTCGACTGTCGCCGCGATCCAAAGTGGATACGGTATCGAGTGTAGCAATGACCGGCCATGAATGAACTGGCGGCATTCCTTGAAATGTCAACGACTCTGTGGGGCCGTGATCCGTAGAACAAGAATCCAACAGCGCCCATTTTGGGGATAAAAATGGGCGTTCTAAGGCAAAACAACGGCCTGTTTTGGAGCATATCACTCGACAAATCAGCAGATCGGCACGGTTCGAGACCGGGCTGAAGGAGGAAAAGGAGCTTCAGAGAAGGGTGGGTTTGCTGAAAAAATATTTGCGAGCCAAGAGCAGATTTGACCCCTCTCCTCCATGTTGGCGCGGACCCGAATCTTTGAGCAATTGACACTCGTAACGCCACAGGTTACACTTGGGCCATGATCAAGAGCTTTCGCCATCGCGGCCTGGAGCGCTACTTCCTAGAGGGTAGCCGCTCTGGTATTCAGGCCAAGCATGAGAAGCGAATCCGCTTGATTCTTGCCCGGTTGAACGCATCGACCAGTCCGCGGGATATGAACCTGCCCGGGCTTCGTTTGCACGAACTGACCGGCAACCGGAAGGGAACGTGGTCGGTAAGCGTGAGCGGGAACTGGCGCATCACATTTCAGTTTGAGGGCGAAGATGCGATTGTCGTTGATTACGAAGATTATCACTAAGAGAGAGGGCGATGATGAGAATGCACAACCCACCCCATCCCGGCGAGGTTCTGCGCGAGCTGTGCATAGAACCGCTCGGTATTTCGGTTACGGATGCCGCACATGCCCTTGGCGTGAGCCGGAAAACGCTTTCCGCGATCCTGAACGGCCGTTCCGGCATCAGCCCGGAAATGGCGCTTCGCTTGGCCAAGGCCTTTGACACCACCCCGGAGAGCTGGCTGAATCAGCAGATGCAGCACGACCTGTGGGAAGCTGAGCAAAAGGCCAAGGATCTCAAGGTGCAGAATCTCATGCGGCATAATCAGCAGGTAATGGGGACGCCGCGTAGCTGTGCCCCGCAGCCGTTAAGTTAAACATTTTTGCGTGTTGTTAATTCCGGGGCTGTGCTGTTCAGGCTGTGGGTTTCATGTTTCAACAGTCCGAGAAGCTCAGTGTTCAACAAAGTGAGTAGTATCTTGAAGGGAAAACGCTGAAATACAAGACCTGACCCCGGTTCCACGACGATCCGCATAACAAAATCCTGCTCACCGAACAGGCCTTCCACAGCATCGTTCGACGTGAAGGAACTGTGGGGCGGAAGGACCGCGAATGAACACGAATGAACACAAGTTGAGGGCGCTGATCGCGGGGGGCGAGGGAATCTCGACCGAGTTCAAAGCGTGCCGGAACCAAGTCAGCCGGGACGTCTACGATACGGTTTGCGCCTTTCTCAATCGCCATGGCGGAACAGTGCTTCTCGGTGTTGAGGACTCGGGCACAATAACCGGCATCGCCAGTGATGCGGTGGGGCAACTGAAAAAGGATTTTGTTGCGGCTATAAACAACCCCCAAAAACTACAGCCCCCCGCCTACCTCTCGATGGATGAAGTTGTGCTGGAAGGGAAAACGCTGCTACATATTTATATCCCGGAAAGCTCGCAGGTACATCGCTGTAACGGGCGCATCTACGACCGCAACGAGGACGGTGACTTGGACATCACCGACAATACCGTCCAGGTTGCCCGCCTCTACCAGCGCAAATAGGCCACCTACAGCGAGAACACGGTTTATGTGCATATCCAGCCTGCCGATCTTCGTGCCGACCTGATTGAACGCTGCCGAAACCATGTGCGCATCAATCACCCGGGGCATCCGTGGGTCGGAATGGATGATGAAGCGCTGGTGAAAAGTGCCCAGCTCTACCAGCCGCATCCGGAAAACCGCGGCTTCGGCATCACATTGGCCGGAATCATGCTGCTCGGAACCGACTCCCAGATCCTGCAGGTCTGTCCGGCCCACAGGATGGATCTGATCTTGCGCAAGGTGAATCTGGACCGCTACGACGACCGCGACCTGGTGCGCACCAACCTGATTGACACTTACGACCGGATCATGGCCTTCATCCGGAAGCATCTCCCCGATCCATTCTATCTGGAAGGCGATGAGCGTCGAAGCCTGCGGGATGCCATCTTCCGGGAAGTGGCATCCAATCTGCTGATCCACCGGGAATATGCCAGCGGCGTTCCCGCCCGGCTTGTCATCGAGCGCGGTAAGGTGACAACCTACAATGCCAACCGTGCTCATGGCTTTGGCGCTCTTGATCCCGACACCTTCGCTCCATATCCCAAGAACCCGGTGATCGGTGCCTTTTTCCGGGAAATCGACCGGGCGGACGAACTCGGCTCCGGCATGCGCAACATGATGAAATACGGCAAGTTGTACGGCGGAGCCGATCCGCAACTTGTCGAGGGAGATGCCTTCCGGATGATAGTCAGCGTCCCCGAAGCGGGTGAAACCGGAAAAACGTCGGAGAAAACGTCGGAGAAAACGTCGGAGAAAACGTCGGAGAAAACGTCGGAGAAGATTTTACGAGCAGCGCGGGAAAATCCTGGCATCACAATCGCTGAGTTGGCTGTTGTTGGCCACTGCTATAGAGCCACTTGAGGGCCGGTATAATGAGGCCACCTTCTGGCCAGTCTAATGGAGCCACCCTTTGGCCAGCGTAATGAGGCCACCTTATGGCCAGTATAATGGAGCCAC
>Ga0209614_1000105_pt1 | contig 73872 bp, 55 predicted proteins | sample BlaSprsedimmetaG_FD_185484 | JGI IMG/M metagenome (GOLD analysis project Ga0209614, IMG submission 185484) | Hot spring sediment bacterial and archeal communities from California, USA to study Microbial Dark Matter (Phase II) - Blank Spring... ... | reverse complement strand
GCATCCGGGCATGCCGATGGGGGCGGCTCCGCTGGCCTATACCCTCTGGCGTCGTTTTCTCAAACATAATCCGGCCCATCCCCAGTGGGCCGACCGCGATCGTTTTGTCCTTTCCGCCGGTCACGGTTCGGCCTTGCTCTACGCCCTGCTGCATCTCTGCGGTTATCCCTTGAGCCTGGATGACCTCAAGGCGTTTCGGCAGTGGGGCAGCCGGACCCCGGGGCATCCCGAATTCGGGCATACCCCGGGGGTGGAAATCACGACCGGTCCCCTGGGGCAGGGCCTGGCCGCCGGGGTGGGCCTGGCGATGGCAGAGAGAAGCCTGGCCGCGACCTTTAACCGGCCCGGTTTTCCCGTGGTCGATCACTTCACCTACGGCATCGTCGGCGACGGCGACCTGATGGAAGGCATTTCGCACGAGGCCGCCTCCCTGGCCGGCAACCTCGGCTTGGGGAAACTCATCTATCTTTATGACGACAATCATATTTCCATCGAGGGGCCCACGGAAATTACCTTTACCGAAGACCGGGTCGCCCGTTTCCGGGCTTACGGTTGGCAGGTGATCGAAGTCGCTAACGGCAATGACGTGGCCGCGCTCACCGCCGCCCTGAACGCGGCCCGGGCCGAAACGCAACGTCCCAGTCTGATCGCCGTGCGCACCCATATCGGTTTCGGCAGCCCGGCCAAACAGGACAGCCCCTCGGCGCATGGCGAACCTCTGGGCGCAGCGGAAATTATCGCCACCCGGGTCAACCTGGGCTGGCCGGAGGAGAGCTCCTTTTTCGTGCCGGAGGAAGTCTATCAGGATTTCGCCGGGGTTGGCGCGGCCGGTGCGGCTGCGGAACAAGCCTGGCTGGAGATGATGAGCGCTTACGCGCAGGCCTTTCCCGAACTCGCGGCCGAATGGCGGCGGCGGCAGGCGGCGGAACTGCCGGCGAACTGGAAAAAAAGCCTGCCTGGATATGACGCCGATGCCAAGGGCGTAGCCTCTCGCGTCGTTTCCGGCAAGATCATCAATCGGCTGGCGGCAGTGCTTCCGGAACTGATGGGCGGCTCCGCCGACCTCGGGCCTTCGAACAAAACTCTGATCGAGGGCGCCGCCGATTTCACGGCGCCCGCTTTTTCCGGCCGTAATATTCGTTTCGGGGTGCGGGAACATGCGATGGGAGCGATCATGAACGGTATCGCCCTGCATCGCGGTCTCAGGATCTTCGGCGGCACCTTTCTGGTTTTCTGCGACTACATGAAACCGGCGATTCGCCTGGCGGCGATGATGGGCCTGCCGGTGATTTATGTTTTTACCCATGACAGCATCGGCGTCGGCGAGGACGGCCCGACGCACCAGCCGATCGAACATCTGGCCAGTCTCAGGGTGATTCCCGGCCTGACCGTGATTCGGCCGGCCGACGCCAACGAGACCGTGGCCGCCTGGCGGGAGGCGCTGCTGCGCACGACCGGGCCGACGGCTTTGATTCTGACCCGGCAGAATCTGCCGACCCTGGCCGCGACCGGCAGGAAAGCGGCGACCGGAGTGCATCGCGGCGCCTATCTGCTCAGGGACGCGCCGGAAGCCGACCTGACCCTGATCGCCAGCGGTTCGGAAGTGGCCCTGATCCTGGCGGCGGCGGAAGACCTCAAGACCAGGGGCGTGGCCGCGCGAGTGGTTTCCATGCCGAGTTGGGAACTGTTTACCGCTCAATCCAAAGCCTATTGTGATCAGGTGCTGCCCCCGGGCGGTCGGCGGCTGATCGTCGAGGCCGCCGCTTCCCTGGGTTGGCATCGGTTCCTGGATGGACCCGGGGACATTCTGGCCCTGGATCATTTCGGCGCCTCGGCGCCGGCGGTGGAGCTCTTTCAGCATTTTCGTCTGACGCGCAAGGAAATCGTGCGGCGGGCTCAGGCGCTGGTCAAAAAACGAGTTGGCTGGAGGTGAAATTATGTTCGCAACCGCTTTGAACCGTCTTGAAATTGAGTCCGGTCCGGTGCGCTTGGCGCTGGACGAACGCCTGGACCAGTGGCAAGCGCAAAATGTCGGACGCCGCCTCTGGGCGGCCGATCCCACGGTCTGGATCGTTGATTCCGACCCGGCCGGAAACATTCCCGAGCTCAGTAACCGTCTGGGCTGGCTTGATCTGCCGGTAAGTATGGCCGGGCTCGCGACCGAGCTTGAAAACTTCGCCGCCGGCATTCGCGCCGCCGGTTTCTCCCGAGTGGTGGTGCTGGGCATGGGGGGCAGCAGTCTGATCGCCGAGGTCTGGAGCGAGGTTTTCGGTGTGGTCGACGCGGGTCTGCCGCTGCTAGTGTTGGACAGCACCCACCCCCTGGCCGTGGCGGAGATTGGAGCGGTCGAGACCCTGACCGAAGCCCTTTTCCTGGTGGCCAGTAAATCCGGAGGCACCCTGGAAACCCTTTCTTTTTTCAATTATTTCTATCAGCGGCTGAGCCGGCTGCGGGAAAATCCCGGACAGAATTTCGTTGCCCTCACCGATCCCGGGTCCGGACTTGAAAAGCTGGCCCGGGAAAAGGGCTTTCGCCGCATCTTCGCGACTCCGGCCACGGTCGGCGGCCGCTATTCGGCCCTGACCGCCTTTGGCCTGTTGCCGGCCGCTCTGCTCGGCCTGGCGCCGAGCCAGCTGCTGGCCCGGGCGCAAGTGATGATGGCTGCCGGCGCGGCGAAAATCGCGCCGCGGGATAATCCGGCGCTCAGGTTAGGAGCTTTCCTGGGGGAACTGGTCCGGGCCGGCCGCGACAAAATGGGTCTCGTGCTTTCGCCCCGGCTGCGCCCGTTCGCGGTCTGGCTGGAACAGTTGATCGCGGAAAGCCTCGGTAAGCAGGGCTGGGGTTTGTTGCCGGTGATTATCAGCGAGACCGAAGCCGTTCCCCGCTGTAATCGGGAGGGACGGCCCGCCGAAGACGCTTTTTATGTTTTTCTGCGCCTGGACGGCGATGATAACCGAGTTCTGGACCAGGGCCACGCGCAGGTGGTCGAAGCCGGACTGCCGGCGGCCCTGATCCGGTTGGATGAGCCCGCCGATCTCGCCCAGGAACTTTGGCGTTTCGAGCTCGCCACGGCCGCCGCCGGTGCGGTTCTCGGCCTTAATCCTTTTGATCAACCTGATGTTGAGGCCGCCAAGCAAGGGGCGTGCGCCGTCATGGAGAGCTGGGAACAGGCCGGTTGTCTGCCGTCTCCGGAGCCCCTGGCGAGGTTGGCTGAAGGCCGGCTGTACGGCAGCCGCCATTTCGAAAAGGTCACCGATCTCGAACAGGTGCCGGTCCGGCTTTTGGCTTTGGTTAAGCCGGGAGATTATCTGGCCCTGCTCGTTTATCTGCCCCGGACTTCGGAACTTGACCGGGTTCTGGCCCGCCTGCGGGAGCATCTGCAGGCTGCCTGCCGGGTGCCGGTGACGCTCGGTTACGGTCCCCGCTATCTTCATTCAACCGGTCAGCTGCATAAAGGCGATGGTAATCACGGTGTTTTTCTGCAATTGAGCGGCGCCCGGACCGAGGATCTGCCTCTGCCCGGCCAAAATTACGGTTTCGCCACCATGATCGCCGCCCAGGCCCAGGGTGATTACCAGGCCTTGCTGAAAGCCGGTCGGCGTCTGCTCGCGCTGGACTGGGAGACCCTGTCGCCGGCCGACATTATCCGTCATCTGGAGCGGCTGGATGAAGCCGTGGCGCGGCTCGTCGGTGTAGAAAATTTTGAGGTATGATTCGACATCCACAATGAAGGAACTGATTTTGGCCGGTGATATCGGAGCGACCAAAACCAATCTCGGGCTTTTTCTTAAAGCTTCGGATCATCTGACGCAAAAGGCTTTTGTTACGTTTCCCAGCTGCGCTCGCGTCGAACTGGTCGAGCGGACCAGGGCCTTTCTGAAGCGGGAGGGAGTGCTCGGGCAGGTGCCATCGGCCTGTTTCGGGGTGGCTGGACCGCTTTGCCGGGGCCGGGTGGTCGCGACCAATCTGGGGCTGGAACTCGATGAAAGCGGTTTATGCGCGGAACTGAAAATCGCGGTCGTGCGCCTGGTCAATGATCTTTACGCCACGGCGGTGGCGCTGGCCTGGCTGCCCGCCGATCAGTTCGCGGTGCTGCAGGCGGGGGGACCGGGAGCCGGGGAGGCGGTCAGCGCGGTGCTGGCGCCGGGTACGGGTCTGGGAATGGCTTTCCTGGTGGCGGCAGGTCCGGCCTTGCCCCTGATCGTGGCTTCCGAGGGCGGACATGTCGATTTCGCCCCGCGCGACGAGGCCGAAATTGAGCTCTGGCGTTATCTGCGGGCACGTTATGGCCGGGTCAGCCGTGAACATCTGCTTTCCGGCCCCGGCCTGTTAAATATTTACCAATGGTGTCGAGAAACCTCGAACCCGGCCGTGATTTCTCCGGTCGCGGCGACTGCGGCCGCCGCCGTGGTCAGCAGCGCCGAACACGGCGACCCCGCGGCCAGGCAGGCCTTGACTCTGTTCGTCTCCCTGCTGGGCGCGGCGGCCGGAGATCTGGCCCTGACCGGCCTGGCCGGCGGCGGCGTTTATCTGGCCGGCGGCATCCCGGCTAAGATTATCAACAGTCTGCGACAGGATGGCTTTCTGCGGGCGTTTCAGGCCAAGGGGCGCATGGCGGCCTGGCTGAGCCGGGTCCCGGTGCGGGTGGTTCTCGATGAACAGGCGGCGCTGCTGGGGGCGGCCCGTCTGGCGGCGCTCGGCGGAAAAGCCGCTTGAAGATCGCCGGATGCGGGTGTTTACCGGGCTCCGGTTGGCGCCCGGAGCTCATTTTCGCAACTTCAGTCGAGCGTTTGTCCCAGATTCTTGGCGATAACCTCTTCAATGACCTCCAACATGGTCTTGCCGTCTTTGTAGGGCACCCTGAGGTTGGAGTTGATGATGTCGGAGGCGATGAATTCTGAGTCGTTGCCGATCAGAACCCAGCCTTTGCGGTTGTAGGAGAGAACCAGGTCTTTCTCGACCTGGAAACGTTTAACCTGCGGTACTTCCTGAGACATGACGGCTCCTTATGATAGTCTGATGGTAACTATTCAAACTTGGATATTCCGGGATCGGGTCCCCGGAGAATCAACAAAAATATTTCGCGGTTCAATTTGAGCGGATAAACACCGGGCCGAATGTTTACTCTGATGTTTGTGGGTTAAATCGTCACCGGTTTATCATGACGCTGATTTTTCAGTGGCTGGGCGCGGCCGCGACTTTCCGCTGTTGCGGCGACCCGGGTTGTCCGGAAAGCGTCTTATCTAATATCGTCGCGGGAAAATTTCAAGTCCTTAATCTTCCGGCGTGGGCGCAGGGCCGCGCCGAAATGCCGGAGCCGGGTGGACTTCCGGTTTGTAAAGCCGGGAAATAACCTGTATGTGTAAGATGCTGAAAGCGAGGTTGCATGCGGATTTTCACCAGCCGGGAAAACTGCCCTTTTCCCCTGCGCGCCCTGGTGCATGAATTTGCGGGCGGCGATCTTTTCGTGTTGGTCGAAGGCGGGGTTGGACATCTCGGCGCCCTGACGCTGAGCCTGCCGCGTGAAAGTCAAGGCGCGCCGGGGGAAACACGGGCTTCGACCTCGGTCCTGACCGCGCCCGGCCATCGCGATGATGAAGCGGCTCGGGAGATGAGTGATATCCTGGTGCGGGCCTTGGGGCGCAAGGTCGGAATGGTGGTCGGGATGCATTTCCCCGGGCTGAAACCCGCCGAGCTTGACTTGGTGCGGGCCGAGTGGCGATTCCTGGCTCGGGAAATCGCAACGGCCTGGCCGGTGGAGGATAACGATGGCAGCCGGGGAAATTGAAAAAAAAATTATCGTGGTCGGGGTCAGCGGCGCTTCCGGAGCCCTGTATGCCGAGCGTCTGCTGCTCGCCCTGCGGGCGGCGGACGGGGTTGAGAGCCATCTGATCGTCTCGCCGGTAGCCGCCCGGATTATTGAGCATGAATGCCGTCTGGGGTTGGCTGAGTTTCAGGCCCTGGCCGACTATTCTCATGCCGCGGACGATTTTTTCGCGGCTCCGGCCAGTGGTTCCTTTGCCGCGACCGGAATGGTGATCGCGCCCTGTTCGATGAAGCGCCTGGCCGGCATCGCCAATTCCTTCGCCGACGATTTAATGGGCCGGGCCGCCGATGTCATGCTCAAGGAGCGCCGGCGTTTGCTTCTGCTGGTGCGCGAAACCCCTCTGCACAGCGGCCATCTTGAATTGATGCTTAAAGTCAGCCGCCTGGGCGGCGTCATCATGCCGCCGGTGCCGGCGCTGTACCAAAGGCCGGCGGGCATTGTCGAAATGGCGGATCAGACCATCGGTCGGGTTATGAGTCTGTTCGGGATCGAAAATGAGCTTTATCAGGCCTGGGGACAAGGAAAATCCGGGGACATGACCTGATTCCCCAGATTTTTCCAGATTTTCCCGGGATCATGTCCCCAGATTTTTTCATCGTTATTATTTAACCTGATGCGGGAATAAATCCCGCAATCCAAAAGGGAGCCTTCACGGCCCGTACCTAAAGGTATTTCCTTTGGTCACAAATAAGTGCTCTTATCAGGCCCAGCAGAGTTGGATAAGTTTCCTCATCGGGTTATCCCCTTCGGGGATAACCCGTGAAGCACTTAACATTTTCTTGTTTTTGTTGTCTGAAAAACGTTGAAACAAACAAGAAAATAACCTGCAAACTACTAACATAAAGGAGTTGAACCAATGGGTGCAGAGGTTTCGGTGTCTCCCGGGGGAGAGGTCTTTACCTTGCCGGGGGAGCTTGATTATCAGGCGGAAAATGAGCGTCTGGTCGCGCTCGTGGCGGAACAGCGGGCCCTGGGCCGCGAAATCGTGGTGGTGCTCGGGGTCGGTTTTGTCGGAGCGGTGATGGCCGGAGTGGTGGCCGATTCGACCCGCGCGGGGGGGGCGTCAGGAAAATTTGTGATCGGCATGCAGCGGCCGTCGGTGCGTTCCTTCTGGAAAATTCATTATCTGAATCGCGGCGTGGCTCCGGTTGAGGCCGAGGACCCGGAAGTGGCGTTGATGATTGAACGCTGTGTGCGGGACAAAAAAACCCTGACCGCGACCTATTCCTATTTTGCCCTGGGCCTGGCCGATGTCGTGGTCGTCGATGTGCAGTGTGATTATCTCAAGGAATGTCTGGGAGATGTGCGTCAGGGCCGGGCCGATATCGCCGCCCTGGAGGAAAGCCTCGGCGTCATCGGCCGGCACATTCAGCCCGAATGCCTGGTTCTGATCGAAACCACGGTGCCGCCGGGCACCACCGAGTACGTTGCCTATCCGATCATCAAGCGGGCTTTCGCTAAGCGCGGGCTGCAGGCTGAGCCGATACTCGCCCATTCTTATGAACGGGTCATGCCGGGCCGGGAGTACGTCGCCTCGATTCGGGATTTCTGGCGGGTCTGCAGCGGCATCAACGCCACGGCCCGAAAGCGGGTGGTCGATTTTCTTTCCGAGGTGCTTAATGTCGGTGACTTCCCCCTGACCGTGATGGATCGGCCGATTGAAAGCGAGACCTGTAAGATCGTGGAAAACTCCTATCGGGCGACGACCCTGGCTTTTCTGCATGAGTGGAGTTTGTTTGCCGAGCGCAACGGTGTCGATCTGCCCAAGGTCGTCGCGGCGATCAAGGTGCGTCCGACCCATTCCAACATGATTTTCCCCGGTCCCGGCATCGGCGGTTATTGCCTGCCCAAGGATGGCGGTCTCGGGGTCTGGGCTTACCATACCCTGATGGGTTTTGAAGACGATATCTTTAAACTGACGCCGCTGGTGATTGATATCAACGATACCCGGGCCCTGCATGTGGCCGGACTCGTGCGGGACGGTCTGCGTAATCAGGGTAAGATCGTGGCCGCCTCGCGGGTGCTGGTTCTGGGGGCTTCCTACCGTGAGGATGTCGGGGATACGCGCTACAGCGGTTCGGAACTGATTGTGCGTAAATTGACCGAAATGGGAGCGGAAGTGTTGGTCCATGATCCCTACGTCAAGCATTGGTGGGAACTGGAAAAACAGGAGAGCTATCCGGCGCCGGGACATTCCTGGTCCCGTTTTTTCCGTAATCAGGAAGAATTGACCCATCTTCGCGTCAGCAATGATCTGGAATCGAGCCTGGTCGGGGTCGACGCCGTGGTTCTGGCCGTCCGGCATGAAGCCTATAAAACCCTTACCAGCGGCTGGCTGGTGCAAAAAGTTGGCGCGCCGCTGTTGCTCGTGGACTGTTTCGCGATGCTTTCCGACGCGCAGATCAAAGAGTATTTTCGTCTCGGCTGCGAGGTCAAGGGCCTGGGCCGGGGGCATGTGAAACGCCTCAAGGAAGAAGTGCAGTCGGCCGGCTGAATTCCTTTTCGGCCGATCGCGGTCGGCCATCAGAGACTGAGGGTCTTTCGGCTGAATTTTTCCCGCTGTTTAAGATAGTGTTCCCGATTGTCGAGCTCGGTGGAGCCCAGAATCTCTTCTTCTAAAGCGATCGCGGTCGCGGCGTCGCCCCGGCGCCAGTAGGCTTCGGCCAGGGTGTCGAGAATGTGCGGCGCGGGCCGCAGGGCGGCCGCCTTGGCGGCCAGAAGAAAGGCCCGGTCATAGTCGCGTAAACCGCTGTCGGCGATGGTCAGCAGCAGCCAGGCCAGATTATTGATGGTTTCCGGATCATTCGGGTCGAGCTGATGGGCCTGTTCCAGGGCTTGCAGGGCCGGTATTTCCTTTTGTCGTTCAAGATGGATGGAGCTTAGAGCCAGCCAGAGACGGGCGTTATCGGGTTTCTCGCGCAGCAATTGCTCGACGCGCCGGGTCAGGTAGCGATAATGAAGCTTGTCGGTCGCCCCGGTATTCTGCCAGTGAAGGCCAGGAATGATCAACAGCAGGAAACTGATCAGGTAGAGGGACAGGGCTTTTTGCAGGCGCCGATGATGGCGCCGGGCCAGTTGTGGATCAATCTGAGCGGCGCGCAGGAACTCCAGGCGCTGGGGAATGTTGAAATGGTGCCAGTTGGGTTTTTCTCCGGCGGAGCCGAGCAGATAGCCCAGCTTCTCGAAAGCCGTGATCAGGGCCGGCGTCAGCTTTGGTGGATCGAGGCTGGCGAGATCGGCCTGGCGCTCGAAATTACGCAGAAACCAGCCGAAGAAATAGCGAAAAAAGACCAGGTGAAGCAGCAGCAGCGGCACGATTTCCAGCAGGGAAAGCAGTATCCCCTGAGCGTTGCCGCTGTTTTCGAGCCAGGTCGGGATCGGGTCCGTGGTCAGCAGCCAGGCCTGGGCAAGATCAAAATAGAGATAGTTGAAAAGGAAGAAGCTTACGAAAAAGAGCAGAAAAAAGAGCAGGTGGCGATAGCGGACATGGCCGAGCTCATGACTCATCACGGCCAGAACCTCTTCTCCGTCAAGCAGGCGCAGCAGATCGGGAGTAATCAGGAGGTAGCGGCTCCAGGGAAAGGCGCCGACCACGGCTGCGGTCGCCATGCGCCCTTCGAAAGGCGGCCAGAGCATGATTTCCCGCCAGCCTACCCGCTGCCGGCGGCAGAGTTCGATGATGGCCCGGCGCAAAGGGGAATCGGGCAGTTTCCGGCAGCCCCAGAGATAAACCAAAAGGGGTGGGGCGGCCGCCGTCATGAAGATCAGAAAAACCATGAAAACCGCGATTTCAGTCAGCGGGTGCTGCAGAGCGAGTTCCAGCTTCCGCGGCATCAGGGTGGCGCCCAGATCGATCAGGAAAAGCAGGCCGAGCCAGGGCCCGATCAGCCCCGCGGCGAACCGCAGGCGCGCCTTGAGATAGGCGGAGCGGGGATTGATCAGAAGCATGCGTTCGGCCAGCTGCCGATGACTTTCGCTCCAGATGATAACCTGCAGGAGAAAGAAAAAACTCAGGCCGCAGAGGTTGCTGAAACCCTCGCTGGCTCGGGCCGGGGGCAAAAGTTCGATCAGGGTGCCGAGATCGGCTCCGTAAACCAGACCCGCGAAAACACCCAGGGCGGCGATCTGCAGCTGCAGCTGCAGCCGGTCATAAAGCCCGGGGAACTGATCTTCACTCAGCCACGGTCCCCGCTCCCGAAGCCGGCGACAGCGATGGCGGACGAAGATGAAAAAAATCAGCAGCAGGCCGCAGGCCAGGCCGAGAGCGGAGCTGGGGGAAAAAAGTTCCGCCAGGCGCGGCGGCCGGGCCGTGTAGATGAGAATGACGAAGATATAAAAGATAAAGGATTGATACATGGTTTAGGGGAAAATGTTTACCGGTCGGCGGAAAAGGTTCAGAATATTGCCGGGCACGATACTCCAGCGCGCGATTTTACCGGCTTCCAGACTGCCGTAATCCCGGTTAAGGTTCAGGGCCCGGGCCGCATTGCGGGTCAAAAGGGCGAGTCCGCTTTCCAGATCAAGTGTGCCGGGGGAAAAAGCGCAGAGAAATTCCAGCTCATGCCAGAGATTGAGATCGTGATTGGAGGTCAGGCTGTCGCTGCCGAGACAGAGATTAATGCCGGCCGCGGCGAATTGTTCCCAGGGCGCCCGGCCGACCCCGATAAAAGCGTTGCTGCGCGGGCACAGACAGACGTTGACCCGGCGGCGGGCCAGGGTTTCGATGTCGTCGGAAACGGGATGGACGCAGTGAATGGCCAGGGTGTGGCGGCTGAGCAGGCCGAGCCGCTCGGCATAACTTATCGGCGAGAGGCCGGGCGGCTTGAAATCCGGGGGCAGGATTCCGGTCTCGCGAAAAAAATCGGCCATTTCACCTCGGCCCCGATCCAGCATTTCGAGCTCGGCCGGGGATTCGGCCAGGTGCAGGGCAAAAGGTTTGTATTCTTTTTGACACCACTTGAAGGCTGCCTGCAGGGTGCTTGCCCGGGTTGAGTAAAAGGCGTGTCCGGCCCGGCAGAAATCCGCTCTTTGCGCCAGTTCGGGGTGGCTGATTTCGGCCGCCGTTGGCGGCAGTGGTATCTGCGCGGAGGCTGTGGTAAAACCGAAATGTTGCACCATGAGCCAGTGGGGGAACGCTTGTTCGTCAAGAAACGCGGTCAGCCGGGCGGCGTGGCGGTCGGCCATGTCGGCCGTAAAAACCGTGCCGCAGTCACGCAGTTCGTCTAAGGCTTGCCGCAGGGCCGTGGTCGTCGGCGGCTCATTGAGATGGGGGACCAGGCTTTTCAGCCAGGCGACAAAACCCCGGCCGCCGCTGGTCCGGCCTTGCAGATGCGAGATTTCAAGATGGGTATGGGCGTTGATCAGGCCCGGGGCCACGGTTACCGGACCCAGATCGATTTCCTGAAAATCGCCCTCATGGCGCAGCTCCCGGTAGCGGCCGACGGCCAGAATACGGCGCTCGGCGGGGTTACTTGTGATCAGCAAACCGCCGTCGTTCAGCGGCGCTTCTCCCGGCCGCAGACTCATAATGACTGCCGCCCGCAACAGTTGGGGGCGAGGATCGTGGTTCATCTCGATTTGGACGGCGCCAAGGCCGTTGGTATGATGACGCTGGTGGCGAGAGGGTCGCGGGTGGGTTGCACCCTGGGCCGAAAATCGCCAAAAGTTAATTTGGAAAAAGTATTATGTCCCCAGTTTTTAAGCTGGGGACATAATACTTTTTTCCTGTTTTTTACGTCTCAGGACAAGTGGAAATCATCCGGACTGAAAACCGAATTCGCAAAACCAGCTTGTAGCACAGATTCAGGGAGAAAGGAAACCCGCGTGGCCGGTTTTTTTATTCATGCCAGTAATGCCCTGGAGGAGCTGGCTCAGGGGCTGGCCGTTTATCTGGGCCGGAAAAAAACTGCGGCGCTGCTGAGCCCGGAAATCGTGATTCTTCCCGGTCGCGGCATGGAGCGCTGGCTTAAATTCTTTCTCGCCCGCCGGCACGGGATTGCCGCCAATCTGAGCTGTCCTTTCCCCCAGACCTTTCTCGAGAAAAACGTGCTGGCTCCCTTACGACGAACCCTGGTCGAGGCCGGCGCGGGCGAGGATGTGACCGCGCCCGACATTCTGCTCTGGCGCATTTTTTTTGCCTTGGCGGATGATTCCCTGACGAGCCGCTTTCCGGAACTTGAACATTATCTAAAAAAAACCGGGGATCAACTTTCCCGCTATCAACTGGCCGCTTCCCTGGCCGATCTTTTTAATCGTTATCTGCTGGGCCGTCCGGAACTCATTCAGGCCTGGGAACGGGGAGAAAATCCGCTTTCCCCTCTGCCGGCCGCGCACTGGCAGAAAGCGCTCTGGCAAAAACTGGTCTCCGCTCGGCCCGGGCTCCATTTCGCGGCTCTGCATCAGCAGGTTAATCGCATCATCTATCCGGAATTTTTTCCGGACCCCGCGCCTTTCGATGTCTCCGTCATCGGCGACAACCTGCCGTCCCGTCTTTTTCTTTTTGGTTTCGCGGCCCTGCCGCCGGTTTACCTGGATCTTTTCAAGGCGCTTGCGCGTTTGACCGAGGTTCATCTTTTTTATCTCAATCCCTGCGCCGAATATTGGGGTGATCAGTACCGGCCGCGGAAAAAAGCGGATTCACGCCCGGAGCCTGCCGCCGGTGGACAAAGTCCGCCTGACCCGGCCGCCGCTGCCGGTCGTCATCCGCTGCTGGCTTCCTGGGGTCGTCTGGGCCGGGCTTTTTTTGAAAATGTGAGCGCGCTTGAGGTTGATTCCTACCGCGAAACCTTCGCGGTACCGGAGGATGTCTTCCTGCTGGCCGCGCTGCAGCGGCAGATTATTTCCCTGGCGCCGCCGCCCGCGCCCCTGCCCCTGGCGGAAAATGATTTTTCCCTGCAGCTGCATCGCTGTCACGGCCGCGCCCGTGAAGTTGAAGTGCTCTACGATACGATTCTGGCAGCCCTGGAGCGGGATCCGAAGCTCGAAGTTGATGACATCTTAGTCCTGGCTCCCGATATCTCGCTGTATGCTCCTTATGTCGAGGCGGTGTTCGGGGCGCGTTCGTCGGGCGACCGGCGGCCCCGGCTCAAATTTTATCTGGTCAGAGAAGATTCCGCTCTGAGGCTGCCCGCGATCCGGATCCTGCTGACCTTGCTGCGTCTGCCGCGTGGTCGTTACAGCCTGCGGGAGCTGTTTGAACTGTTCAGTCAGGATCTGGTGCGCGGTCGTTTCGGCGTTCCGGAAACCGAGCTTGAAATCCTGGGCCTGCGGCTGCGCCAGGCGGCGATCAGTTGGGGCTTGGATGAAGCTTTTCGTCTGGAGACGGTTGGCGTCGAGTTTGCCGAACATTCTCTTGACTGGGGGCTGGAACGGTTGCTCGCGGGCTATGGCCTGGCCGGTGACGGAGTCAATCGGAACGCGATTGAAGAAAACGAACTCTGGCCCGCGCCGCCGGCTTCAGGCCTGATGCCGTTGGCCGGGATGGAAGGGGCCGAGGCCCTGGCTCTCGGCGCTTTCTGCGCTTTTGTCGCGGCCCTCAAGGACACTCGGGAGCGCCTGCGCCGGTCTCTGCCCCCTGAAGGCTGGCGCCGGGAACTTGAAACACTGCGCCGGGATTTTATGGCTTGTCCCGATAACGCCGCCCTTGAAGAATCCGGTCTTGGCCTTCTGGAGCAGGTGTTGTTTGAGCTCGGCGAGTCCTGGGACCGGGCCGCAGCGGCCCCGGCCGAGGATTCAGGTCTGGAAGTCGAAACCCTGATCGCCATCCTGGAGCAGCGTTTGCTCAGGCTTTCCGCCACCGCCGCCGTCGGCCTGAATGGGGGCGTAACTTTTGCCTCGATGCTGCAATTGCGCGCGGTTCCGGCGCGCATGATCTGTCTGCTCGGTCTTAATGACGGAGAATTCCCTCGGGGAACGAGACCGCCGTCCTATGATCTGATCGCCGCCCGGCCGCGCCCCGGGGATCGGACCGACCGCGACGAGGATCGTTATCTTTTTCTGGAAACCCTGCTCGCGGCACGCCGGACCCTGGTTTTGAGTTTCTGCGGCCGGGACCCCGGGGATAACCATCCGCGACCGCCGGCCGTGGTGGTCGGCGAGCTCATCGACTATATCGATGAATATTTCTCTTCTCCGTCCGCCGCGGCGGCGGCCCACGCGAGCTTGCTTTTTGATCATCCCCCGCAACCGTTCAGCCGACGTTATTTTAGGCCCGGGGAAACTGGAAACGGCCCCGAGCTTTTTTCCTACGACCAGAGTCAGGCCGCGGTCGCTACGGCCCTGGCCGGTCCGCCTTCGGAAACCGCGAGCGGACTGGCGACGGTTTTGGCTGAAAAACGTCCCGAGCGTCTCGAACTGGCGGAGCTGGAAAGCTTTTTTGTCAATCCGGTGCGTTTTTTTTTCAAGCAACGTCTCGGTCTGCTGGCCGAAATCAGGGTGCGGCAGGAATTTGACGAAAGTGAGCCCTTCGTGTTGGAACCCCAGGTCGCCTATCAGCTGCACGACGAGATGATCGGCTGGCTGTTGCGCCGGCGCCGGGAGGAGAGGGCCGATCCGGACGCCGTCCGCCGGGAGCTGGAAAGGCGTTTTGTCGCGGCTGGACGGTTGCCGCTGCGGGTTCCGGGGAAAATGGCTTTTCGCCGTTGCGTGCAGGACGCGCTGGCGCTGGCCGCGCGCCTTGATCCTTGCTGCGCGGTTTATCTGGAGCCTACGGACTGTTTGTTGCAGCTGCCGCTAAACGGCGCGCGGCTGCAACTGTTCTGCCGCTTTGCTTCACTTTATCGCGGCGAGGACGGTCTCTGCCGGCAGATTCTGTATCGTCCCGCCCGTGAAATCACGGAGCGTGACCGGGTCAGAACCGCGGTTTGGCATAAAGCTCTGGAAATGGCCGTTCCGCTGCCGAGGGTGCCGGAAGTTCTGGAAACCCGCTTTCAGGCTTTATTCGAAAAAGGGCTGCTGGTGCGCGCGCTCAACCCGAAGGCGGTGGTACAGGCTGATTTCGAACTGCTTCTGACTACCTTTTGCGAGGGTCTGCGGCGGCCCCTGCCTTTTTTACCGGCCCTTTCCCTGCCCTGGTACGAAACCTTTTGTAAAAAGGTTGAAAAACTGGGAGAACAGGGGGCGTTCAGGGCGGCTTGTTTCAAGTCGCAAAGCCTGTTGGCCGGGGAAAGAAATCATGCGGTTCGTGATCCTTCCTTTAATTTCTGTTTCGGCGATCGTTTCGGCGAGAAAAGTTTCTGGGAAGATTTCGCCGCGCTGGCCCGCCGTCTGGGCCCCTTGTTCATGGGGTAGAAGAGAGACCCTGAAGCGGGAAAAGAGTTTTTATGTTTTGTGAATATGATATCACCGCATATCCGCTGGATCAGGGCCGGGTCCTGATTGAAGCGGCGGCCGGATCGGGCAAGACCTATACGATTCAGTTTATTTTTCTGCGGCTTTTGCTGGAGCGCGACGATCTGCGGCCCGCCGGAATACTGGTGGTAACCTTTACCGAAGCCGCGACCGAAGAACTCAAGGATAGAATTCGTGACATCCTGCGCCAGGCCTCGCGCCGATTGGGAAATATCGCGCTGGGCGCGGCGGTGGGTGAAGATGATCTAGGTCGGGTGCTGAACCGGGCCTTGGCGCGGCCGGGGCTGAATCTGCCGCGCCTGCGCGAACGCCTGCACGGCGTCCTGGCGGCCTTTGATGAATTGGTGATTACCACCATTCATGGTTTTTGTAACCGGATTCTGAACGATTACGCCTTTGAGTGCGGGCGGCGGGGCGGCCTTGAACTGGTCCGGGAGAACCGCTCATTTTTAAAACAGGTAGCCGAGGATTACTGGCGTCGAACCTTTTATGAGGGCCGCCCGGTGCTGGCGCAAACGGTCGTCGCCCAGGGTCTGACGACCGAGGACTTGTACGCGCTGGGCGCGTTGCTGGATCAGGATCCGGAGCTGGCTTTTCTGCCGGAACAGCCGGAACATGCGAGCTGGGCGGAAGACCTTCAGGCTTACGGCACGGTTCTGGAAAAGCTGGAGCGGGTTTACACGTCCGCTTGTCGTCAAGGGTTGGCGCGGCTGCAAACCGAACGTGACGCCATTGAGCGGGCCCTGTTTGCCGACCAGGCGCTGAAAAAAAATCTCTGGCGGCCGGAGAACTTCGCCGAATATGCCGAGGCCCTGGCTGAACTGCTGGCGGCGGCCGACTGGCTCGATGAGAACGGACTGGCGCTGCTTGAACGTTTTACGAACGCGGGTCTGGAACGGCGGCTGAAACAAAAGCGGTTGCGGCCTGAGCATCCTTTTTTTGACTGGGCCCAGGAACTGTATGCCGTGGTTCAGGATTACCATGTCACGGCGGCGGCTTTGCTGGTCGCCGTCAAGCGTGATTTTATCGCCTACGCCAGTGGCCCGGCGGGGCTGGAAGCCTGTAAAAGAAGGGCGCACCAGCAGGGTTACAGCGATTTTCTTACCGGCCTGCGCCAGGCTCTGACGGGCGCGGCCGGACGGGTTCTGCGGCGGCTGACCGGAGAGCGCTTCAAGGTAGCCCTGGTGGACGAATTTCAGGATACCGATCCGGTCCAGAATACGATTTTTAATGCTCTTTTTCGGCAGCCCGGCCTGCTTTATTATCGTATCGGCGATCCGAAACAGTCCATTTATGGTTTTCGCGGCGCCGATATCTTTTCTTACCTGGAGGCCGCTCGGGAAAACGATCAGCGGCGCGCCACCCTGGATTGTAACTATCGGTCGACCCCGGAGCTGCTGCAGGCGCTCAATTATCTTTTTCAGGGGCCTTCTCCCTTTTTACTTGACGGCATTGATTATCGGCCCATGCGCAGCGGGGGTCCGGCCCGACTGCAGCTTTTTATCGACTCCGAACCGGCCGCGCCGCTTACCTTCTGGCATCTGCCCGGAGAAGATTCGCGTCCGCTTTCCTCCTATGAGGCCGGCAGCCGCATCAGCGGCGCGGTCGCGGATCGTTGTGTTGAACTTCTACGGCTGGCCCGGGAGGAAAACCGCAGCGGCTGGCGGGCCGAACTCGTCGAAACCGAAAGCGGTCGGCGCCGTCCTCTGCGAGCCTCGGATATTGCCGTGTTGACCTCCACCAATCGGGAAGCGAAACAGCTCTGGGAACTTTGTCTGGCCCGGGGACTGCCGGCCCTGGTGACGGCGACCGGCGATCTCTGGCGAAGCCGCGAAGCCCGCGATCTGTTCCTTTTCCTGCGGGCTGTCCTGGCCCCGGATAACGATCGTTATCTTGCGACCGCTCTGGGGACCTGTCTGCTGGGTCTGTCCGGCGCTCGTCTGGCGGCCTTTCATGAAACCCCGGAAGGCGGCGGTTCATCGGCGGCGGAGCCCTGGCGCGCCGAGTATGAAGCCTGGCGTGGGGCTTTTTTTCAGGGTCGTGAGACCTGGCGTAAACATGGTTTGCCGGCCCTGCTCTCCACGTTTCCGGATTTTACCGGCGTGGAGCCGCGGCCCGAGACCGCCAGGGAGTTTCCTCTGCATCTGGCCAGGGGGCGAAAGGGGGAAAGGGCGCTGACCAATTTCCTGCATCTGCGTGAGGTGCTGCATGAGACCGAACGGGAAAATCTTTTTTCACCGGCCGCTTTGTTGCTCTGGTTTGAGCGCCGGCTTGAGGAGGGGACAGACGGTGAAAAAAAGGAATCTGAACTGAAACTTGAAAGTGAAGCCGACGCTATTCGTATCATGACCGTGCATAAAAGCAAGGGCCTTGAGTTTCCCGTGGTTTTCGCTACCTTTTTGTGGTCGCGCGGCTTCAGTCCCGGTAACGGAAAAAATTTGCGCGGTTCCTTTCATCAACCTCGTCCCGAAGGTGGGTTTCGGCGTTGTCTGGATCTTTCCGCCAGATCCGACCCGATGATCGGCGAGGTGGTTGCGGCCGAGGAACTGGCCGAGCAGCTCAGACTTTTTTACGTGGCCGTGACTCGGGCCGTGACCGCGCTCTATCTGGCCTGGCCGCAGACCCGGAACAGTGGGAAAACGGCGCTGATGTATCTGCGCCGCCCGCCCCGGAATGAAGCTGAACGGCGGGAGTTTCTGCTGAACGGGGCCGCGGCCGCCAGCTCGGAGCTGATCAATGACGAGCGCTCTCGGCGTTGGGAAACGGCGCCCGGGATAGTCGGGGCCATTCCCCAAGAACAGGGCCTTTGTCTGACGGCGGAGACTTTCGGGCGGCCGGAAGTATTCCGGGCGCGAAATTTTACCCGGCCGCTGCTTCCTGCGGCCGGCATTTTAAGCTTTTCCCGGTTGACCGGGGCGGAGCGGCAGAGCTTCAGCGCCGCTTCCAGACCGGCGCCGCCGGCGGCGGGCGCGGCTCCGGAATGTTCAGCGGCCTCGCCGCTGGCCGCTTTTCCGGGCGGCACGGCAACCGGCAACGCCGTGCATGAAATTTTTGAAAAGATCGATTTTTCTCTTTTCGCGGCCGCCGGCAAACAGCCGGAGGGAACGCCGCGCACGATTATCCGCCGGGCCCTGGAACGTTTCGGGCTGGGGGAAGGGGACGCTGCCGCGCCCGCAGCGGACGGCGGCAGCCGGCGGGAACGTTTGCTTCTCAAGCTTCTTGAACTGGTTCTGCAGACTCGGCTGCCGGGGCCGGATGGCGCTTTCCGGCTTGCCGACCCCGCTCTGGAACGGGTGCGGGAAATGGAATTCTGGTTGCCGCTGGCGGCTTTTCCGCCAGCTGAAAAACTGACGGCGCTTTTTAAATCCTCGGGGTTGCCGGCTTTTTCGCATCTGCCCCGGGAACAGCTTGAGCGCTGGCGTTTCAGCTTTGCCGGGTCCCAACCGGAACGCGGATTCCTCAATGGTTACATCGACCTGGTGTTTTCTTATCGGGGACGTTATTATCTGCTGGACTGGAAAACCAATAATCTGGGTCCGAGCTGGGGCGATTATAGGGCCGCGGCCCTGCAACAGAATATCCTTGAGGAAGATTATCTTCTGCAGTACCATCTTTACCTGATCGCCTTGCATCGTTTTCTTGCCGCCCATCTCGTCGACTATGACTATGACCGGCATTGTGGCGGAGTTTATTATCTATATCTGCGGGGAATTAACGGTAATGACGCCGCGACCGGGGTTTTTTACGACCGCCCGTCCCGGTTTCTGGTCGAAACCCTGGCCCAAATGGTCTGCGGCGACCCGGTTGGGCCTTGAGCGTCGTATTAGCCAAACGGCCTGTGTTGGTGTTTATTACGAGTCCGGCAAACATCGCCGACTCGCAAAAAGGAAGCGCGAATGGCGTGTGAAGAGATAGCCCGGCTTGAAGCTCTGGTGACTCCCGGGCCTTTTGATTATATAGATATTCATTTCGCCCGGCTGGTCTGTCGTCGAGCCGGGGATGAAAGCTGTTGGCCTCTGTATCTTGCGGCTTTGCTGGCGGGCCATGTGGTTAACCGGCGGCGTCAGGTCTGTTTGCCGTTGCGTGCTCTGCCGTCGGATCTGGCGGCCTGGCTGGGCCTTGCGGAGGACGTGGAAACTGATGTCGTCCGGGCTTCGCCGACGGCAGACGAGGCGTTTCTTGCCCCGGAGTTTTTTTACGATGTGACCCGCTTTGCGGAGGCGGAGAGGCCGGGCGATGATTTGGCCCCGGGGCTGGAGTGGCCACCGGACTGGGAGAATTTTCTGCGCGCCCATCCCGCGGTCGCCGGTCCTGAGGAAGCCTTTTCGCGGCGGCAGCTGCTGGTTCTTGACGATGACGGCCGTCTTTATCTGCAACGCTACTACGAGGCTGAGCAGCGGCTGGCGGGCTTGATTCGGCAACGGCTCGCGGTCGCGCCCCGGCCTCTGACGCCGGAGCCGTTTTTCCGGGAAAACTTAGCGCCGCGTTTTCTCGGCCCGGATGACAGCTTGCAGGCCGCGGCGGTCTGCGCCGGCTTGCGGAATCGTTTTACGTTGATCAGCGGAGGGCCGGGGTGCGGTAAGACCGCGGTGCTGGCCGCGATCGCGGCCTTGGTGGCGGCGGGTGACCCAGGTGCCCGGATGGCGCTGTGCGCTCCGACCGGCCTGGCCCAGGCCCGGCTCCGCCAGGCCCTGCTGGCGGAGCTTGAGGCTTTCGTCTGTCCCTTGGAGCTGCGGGAAAGATTGAGCCTCCTGCCCGCGACCACAATTCATCGTTTGTTGGGCTATCGGCCGGGAGCGGGCTACCTTTATCATCGCGACCATCGCCTGCCTTTTGACCTGTTGATTGTCGACGAGGCTTCCATGGTGCCGTTGGCCCTGATGGCGGCCTTGTTCGCCGCGCTGCCGGATGAATGCGCGGTGATTCTTTCCGGGGATCGTTACCAATTGGCTTCTGTCGAGGCCGGAGCGGTTTTTGCCGAACTTTGCTCGGCGGCCGGCGCTAACTGTTTTTCCCCGGCTTTCCTGGCTGACTTTAGGACTCTGACGCAAACGACCCGCCCCGGCCTGCCTGCGACCCGGGAACATTGCCTGCAGGATCACCTGGTTGAGCTCAAAAAAAGTCATCGGTTTTTGCCGGGTGGGGAAATTGACCGTCTGCAACGCGCCCTGCTGGCTGCAGCCGAGGATCAGGGTTTTGCCGAGCTTTGCCGCAGCCACAGCGCCGGTGAAATCGCCCTTTGCCGGTTGCCGCCGGGAAACGCCGCGGCCGAGTCTGCCCGTCGGCGCCTGGCGGAGCTTACAGTCTTACTGGCGGGTCGGGAAGTTCCCCTGGCGGCCTTTGCCGAGCTTGATGAGTTGTCTTTGGCCTTTGCTTTTCTGGAAAGCTTCAGGGTTCTGGCTCCGTTGCGCCGGGGGCCCTGCGGCGTCGATAACCTCAATCGTCTGCTGCCTGCGGTCTTTGGTTTACGGCCCCAGGGCCTCTATTACCAGGGACAGGCTCTGCTGATGGTCAATAACGCTCCGCAGCTGGGGCTTTTTAATGGTGATGTCGGGCTGGTCCGGCCCGATGCGGCGGGAAGACTGAAGGTCTGGTTTAAAAGGACGGATGGTGATTTCGCCGTCTTTTCCCCTCGGCGTCTGCCGGCCCACGAAAACGCTTTCGCGCTGACCGTGCATAAAGCTCAGGGTTCGGGTTATAATCGGGTCGTGCTTTTTTGGCCGGAACATGATACACCTTTTCTGACCCGTGAAATGATGTATACAGCGGTGACCCGGGCGGCGAGCAAGCTTGAAATCTGGATGCCGGGAAAGGACCGCGCCGCACTGATCGCGGGCCTTGAACGGGCTCGTTGCCGCCGGGTCGAGCGCCCCGGCGGCTTACGCCACAGTCTTGGTTTTTGAGGAGGGAAGTCTCCGTTGGTTTTGGGCCGCGACCGTGGGCTCTGTTACCCGGAAATGGACGGCTTATGTCAAAGGCCGGGGTAGTTCGGCTTTTTAACCGAAGGTGGAATATAATTTATGAAACATCGCCTGATAAGCCTGGAAAAGGTCCTTTTATTATTGTTTATTGCTCTGCTCGGCGGAGCCTTCTTCTTTGTTTTTCATGATCCCGAACCCTTCCGCGAGGAAATAAGGGTTGAAAACAAAGCGGCCCCGGCGGCCGCCGGGCAAGGGCTTTCCCCGCGACCTTCAAATTTGTCCCATGTTTCACCGCCGGAGGTGGCTCCGGTTGCGCCCGTGGAGTCACGGCCTGAGCCGCAAGCGCCGCCGGCGGTTGTGTCGCCGGAAGTTAAAACCCCGAGGGCTGATTTCGGTATTCAGGGCGTGGTCTTTGTCAGGGCCAGCGGCTTGCCGCTGGCCAACTGCGAGGTCGCTTTTCTTGATCACCGGGTGTTGACCGACAGCCGGGGGGAGTTCAGTTTCTGGCAGACGGAGGGGGTCGGAACCCTGCGTTTTTCCTGTCAGGGTTATCGGTCGCGAATGATAAAAAATTTTCGCATCGGGGCGGGAGACTTTTTATCCCATCTCGAGGTGTTTATGGCCGAGGTGGATGATCCCGAACCCGGCCGGATAGAGGTTAACGGCATCAGCGGCCGGGTTTACGACCAACTCAGCGGGGCTCCACTGGCCGGGGCCAGAATCGTCGTCGGCGCTTCCCAGACGAAAACTGATGCCGCCGGCTTTTTTGAGCTTTGGGGCAATGACAGTGGTCTGGTGACGATGCTGGTTTCCACGGCTGAACATGTCAGTGAGATGGTTTCCGGAATCGATTTTGATAATCGCAACCATCCTTATTTCTTTGAGATTTTTCTGGAAAGAAAACCGGCCGATGGGCAACCGCGTCTGGCGCTGGTCGGTATCGGCGTGCGGATGGTTAAAAGTGAACGGGGTTACGAAATCGCCGACATTCTGGCCGATTCGCCGGCGGCCCGGGAAGGCTTGCTTACCGGTGATCGCCTGCTCGCGGTAGACCGTCTGGCGGTGGATGATTTTTCCTTGCAGGAGGTGGTAGAACTGATTCGGGGGCAGGCCGAGGAACCGGTAACCCTGATGGTCGAACGCGAGGGTAATCTCATCGAAGTGGTCTGCGTGCGCGAGCGGGTGCTTTATTGAAGCGTCGCTTTTTTCCTGGCTTCCTTGTCCTGGTAGAGATTCAGGTCGGCGGCCTTTTTAAGATCATCGGCCCCGGCCGCCGGAGTTGACGGAAAGGATGCGAGTCCAGCGCTCATCTTAATTTCCAGGGGTTTACCGCAGTCGCTTTTAACCTGGGTCAGCGCCGCCAGACGCCGCAATTTTTCAATGATCAGCCGAGCATGCTCCAGGTCGGTGTCGGGGAGAATGATCGTGAATTCGTCGCCCCCGTAGCGCAGACCGGTATCGTGGCGGCGAATGTTATCCTTGAGCAGCTTGCCGGTTGCGGCCAGGACCCGGTCTCCGGCCGTATGCCCGAACTGGTCATTGATCTGTTTGAAGTCGTCCAGGTCGATCATAATCAGGCTTAAAGGGTGATTGTAGCGCTGGGCCCGGGCGAATTCCAGCGGTAGAATCTCATCCATGGCGCGGCGGTTATAGAGACCGGTGAGTTGGTCGGTACGCATTAGTTTGCGCAGCTGAGTCATCAGCAGACTGTTTTCGATTACCGTGGCCAGTTTGCGGCCCAGGCTTTCGACCGCGTCAGTGGCGGTTCCTGGGACGAATTTTTTCGGGTCGGGGCTGGCCAGATTAAGCAGACCGAGAGCCCGTCCCCGGCTCAGCATCGGGATCAGGGCGTATGAACCGATGGGCAGTTTTTCCAGGTTGGCTTTTTCCGGCAGGCTTTGCAACGCTTCATTGTAACCATTTGAGATAAAAGGTAAATTTTCCGGAAAGAAGCGCTGATAATCCTCTTTGCTGATAAAGCTCAGACCCGGCAGGCTCTGCGGTTCATCGTCGTTCGCAGCGTGGGTTGAGATCATGATCTGCTGCCCTTTCAGGCTGACGACACTCTCGATATTGCCGATCAGGGAAAGCCCGGCGATGGGAATTGAGAATTCATCCTTTAACAGCTTTTTGAGCTCCTGAAGCATGTTTTCAAGATCAACGGCCTTGAGCACTCTATCTTCCAGCTCGGCGAACTTCCTGTGCTGCAGTTCTCGTTCGCGGGCCAGTTGTTCAATGGTTGCCAGAGTGCGTCTAAGTTCCTGATTGCTGTCCCGGAGGTCCTGGTTTTCCTTGAATATTTTTTCAAAAAGAGCTTTATTGGCGTCAATGACAATGTTTTTTGGGTTTGCTTCGGAGCTCATCTTTTTCTCTTATTCCGGCATGGTCTGAAAGGTTACGAGAGGGCATTTCCGGCAGCGTGGTTGTCGAAAGCGGCAGAAATTTTTGCCGCATTCGACCAGCAGGGCGTGAAACTCATTAAAAAGGGCCGGATCAGGCGGCAACCGGCGGCTGAAAAAATCCTGAGCCTCCCGGTAGCCGGCCGTTTCCGGCAGCCAGCCGTGGCGTTTGCAGATTCTTAAGGTATAGGCATCGATCACAAAAAGCGGACGGGCAAAGGCGTAAAGGAGAATACTGTCAGCGGTCTCCGGTCCGATGCCCGTTAAATTGAGAAACCACTCTTGTAAGGCGGGGGTGGTTTTTTGTTGGAGTCGGTCGAAGCCTCCGGCCTCAAGAAAGGCCGTCGCTAGGGTTCTGAGCCGCGTGCTTTTCTGGCGAAAATATCCGGACGGGCGCAAATCCTCCTGCAGCTCGCTCACTGGCGCCGCAGCAATGGCCGCCAGTGAGAGCCGCTGCCGCCAACGCAGATTGTCAAGGGCTCTTTCCACATTTTTCCAGCTGGTGTTCTGGGTCAGCAGGGCGCCGATGATCATCTCTTCCGGCCCTTCGGCCGGCCACCAGTGGCGCGGGCCGAAGGCGGCCAGAAGACAGTTGAAAACGTCTTTCAGATCGCAGGGTTCAGACATCCTGTAAAGCGGCTTGGGCGGCGGCTAGCCGGGCGATCGGAACGCGGAAGGGTGAACAGCTGACATAGTCAAAAGCCGTGCGATGGCAGAATGCTATGGAAGCCGGTTCGCCGCCGTGTTCGCCGCAGATACCGATTTTGAGCTCGGGCCGGGTTGTGCGCCCGCGCATGACTCCGATTTCCATCAGGGCCCCAACCCCTTCGATATCAATTGAGACAAAGGGATCTTGGGGGAAAATTTTCTGTTCGATATAAGCGGGCAGAAACTTGCCGGCGTCATCGCGGCTCAGGCCGTAAGTGGTCTGGGTCAGATCGTTGGTGCCGAAGGAGAAAAACTCGGCCTCTTCGGCGATGACAGCGGCGGTCAGAGCGGCCCGGGGCAGTTCGATCATGGTGCCGATCAGATAGTCGAGTTTGACACCGTAGTCGGCTATAATGGCGTCGCAGATGGCGAGGCTGCGTTTTTTCAGAAATCTGAGCTCGTTGACATCGGCGACCAGCGGAATCATGATTTCCGGAATCACCGCAAAGCCCGCTTTAGCGACTTCACAGGCGGCTTCCATGATCGCCCTAACCTGCATGGCGTAAATTTCCGGATAGACGATACCGAGGCGGCAGCCGCGGTGACCGAGCATGGGATTGAATTCGTGCAGGGCTTCGGTTCTTTCCTGCAGGGCAGCCTGGGAAATGCCCATGACAGCGGCCAGTTCCTTGATGTCGGCTTCTTCCTGAGGCAGAAATTCATGCAGGGGTGGGTCCAGCAGGCGGATGGTGACCGGTAGGCCCTGCATGGCCTTGAAAATGCCGATGAAATCGGATTTCTGGGCGGGCAGCAGTTTGGCCAGGGCCTGTTCGCGTCCGGCCAGGGTATCGGCGAGAATCATCTCACGCACGGCCTTGATGCGCTCCTCTTCAAAGAACATGTGTTCGGTCCGGCACAGCCCGATGCCCTCGGCGCCGAACCGCCGCGCGACTTCGGCGTCATGGGGGGTGTCGGCATTGGTTCTGACCTTGAGTCGGCGAAATTGATCCACCCAGCTCATGAAGGTCGCGAATTCACCGGTCAGCTGAGGGGTAATGGTCGGAATTTCGCCGGCGAAAACCTCACCGGTGGATCCGTCCAGGGTGATGCGCTCGCCTTTTTTAAAGATCCGCCGGCCGACTTTGAAGGCGTTGTTCTGATAGTCCACGACCACGGCGCCGCAACCGGCAACACAGCATTTACCCATACCCCGAGCAACGACGGCCGCGTGTGAGGTCATGCCGCCGCGCGAGGTCAGAATGCCTTCGGCGGCGTTCATGCCGTTGATATCCTCAGGCGAGGTTTCCGCTCGGACAAGAATCACCTTCCGACCCGTGTCATGCAGGGCTTCGGCTTCGTCGGCGTTGAAGACAATTTCACCGCAGGCGGCTCCGGGTGAAGCCGGTAGTCCTTTGGCCAGCAGATCCCGGGGCGCGGCCGGGTCCAGGGTCGGATGTAAAAGTTTGTCGAGTTTGTCGGGTTCCACGCGCAAAACGGCTTCGCGCTTGTCGATCAGCCCTTCATTGGCCATGTCCACCGCGATTTTGATCGCGGCGTTGACCGTGCGTTTACCGGTACGGGTCTGCAGCAACCAGAGTTTATGGTTTTCAATGGTAAATTCAATGTCCTGCATTTCGCGGTAGTGAGCCTCGAGTTTTTGATAAACCTCGACCAGCTGGCGGTAGAGATCGGGCATGACGATTTCGAGGGAAGGCAGGTTGGAATCCTTGCGCCCGGCTTCATTGATCGGTTGCGGCGTACGAATTCCGGCCACCACATCCTCGCCCTGAGCATTGACCAGGAATTCTCCATAGAAACGGTTTTCACCGGTGGAAGGGTCGCGAGTGAAGGCCACGCCGGTGGCGCACTCTTCGCCCATGTTGCCGAAAACCATAGCCTGAACATTGACCGCGGTGCCCCAGTGGTCGGGAATGTTGTTGATCTTGCGATAGGTTTCAGCTCGCTTGGTATTCCAGGAACTGAAAACCGCGCTGATCGCTCCCCAGAGTTGGACAAAAGGATCTTCCGGAAAATCCCGGCCCGTCAGTTCCCGCACCCGCGCCTTGAGTTTGAGCACCAGTTCCCGCAGCGTCTCGGCGTCTAGTTCAGTGTCCAGCGCGACCCCTTTTTTCTCCTTGGCTTCTTCCAGCAGTTCCTCAAGTTTATCGCCGTCGATACCCATGACCACGTTGCCGTACATCTGAATGAAGCGGCGATAGCTGTCATAGGCGAAGCGGGGGTTGCCGGAGCCGGCGATAAGCCCCTGGACGGTGTCGTCGTTGAGCCCCAGGTTGAGAACCGTATCCATCATGCCCGGCATCGAGACCCGGGCCCCGGAACGCACCGAAAAAAGCAGGGGCCGGGAACGGTCGCCGAAACCCTTGTCCATGGTGCCCTCGGTGCGGAGAATGGCCTCTCTGACCTGCTCTTCAAGACCGTCCGGATAGCGGCGCTGGTTTTCATAAAAAGCCACGCAGGCCGCGGTCGTGATCGTGAAACCCGGGGGGACAGGTATACCGAGGTTGATCATTTCCGCCAGATTCGCGCCCTTGCCGCCCAGCAGGTTACGCATTGAGGCATCGCCTTCGGTGTAATTTTCGCCAAAACTGTAGACAAACTTCTCGCTCATCTGCTTCCCTCCGGGATTTGTCGACTATGGTTGTTTGGAAAAATAATATTGGTTACTTCCATGTAAGCCGGTTCAAAAGCTGGGTACTTTCACATGTCCGGCCGCCTTAGCGGTTTTGGGACGCTCTTCAGCCTAACGCTTGCAGGTTGGAATATTTTTGCAATATGGCCTGCTTGCGGCAAGAAATCAGGCTCGTGTCTCCAGATATCCATGTCCCTGGAATCTCATATTTTTGAAAAATCGGCGATGCCGATAAAACCTAAGGCTATCGTTTGCAGCAGGGCCAGGCGGTTTTCCCGGATTTGCGGATCGTCAACCATGACCATGACCTCATCGAAGAAGGTGTCGATGCTGGTTTTCATCTCGGCAATCGTCGCGAAAGCCTGGTCATAGTCCTCTTTCGCCAGATCCTTGTTCAGCTTTTCAGAAACCATGGACCAGGCCTGATAAAGCTCATTTTCCGCTCTTTCGCTCAGTTTTTCCGGAAACAAGGGATGAATGTTTTGTTCCTTGCGGGTAATATTCATGATCCGTTTGAAGGCCGTCAGCAGGTCGGCGAAATCATCGCGGCGTCGGAAACGCTCAAGGGCGCTGATCTTCTTGTGGGCGATGACGATATCGTCAAAACCCACGCTCAAAATCGCGTCGATTACCCCGCTGGGAATCCCGGCGGCGGACAGATTGTGGAAAAAACGTCCCTTGATGAAATCATGAATCTCGACGGCGACCTCGAGAGCCGGTCTTTCAAGTTTGTTCTGCAATCCGGCCAGGGCCTCGGCGATCAGCTCACTCAGGCTCAGACGGTAGTTTCGATCAAGACAGATATTGATGACGCCCAGAGCCTGGCGCCGCAGAGCGTAAGGGTCGGCGCTGCCGGTTGGTTGCAGGCCGATGCCGAAACAGCCGGCGATGGTGTCGATCTTGTCGGCGATTCCGACCAGGGCCCCGCAGTCATTACTGGGCAGGGCGCCGCCCGCGCTGGTCGGCAGGTAATGTTCATAAATGCCGATGGCGATTTCTTCGGGTTCGCCGGCGGCGCGGGCGTATTCTCGGCCCATGATGCCCTGCAGGTCGGCGAATTCATAGACCATGCTGCTTTCAAGATCGGCCTTGCAGAGTTGAGCGGTGCGGCTGACCGCATCCAGCTTGGCGGGACAGAGTTTTCGCGCCAGTTTTTCGGCCAGCGCTCGAAAACGTTCCATTTTTTCGTAGGAAGTGCCGAGTTTGGCTTGAAAGACAACCCCGTGCAGACGTTCGCTGAAGTCTTCGAGTTTAACCTTCAGGTCTTCGCGATAGAAAAAGCGGGCGTCATTGAGACGGGCCTGCAGCACCCTTTGATTGCCGCGGGCGACAATTTCGGGATCACGGGCGGCGGTGTTGTTGACGGTGATGAAATTGGCCTGCAGGCGACCGCTGTCGTCCCGCAGGCAGAAGTATTTCTGATGGTGACGCATTACCGTGATCAGCACCTCTTCCGGTAAGTCAAGATAATCATGGGCAAAGGATCCGGCAATCGCCTGCGTATATTCGACGAGGTTGGTAACGGTTTCCAGGAGTTCCGGATCTTCAATGATCCTGCCCTGCAGCCGGGTTTCGATCTCGCTCAGCTGGCTGAGGATGATCTGTTTGCGTTCCTGCTGGTCGACAATCACACAGGCCCGGCGGCAGAGATCGATGTAGGCGTCGGGGTGACTGATTGTAAATTCGGCCGGAGCCATGAAACGATGGCCGCGGGACCGGGCTCCGCTGGTGACCCCGGCGCAGTTGAAAACGATGACTTGGTCCCCATAGAGGGCTACGATCCAGTGGACCGGGCGGGCAAAACGCGCTTCCAGATCGTGCCAGCGCATCGATTTACGGAAAGGAATCGCCATGATGTATTCGGGCAGAGCGGTGGTCAGTAGGGCGATGGTCGGTTCACCGAGTTCCCGTTTGCGAACGCAGACATATTCGCCTTTTTCGGTGGTGACGATTTCAAGCTCGTCCGGGCTTACCCCCTGGCTTTTGGCAAAACCGATGCCGGCCCGGCTGGGCTGGCCGGCATCGGTGAAAGCGACGCGGCGGGCCGGCCCCAGTTTTTCGACCACGCGGTCGGGTTGACCGTTGGCCAGGCCGCTAACCATGAGAACCAGGCGTCGCGGCGTGGCCATGACCCTGATGGTGGTGTAATCAAGGCGCAGGCGGTTTAACATTTTTTCCGCCTCGCTTTTCATATCAAGCAGGGCTTTGCTTAAAAAACCGGCCGGAATCTCTTCCGTGCCGATTTCGAGAAGGAGGTCTTGGGTCATTTCCTGATTACCTTGTGGGCTACTCCGCAGTCGATTGCAGGCTGAATTTGTCGGGTTTGGCGCGAGTTGACTTGCCTTTCGCCTGTCAGCCCTGCGGAGCCAGTAATTTTTTAATTTTATTTTCCATCTGTTGGCCGATTTCGGCATTGAAACCGACGACTTTGAACTCTATGGCGGAGTCCTGATTGAGCAGGATGATGGTCGGCAGTGAAGAGATATTGCCCAGATCCCTGGTAATCGGGTTATTGGCTCCGAAGACAATCGGGTAGGGAACCTGGTTGCGTAAGACGAAGCTTTCCACCTCGCTTACGCCCCCTTGATCAAGGCTGATGCCGATAACCTCTAAGCCCTGTTTCCGGTAGTTTTCGTAAAGCGTGGCCAGATGTGGGATCGCCGCTCTGCAGGGGGCGCACCAGGTCGCCCAGAAGTCCAGCAGGACGACCTTGCCCTTCAGGCTATCACGGGTCAAGGTCTGATTGTCGAGCGTGGTCAGGGTGAAATTCGGCACTTCTTTCGGTACCTTGGCTTTTTGCGCCCCATCGTCGCAGCTGAGAAGGAACAATGCGCTCAGCAGCATCAGGCAGACGCCAAGCACTGCCTGCGCTGGCTTTATGGGCAAGGAAAATCCGGGCATTTTTCTGTGCTCCCTGGTGTCTTTTCATTGTGTTCGCGAAGATGGCTGAATAGTTACACCCGCGTTTGCACGCCGCCGCCGTAAAGACAGGCGGCAGGCTTTTTAAATCGCTGCGATCATCTTTTCCAGATTGTTTTTGGACGTCATACCGACAACCTTGTCGATTTCCTTGCCTTGTTTGAATAGAATCAGGGTCGGAATGCCGCGTACGCCATATTTTGCCGGGGTTTTGGGGTTTTCGTCGACATTGAGTTTGACGACTTTGAGCTTGTCTTGGTTTTCCCCGGCGAATTCATCCAGAATCGGAGCAATGGCGGTGCAGGGGCCGCACCAAGTTGCGAAAAAGTCGATCAGGATCGGCAACTCTGAATCTTTCAGCAGTTCGGCGAAACTTTCATCGGTGACTTGAGTTACGTTATCTGACATCTGGTTCTCCTTTTTACAGGTTACGGGGTAAAATGAATCAATGATTATTGATATTCGGTTATATCCGGCGGAAATTTAATGCCGTCAATCGGAATGAACTGCTTGTGACCGCGAAATCGTATCCCTGGCTGGTCCTTTCGATTATGAACAAACAAACAAACGCATAAGAATCGGAACTGTTCAGTCCTCCCGGAAAATCTGGGGACGCGATTCCGGTTTCCTGCTGAAATCCGATCAGGTCACCGCTTCTCCTGATTTTCGCGGCGCAAAACAGGCTGAAATCAACTATGTCGAAGCGCTATTAATGCGGGAGCCCCGCAACCCAAAGGGGTTTGACGGACCGTACCTAATGTGGGAATAATCCCGCAACCCAAATGATTTTTCACGGTCTGTACCTAATGGTATTTCCGTTGGTCACAAATAAGTACTCTGATCAGAACATTTTCTTGTTTTGTGGTTGAAAAAATATTGAAAAAACAGAAAATAACCTGTAAGGTACTGAAAATCAATGTTTCCGGCTGGTAATGTAGTCGGTTATAAAGTGCAGGGCATCCTTTTCCGCAGAGGCCGGAAATTTACTGAGAATCATGTGGGCCCGGTGCAGGTAACTTGTGGCCTGCTCCCTGGTGTACTCAAGGCCCCGGTGCTTTTTCATCAGGTTGAAAACCAAAGCGAAGTCGTCCGCGCCGACGTAGTCGGCCGTGATGGTTTCGCGGATGCGTTCCCGGTCGGCCGGGTCGCACCGTTCCAGGGTGTGGATCAACGGCAGGGTTACCTTACCTTCGTCAAGGTCGATGCCGATCGTTTTGCCGAGTTCTTCTTCCCTTGAGCTGTAGTCGAGAACATCGTCAATCATCTGAAAAGCGCGACCGAGACAATTTCCGAATTCTTTCAGTTTTTCCTGAGTGGTCTGGTCGGCGCCGGCGAGAATGGCTCCGGTTTCACAGGCGCTGGCCATCAGAATCGCGGTTTTACCATCGATAATTCGAATGTAGTCGGCTTCGCTGATGGAAACATCGGCGGTTTTCATCAGCTCAAGGATCTCTCCTTCGGCCAGTCTGCGGGTCGCGGTCGACAAGGATTTCAGAATTGCCGGCGAACCCATGTCGACCGCCAAATCGAAGGCCATGGCGAAAAGGAAATCACCAACCAGAACCGAAGCCTCATTGCCCCAGATGGTGTTGGCGGCGGCCAGGCCGCGCCGCATGTCGGCTTCGTCGACGACATCATCATGCAACAGGGTGGCGGTATGGATGAATTCAATTACGGCGGCCGGCAGGCTGCCTTGTCGGCGCTCGCAGCCCAGCAGCCCGCAGGTCAGAATCAGCAGGGCTGGTCGTAGGCGTTTACCTCCGCTCAGAATGATGTGCTCGCCGATTTTAGGAATCAAGGCGATGTCCGAACCCAGGTAGCGGGTGAAAGCGGCTTCGGTTTCTTTGAGTTCGTTTTCAATAAGGGCAAAGACTTGGTTGATGTCGGTAAATGATGTCATTGCAGAAGAAAGCCTGTGCTCAAGAGAGGAAAGGTTTGAAAGAGATTCCGCTTTCACAAAGCCCTTTCGAAACCTGCCTCGGCGGTTTCGAAAGTCTGTCAGGAACGGTTATCTATAGCTTAAAAGAGCTGCTCTGTCAAAAAAAAATAGTAATTATTCAGCCCGCTCTGGAGAAACTGGGGATATGACCTGATTTCGCAGGAAATCGGGATTGTGTCCCCAGCTTTTCCAGCTTTCCGCAAGAAATAAGTATTATGTTCCCAGATTTCCATGTCCCCAGATTTTCAGGGGTCGTGTCCTCAGATTTTTCGCTGATTTAATCGATTCTGTGGGAAATAAGTATTTTGTCCCTATATTTTTTCATAGATTTTTTCTTTATATCAGAATGGGATTTCCGACCGTGATTCCGGGGGAGCCGTAACGGCGAGCGGCCAGTAACAGGGTCGCCGCCCGGTCCGAGTCGCGCGGGTGAAGGAAGAGCAGTTCCTTGGGCTCAAGTTGAACCCTCTGCAGCTTGGTGAAAAGTTCGCTCAGTCGTTCGGCCGGAAAGATCAGAAAAAAGGTGCCTCGGTTTTTGAGGAAACGGGAAACCGCGGCCAGCAGTTCGTCGAGGTCGCCGGCGATCTCGTGACGGGCAAGGCGTTTCTGAGGGCATTGGTTCAGGCGGCCGGCGGCCGCCGGGTAGTATGGCGGATTACAGACGATGAACTCAAAACGGTTCTGGAATTCGTGTCGTTTCGCCGTTTCACGGTAGTCATCGGTAATGATGCGAATGCGGTCGGCCAAATGGTTGCGTTTGACGTTGGCGGCCGCCAGGTCGGCCAGATCGGACTGAATTTCGAGGCCGGTAAAGTTGAGCCCGGGCAGGGCCCGGGCCAGAAGCAGCGGCAGAATCCCGACGCCGGTGCCCAAGTCGAGGGCTTCCCCGGCGGGGGCGCAGATCCCTTTCTCAAGCCGACTGCGCACGAAACGAAAAAGATGAAAAGGATCCTGGTTGTAGCGGTAACCCTTTTTCGGCTGTTCGATAAGCAGGTCGACGCCGGGAGGGCTTTCCAGGGTGGTCTTCTTGATCGTCAAGGTTCTCGGTTTCTTATTCGAGGTGGTTGATAACCAGGCCGCTGGCCAGCTTGGGATAGAAAAAGGTTGATTTTTGCGGCATTTTCTCACCTTCCCGGGCAACTTCCCGAACCTGCTTAATCAAGGTGGACTTGAGCAGAATCGCGATCTGGGCGTCGCCGCGCGCCACCGCGGCCAGGGCTTCGCCGGCATCCTGGGTGTAGCGGATATAACTTTGTTGTTCCATGTCGGCCGCGCTGATGCCGAGAATATGTCCGAAAACCAGCTGTTGCAGCACTGAAACATCAAGCGCGGCCAGGGCGCGCGGCAGCTGTCCGAGAATTTCGGCCGCGGGTTCCGGTTTCAGGGTCAGCAGCAAAGGTTGTTCAAGGTTGCCGGCCGCCAAAATAAAGCTTGAGTGGGCGCCGCGTTGTTCAAGTCGGGCCAGGAGCTCTGTGACCGGAGTCGGGTCGGCCGGCTTTTCCAGAGTGAAATAGGTTTCCAGTCTCCGCCGCAGCTCCTCGGTTGCCGGCAGGGGGAAATTTGAGAGCAGGCGATGGGTTGGTAAAATGGCCAGGCCGGGGCTTGACATGCTGGAAAAATAACTCATGACGTAATCCCAGGGCCGGTTGTGATCCTGGTTGTCGGGATGGGCGGCATTCATTTCCTGCTGGTAAAGCAAGGCGGTTTCATAGCGATGGTGGCCGTCGGCGATAAAAATTTCCCGGTCTTGAAGATGCTTCTGGGCGGCGGCGATGGCCTTTTTGTCGGTAATGCGCCAGAGCCGCCGCGTGACGCCCTCATCGTCCGTGAAGGTCAGCATGGGTTCGGCGGAACGCGCCTGTTGCAGGGTCTTTTCCAGGGTGTTGCGCTCGTCTTCGTAGAGGGTGAAAATCTGGCTGAAGTTGGCCCGGCAATGGCGGGTCAGTTGCAGGCGGTCTTCCTTGGGGGCGCGCATGGTTTTTTCATGGGGGCGCACCGTGTTTTTTCCCGCTTCAAGTTTAAAGCGGCCGATAAAGCCCCGCCGGCAGTAGTTTTTGCCCAGAGCAGTGAATTCCTCTTCGAGGTCGTAAAGCGCCGGTGTGGTATCGCTGATCAGAATTTTGTCGGCCAGCCATTGCCTGAAGGTGGTCGCGGCGTCGGCGAATTCACTCTCGGGGCGACTGCCGCCCATCTCCTGGGCCGCCTTGCCGAGAATCAGGCGGATGATATTGTAGGGGTTGCGCTTTTCGAGAGCGGATTTGCCGGCGGCAGTGATGACGTCATAGGGCGGCGCCGTTACCGCCGCCATGTCGTCGATCAGTTCAGGATTGTAAAAGATGCCGTTGAAAGCCTCGATCTGGGGCATGGAAATTCTCCGGTTGTGTCTGAAGGTTTGAGTTGATCTCGTTTTTATTTCAATTCAGGCCGTTGCGATTTCAGCCACCCAGAATATCCAGGGCTCCGACCACGAAAAGAATAATGCTGACATAGCCGTTGACCGTGAAAAAGGCGGTGTCGATGCGGCTGAGGTCGTCCGGGCTTAAAAGCTCGTGTTCATAATGAAGCAGGGCGGCAACCACCAGCAGAGCGCAAAAGAAAAGCCAGTCCAGTGCCGGCGTTATGAGAAAGATAACAAACAGGGCCCCGAGCATGAGCAGGTGCAGCTTGCGCGCCAGTGTCAGCGTGGCTGCGACGCCGATGGCGGCGGGGATTGATTTGAGCCCGACGCTTTGGTCGAAGTCGATATCCTGCAGAGCGTAAAGCAGATCAAAACCGCTGACCCAGCAGCCGACCGCCAGCCCCAGAATCAGCGGGGTCGGGGCGAGGGCGCCGGTCACCGCGATCCAGGCGCCGAGAGGAGCCAGGGCCAGGCAGAAGCCAAGAATGTAATGGGTGTGGGGGGTAAAACGTTTTGCCAGGGAGTAGGAGGTCAGAATTATGATAATGTAGGGCGCCAGGTGCAGGCAGAGCGGATTGAGGGCGGCGGCGGCCAGAATGAAAACCAGATAACTGAGCATGGTCAGCCACAGAACCTGGCGGATGGTAATCAGGCCGGCGGGCAGGGCGCGGTCGCGGGTGCGGGGGTTTTTCGCGTCAAAGCCGGCATCCAGCAGGCGATTGGCGCCCATGGCTCCGGTTCGGGCGCCGGCCATGGCGACGATAATCCAGAAGATCTTCCAGATTCCCGGCAGGCCGTCAGCCGCCAGCATGGCGGCCAAAAGAGCAAAAGGCAGGGCGAAAATCGTATGAGAGAACTTGACCATTTCCAGAAAAGTGCGTATCTGAGGCTTGGTTTCTTTGCGGACGGCTTGCTTTTCCATGTTCTTTGTCCTCAAAAAAAAGAATTGTAATGATTCGGTCCCGGGTCTGGGGAAAATGGGTTGTTCCGGGGTCGTTGGCTTAAGACCTGGATTCCCCGGATGACCTGATGGGCTGAATAGTTACAAAAGGGATTTGCCTTTTTGGTTCAGCCGTGCGGGCCGGAATCGGTTACTGTCCGGGACTTGTCCGGTCTTGACGACCGAGCCCCTTTACTCTATTTGGCGTGATGTTGCAAGGGCTGTTTTGCCTGGCCGGGGTTCATCGTCCGGGTTTTCAGTCTTGAGATATTATCGTTTTACGGTTGCTTGCAGGTCGGGAGTTGATGATGGCGGATTTGGCGGTTTCAATGGGGGATCCGGCCGGGGTCGGACCCGAGGTCACGGTTCGGGCCCTGGCGCGGCAGACACCGGAACAGCGTCGGGAGATTGTGGTGGTGGGCGAAGCGGCTTGGTTGCGCCGGGTTGCCGAGCGGCTCGGCGGCGCCGCCCGAAGCCTGGTTTTTGCTGAAACTGGAGGCGGCGAAGCGGATTTAGGCGCCGGGGGTTCGGCTGAGATTGTCAGGGTCAGCAATCCTCTGGCCCGGGCGCTGCCGGCGCTGCTTTTGGGGCTTGATCACGCGGCTTTCGGCGAGGCTTCGTTTCGCTACGTCGAACGTGGAGTGGAACTGGTGCGTCAGGGCCGTTGCCGCGCTCTGACCACCGCTCCGATTTCAAAACATGCCTGGCATCTGGCCGGTCATAATTATCCCGGGCATACCGAACTGCTGGGCGAGCTGGCCGGGGTCGCGGCTGTCGGCATGATGTTCTGGGGCCGTCGGCTGAAGGTTCTGCTGGCGACGACTCATATTCCCCTGGCCCGGGTGGCGGAGGCCCTGACCCCTGATCTGCTGCGCGACAAGGTGCTGATGCTGCATGCTTTCATGGGGAAAATCGGAATGGCCGGGGAGATCGGGGTGGCGGCCTTGAATCCGCATGCCGGCGAACGGGGGGCCTTCGGCGATGAGGATGATCGTCTCTTGCGTCCGGTGTTGGCGGAGCTGCGGCGCGAAGGAGTGCCGGTGTCCGGTCCGGTGCCGGCGGACACGCTTTTTTATCAAGCCTTGCAGGGGCGCTATGCGGTGGTGGTCGCGCTCTATCATGATCAGGGGCTGGCGCCGTTCAAGATGCTCCATTTCCATGACGGGGTGAATCTGTCTCTGGGTTTGCCTTTTTTCAGGACTTCCGCTGATCATGGTACGGCGTTTGATATTTCTCGTGATTTTATCGCCGACAGTCGCAGTATGGAAGAGGCGCTGGATCTGGCCCGCAGATTGTCAAGTAATTATTAAAATATTTTGTTTTAGCATTATTATAAATCCGTTTTGCCGGGCGCATGAAAAGCTTGACAGTGGTTTTTTTTTCGGCTATAACGCTTGCCGTGTAACTTTTTTTTAAGCTGCTGTTTGTTTGTGGCAGGCGCCACTTCGCAGTATTTTTTATTCAGGGTTTGATGCGGCGGGCAAGGGGGCTCGGATGATGGTTAAAAGGGAAAAATCAAATTATATAATTCAGGCCGTGGTGCACGCCCTGTCATTGCTTGAAGAATTCAGCGGGGATGTCGACGAACTTGGGGTCACTGAGCTCAGTAAGCGCCTTAAACTGCATAAAAACAACGTGTTTCGTTTGTTGGCGACGCTGGAGGAAAAGGGTTATATCGAGCAGAATAAAATCACCGAAAATTATCGTCTGGGCATCAAAAGTCTGGAGTTGGGGCAGACCTTTATTCGGCAGATGGGGGTTCTGCGTCAGGCCCATCCGGTGATGGAAAAGCTTTGCAAGGATTTACGCGAGAACGTTTATGTCGGGGTGATCCGCAATCATAATGTGGTTTATCTGGACGTGGTTGAGTCGGATCAGGCGGTGCGGGTGGTTTCCCGGGTCGGCTCGCAGCTGCCGGTCTGGTGTTCCGCCATCGGCAAGGCGCAGGTCGCCTCGATGAATGCCGGAGAACTGGAAAAGATTCTGCCTCCGGTCAAGAACTGGGAGGCCTGTACGCCCAAATCAATTCGGGACAAGGATGCTTTTTTTAGTGAACTGGAGCGGATTCAGGGGCAGGGCTACGCCATCGATGACGAGGAATATGATCATGACGTCAAATGCGTCGGGGCCGCGATCCGTGACTATACTAAAAGGGTGGTGGCCGGGATCAGTGTTTCCGGGCCTTCTTTCCGGTTGACGGATGAATGCATCCAGAATAAGGTCGCGCCGGCGGTCAAACAGGCGGCGGCTGAAATTTCCCGTCGTCTCGGTTATGAAATCACCCTGCAGATCGAAGAAAAAAGCGGGCCGGCATCCGTGTGACCGCTGGCGGAGTTGCAGCTTGCAAAGCATCCTCAGGGGTGAAACTCCGAGGATGTTTTGCTGAAAATGTGTAACCCCGGTAAGGGCCGTGTCAGCAGCTCACAGTTTAGATTGGTTTGAAAAATCAAGTCAATGCAGGGTGAGGGAGCTTGTTCTCAGGCCGCAATAGCCGTTAGGGGCCGGCGGCTTGCTTCGCGTTGAGCTTATGTTTTGGTCCGGTTTCGCTGATGTTCTGAAAAAAAAGTTGTTTTTAACGCCTTGGCGGGTGCAAGTTGAATAAGCCGTCGGCCGCAGGCCATGTCTATATTCATTTACCGTTCTGTCACTCGCGTTGCTCTTATTGTTCCTTTGTCTCGGTCGCCGTTGATCGGGTTCCGGAAGCCGAATACCTGGAGGCTCTGCTGGCCGAGCTTGATTGTCGCCGCCGGCTTTTCCCCGAGCTTTTCCACCCTCTTGCCAGCCTTTATTTCGGCGGCGGTACGCCGTCGCTTTTTTCGCCCTCTTTTTTTTCCAAGATTATCGAGTATCTGAGTGAGACCCCGGGGTTTGCCGAAGACTTCGAAATTACGCTGGAAGCCAATCCCGCCGATGTCGAGCTTTGGCGGATGGAAGGCTATCGCGCTGCCGGGGTCAACCGGGTAAGTCTGGGCGTGCAGACCTTTGACGAGCGGGGTTTGAAAATCCTGGGCCGTCGGCATGATGCCGAGAGCGCGGTTCAGGCAATCTCCGTATTACGTCGGGCCGGATTCGAGAATCTGAGTTTTGACCTGATCTATGCCTGGCCGGAACAAGAAATCAGTCAGCTGGAGGTCGATCTTGAACGATTGGTTTCCCTCGCGCCCGAACATGTTTCCGCCTATGTTCTCTCGCTGGAACCGGGGACTCAAATGAAGGCCGAGGTCGCGGCGGGCCGCTTGCGGTCTTTAAGCGAAGCCGTCCAGCGGGAAATGATGGAACTGGTGAGTCGCCGCCTGGAAAGGGGAGGGCTGCGGCGGTATGAAGTTTCGAACTATGCCCGGGAGCGAAAGTTTCAGGCGCAACACAACCTGGCTTGTTGGCGGATGCGGGATTTCATCGGGCTTGGCGCCGGGGCCTGCGGTAATTGGAAAGGCCGCCGTCATCAGGATTCGTGGGCCGAGCACTATTGCAATCTGGCCGATCCTTTTTTGTATATGGAAAAGCTCGCCGCCTGGCGTCGGGCCGCGGCGGCGGGTTTAGGTTTTCGACCCGAGGACCGGCTTTGGTCGGCGGTCGGCCGGGAGAGTTCCTGGAGCGAGACCGAAACCGTGGACCGCGAGGTTTCTTTTTCGGAAAGTCTGATGATGGGTCTGCGCCTGCGTCAGGGGGTTGAACTGGCTGAGCTTAAGGACGAGTTTGGCTGCGAATTGGTAGCCGACCTGCTGTCGCGGGCCCGTCCGCTCGAGTTGGAAGGTCTGCTGGCCCGCGACCGGCATGCTCTTAAAATAACCGACCAGGGTCTTTTTTTAAGTGACTCTATCCTGGCATTTCTGTTATGAAGATGGGGCTGAAGAGTTGCATTTCAGATAAAATTTCAGACGGAGAGATATAGGCATGAGCGCAAACGCCCGGCAGGCAATGACGGAATTTAAGGTAGACACGGAAAATCTTTATCGGGAAGAAAGCGTGACCGATCTCAAGGTCGCCTCGATCAGGGTTCTGATCCCGATTCACCCCGACGGCAGAGATGAGCTCGATCGCGACCGGGTCTATGTCGGCAGCACCCAGTTGATGTCGCCCGAAGGCCCGATACCGCTGCAGGCGCCGCTGCCCGCGGAGACTCTGGAGGAGGCGATGGCGGTTTTTCCCGAGGCGATGGCGGTTTTTCCCGAGGCGATGCGCCGGGCCCTGAACGACATGGTCGAAAAAAATCAAGGAAATGCAACAACAGCAGAAAATGCAGAGTATGGAAAAATCACGGATTATCATTCCCGGTCGCTGAGTCGGCCGCCGCTGAAAAATTTGGTCGGGTAAAAAATTGGCCGCCGATTAATCGTTGGGCTGAGTTGTGGTGCCGGATTGATAAGGCCGGTTGTCTCGCGTCGTTGGCGGAGGGGGCTGGAGGAAATTTATGAAAATCGCCAACCGTCTGAGTTCCCTGGTGGGAGCGACCCCGCTTTTGCGCCTTGATTTTTTAAGCCGCGAGAGCGGCGCGGAAGTGGTCGCCAAACTGGAGGCTTTTAACCCGCTTTCCAGTATCAAGGATCGGCTTGCGGTCGCCATGATTGATGCCGCCGAGGCGGACGGCGAATTGCTTCCCGGCGGTCTGATTATCGAGCCGACCAGTGGTAACACGGGTGTCGGCCTGGCCTTTGTCGCCGCCGAACGGGGTTATGGCCTGCTGCTGACCATGCCGGAGACGATGAGCCTGGAACGGCGCCGCTTGTTGTGGGCCTTGGGGGCGAAGCTGGTTCTGACTCCCGGTCCTGAAGGTATGAAAGGGGCCATCGCCGAAGCTTGTCGGTTGCAAGGGCAGAACCCCGGCAGCTTCATGCCGCAGCAATTTACCAACCCCGCCAATCCTGAATGCCATCGCCGAACCACCGCGCTTGAAATCTGGCGTGATTGCGGCGGCCGGATCGATTTTCTGGTGGCCGGGGTCGGAACCGGCGGGACGATTACCGGGTGCGGCGAGGTGCTTAAGGAAAAAAAGCCCGGGCTTAGGGTGATCGCGGTCGAGCCGGCGGAGTCGGCCGTGCTCTCCGGAGGCGAGCCCGGACCGCATCGCATTCAGGGGATCGGAGCCGGTTTCGTGCCGCCGGTGCTGAATCCGGCGGTCGTCGATGAAATCGTTAAAATATCCAGTGACGAAGCCGCCGCCATGACGCGCCGCTTGGCGACCGGCATGGGGCTGTTGGTCGGCATTTCCTCCGGCGCCGCCGCCTGCGCCGCCCTGAAAATCGCCGGCCGTCCCGAAAGCCGGGGGAAAATGATAATTGTGATCTTTCCCGACAGCGGCGAGCGCTATCTTTCCGGCGAGCTTTTCGCAAACGGCGCGGGCAAGGATGAAGGCCGTTCGATGAGTCGTCACGTGGTTCAGGGTGACAATCTTTGTCACCCTGACTGACAAATCATGTCGCCTGGGGCCGTGAATGCGGTTTCGATAACGAGAGTCTGCTTTTTGTTTTGGCTTTGCAATGCAGGCTAAGGGGCTGTTTTCCTTGAGCAGAAAAAATTTTTCCGCTTTTTTACCTGAAAAGGTTGCCGTGGTATCAACCTTGCTGTATAGTAATGCAAAAGCAGTGGTATGAAGTGAGCGCTGACTGCTTGAACAAAAAGAATTTTGTTGGTCGGTTATTCATGTTCTAAAGGAATGTTTTTTTTAACCCGTAGATCTTTTAAGCAACGTTTGAAAAGGAGCAAAGTCATGAAGAAGACACGTAAGAACAACCAAGGTTTCACGCTTATCGAATTAATGATCGTCGTCGCCATCATCGGTATTCTGGCCGCCGTGGCGATCCCCATGTACAAAAACTATATTCAGAAGGCCAGGGTCGCGAGCACGGTAATTCCCACGATCCATGCAGTGCAGACCAATATCGCCGCTTACTATGCGACGCACGATGGCGAGTTGCCGACAGCAGATACTTTGCTTACGGCCTTTATCAAGGATGCCGACACTTCGGCGGTCGACTGGAATACCGCTAAAACCAGTGGTGCTACTTATCAGTTCACGGTGAATACTCTCTCCAGCGCTGTCGGAGACATCGCCAAAGCATACGGTACTACTTTGACGGCTACTCCTACGACCTCCGATGAGAAAATTACCGGATGGAAGCTGGGCGGCGCTTTTGGCGATGCCGTTGGACTCAAGTAAACTTTAAATCACATTTATTGACAAAAAAGGGATGCGGTGGCGTCCCTTTTTTGTTGGCACTCACCGATGTCGTTCCCGAGGCCAGAGCAATTTACCTGGACTGATTTGTTATGAAAAGAGATAGCCTGTATTGTCGGAGCGGTATTTTCTCGGGTCTTGCCCGTGAATCATTCCTGTTCTACGCAATCGCGTTCATCATCCTGCCGATCATGGCTTTTTCGGCCTATTCTAACACTTTCAATTCACCTCTGATTCTCGATGATTATCATAGTTTTATTGACGAACCTAAAATTTATATAGATACCTTTGACCGGAATTCACTGCTTAAATTGTCGGAGACCAAGTTTGGCCTAAAGCGCTATCTTCCCTTGCTAACATTTTCTCTAGATCATCTGCGTGGTCGGGGTCGTTTGTCCGTGTATCACTTTACGAACTTGACCATCCATATTTTCGCATATTTAATGCTTTTATTTCTGATCAGTACATTGTTTAAAGTATTTTCCATTGATAGTCCAAAACAAACCAAGATCCCTAACCTCGATATTCTCATTGTTTTCGTCTCCGGTATGTGGCTGTTATGTCCTGTGCAGACCAATGCCGTAACTTATGTTGTCCAGCGCATGACGGCTTTGATGAGTTTGTTTTATTTTTTGTCCGTGGCGGCGTATCTTTTTGCCCGCATCGACCTGGAAAAAAGACAAAAAACAAGCTTGAAATCCATGCTGTTTTTCGCGGTTTCCCTGATGTCGGCCGTTATGGCGTTCTTAAGTAAAGAAAATTCGGCGATGTTGCCGCTGATGTTGTTTGTATCAGAGTTGCTTTTTTTTCGCTCCACAAGAAGGAAATTAAGAACCTGGCTTGGCAACCGGAGAATTATGGTAGTCTTGAGTTTGGTCTCGGTTCTTGTTTTTGTGTTTGGGTACAAATTTCTTTTGCCCGGCATTCTCGATGGTTACGCCAGTCGTCATTTCTCATGGTCGGAGAGACTGATGACTGAAGCCCGGGTCGTGGTCACCTATTTTTCCCTTCTCTTACTGCCCCTGCCGTCTCGTTTAAATCTTGAGCATGATGTAATTGTTTCAACCGGAATATTCTCTCCACCGACTACCTTTTTTTCCATCATTTTTATTGTGGGCATGGTCTCGGCCGCATACTGGATGCCGGAACGGCAAACATTGCTGAAATTTGGTTTGGCTTGGTTTTTTATGAATCTTGTAATCGAGTCAAGCATCGTACCTCTTGAACTGATGTTTGAGCATCGCTTATATCTTCCTTCTGTGGGAATCTTTATCATTCTGGGCATTACGGTTTTTAGTCTGATCAAAAAAATTCGCGGAAATCTATCGGATGATAAGGTCAGAAAAATTCTGATTTCAATTGTTCTTCTGGTTTTTTCAGGTTTAACTTTGTTAACTTATCAACGTAATGTCGATTGGCGCAGTTCGGTTTCAATTTATCGTGATTGTGCTGAAAAAGCCCCCTTGAAAGCGAGAAATTACGCCGGGTTATCCAAGGCTTACAGTTCTGAAGGAAAGTATGAGGAGGCGATAGCGGCCGCTGAACAGGCGATCAGTCTTTCCCGGAAAAACTACGAGGAATACTGGGCTGCGGCATGTAATCTGCTGGCGGCTGAAATATCGGTAAACGGTTATCTCGGTGCAATTGCAAGAGGAGAAGCTCTGCTTGCCGGCGCCCCCAAGGAGGCAAAAAGAGATGCGTTGCCCTTTTTCCTTGGTAATCTAGGCATAGCCTATTTCAAGGTAGGAGAATACGAGAAAGCCATTTCCACGCTAAATGATTCTTTGCGATATTCATTGTTATTTAAAGACCAGTCCGCGACAGTCAAGACCATGGCGCGTTTATTTCTGGCCCATAAGAAACTTTTTGAAGAAAATAAGCAAATCAGTTCTAACCAAGAGTTTGAAAAATGTGCTAATGAATATGCAAGTTTAAAGCTGACAGACGTATTGATTGAATGTTGTGAGTTTGAGCGGGCTTTGAATGTCTGTCGCGCCGGCCTGAGTGCTAATGGTGAAAATTCTCAATTGAAAGCCAGGCTGGAAAACATAGAAAAAACCATTGCATCCAATAATCTGCAGAAAGATAAGGGAACCTTGCAGGAAAAATATTTTTTTAAGGCTTGGCACAGCTCTTCTCATTTTATGATGGGACTGATTTATTTTTTACAAAAATATAATTTCTCCTTGGATCCTTTGCTGGCGTATTGCTTTCACAACCTGGAGGAAAAAGATGTTTTTCCCGTAGACTTTAACTTACTGTATTCCTGGTATTTCTTTAAAAAAAACGACTATCTCACGGCCTTACAAAAAATAGAGGCGGCTTTATCCCTGGATCCATTTTATGCCCAGTTATGGGTTAATAAAGGAATGTATCTGCTGGCGATGGGTGAGCGGGATAAAGCCGGCCGGTCCCTCAAGAGAGCCTTGGAGCTTTTTCCGGCTTATCCTCAAAAAAATAAGGTTCTGGCCATGATACAGCTGGTTGATAGTGATGGTGAAGTAAGGTTCTGAGGTCTTGTTGTTTTTTAGCTCGGCCCTGTTTTTTATGGTGCATTTTTCTGGATTAATGTGGTTGCGGAGGGGAAAAATGAGTGAGAACAAAGCAGTTGATGGTTTTACCCTGGTTGAGTTGATGATTACCGTCGCTATCCTGGCCGTGTTGGCGGCCGTCGCCATTCCGTTGTATGCAAACTATGTCGACCGCGCCAAGCAGGCGGATGCGATTATCGGCCTGAAAGCGGCGCAGATGGCCCAGGAACAATTTTTCAGCGAGAATGGTGTTTATTCGAATACGATTGATATCCTGCCGGGTTTTGCCGATGCGTCGGTAAATAACTCCTATGTCAAGGGTGAATATACGCTCAGCGCGAACGCCACCACAGCGCCATCCTTTTCGATTGTGGCGGTCAGGGTTGTCGGTGGCGCGACCGATCGCTGGACGATCAGTCATACCAATATCGACCCGGTCTGTGATACCTCGGTGGCAGGGATTAAGGGGTATTCGGTTTTCAGATGGATCTTTGATTGAGGTCTTTTGCGCTTGAAATTGTCTGCGATAATACCGGCGGGCTGAGTTACTTTATAGAGGGATGTGAAAATCAATGGTGCAAGAGGCGGTGAAGGTTGCGGTTGTCGGCAGTGGTTACTGGGGGCGGAACCTGGTGCGTAATTTTTATCAATTGGGGGTTTTGGCTGCAGTCTGTGACAGAAGTCCTGAAAGTCTGCAATCTGTCAAACACAGTTTTCCGGAAGTTTTAGTCACCTCGTCATATGATCAGATTCTGTCTGATTCCTTTATTTCCGCTATCGCGATTGCCACCCCGGCGGAAATGCATTACCCGATGGTTTGTAAGGCCCTGGCTGCGGGCAAGGATGTTTTTGTAGAAAAACCTCTCAGTCTGACCGCCGACTATGGTGAAGATCTGGTTCGCAGAGCCTCGGCAGCTAAGGCCATCCTAATGGTCGGGCATTTGCTTTGGTATCATCCGGCCGTGCTTAAAATTAAAGAGATGATAGATGCCGGTTTACTGGGTCGTTTGCAATATATTTATTCAAACCGTCTCAACCTTGGCAAGATTCGTCGCGAGGAAAATATTTTATGGTCGTTCGCCCCGCACGACATTTCCGTAATTCTGGGGTTGGTTGGTGAAACTCCGGATCGGGTTACGGCTGGCGGTGGGAATTTTCTTAATCCCAGGCTTGCCGATGTAACTTTAAGCCAGCTGAGTTTTCCTTCTGGAGTACAGGCCCACATTTTTGTTTCCTGGCTGCACCCGTTTAAGGAACAGCGCCTGGTAGTTGTCGGTGAACGTTGCATGGTGGTTTTTAATGATACCGATCCTGATCCCGATAATAAATTGCTGCTCTATCCTCACACAATTGAATGGCGCGGGGTTGAGCCTGTACCATGTAAGGCTGCTGCGGAAAAAGTTCCTTTGCCGGCCGTAGAGCCGTTGCGTGAGGAACTCAAACATTTCCTTGCCTGTCTGGTGAGTCGCGAGCAACCTCGAACCGACGGGCTTGAGGGGGTTGCGGTGCTCAAAGTGCTGGAACAGTGCCAGTTGTCACTTTCGCGTGACCGCGAGCGCGGCAAGACAATAAATTATTCTACCTCCGCGCGGCTGGCATATGATATCCACCCTACCGCTGTAGTCGAAGAAGGAGTGACGATTGGAGCGGGCGTTAAAATATGGCACTTTTCTCACTTGATGAAAGGCTGTGAAATCGGGGAAAATTCGATCATCGGCCAGAATGTAGTGGTCGCTCCAAATGTCAAAGTTGGCCGAGGTTGTAAGATCCAGAACAACGTCAGTCTTTTTTCCGGGGTTGAGCTGGCGGATGAAGTTTTTCTCGGGCCGTCCATGGTTTTTACAAATGTTATCAATCCTCGAGCTCATATCTCCCGTAAACATGAGTTCCGGCGGACTCGAGTTGGTTATCGGGCCACGATTGGAGCCAACGCCACAGTTGTCTGTGGCAACGATATCGGCAGATACGCTTTTGTCGGCGCGGCCGCCGTGGTCACGCATGCGGTTCCGGACCATGCCCTGGTCTTGGGTAATCCGGCTCGCCAGGCGGGCTGGGTTTGTGATTGCAACCAGCGTCTGGTGTTCGAACAAGCACTGGCCTTATGCCCGGATTGTGGTCGACGTTTCCGCCTTGTCGCAGACCAGGTGTTTGAGATAAAAGAATAATTTTTGTTTATTTTACAGGTGTCAGGATGTTCGCGGACAAGACCATAGCCGTGGTTGTTCCGGCTTATAATGAGGAACTGCTGATTGCTAAAGTAATTAACAGTATGCCGGATTTTGTCGATCATATTGTGGTGGTTGATGATTGTAGTTTTGATCGGACGGTGGATGTTGTCAAAAAACTGGCACAGAACTTGCCGTCCCTGGTGTTGCTGTGCCATGAATCCAATCGTGGCGTAGGGGCCGCGATCGCCACTGGTTATATCTGGGCTCGTGATAATCAAATTGAAGTGACCGCCGTCATGGCGGCCGATTTCCAGATGGATCCGGCGGACTTGCCCCGCATTGTCGAGCCGGTTTGCCTTGGTGAGTGTGATTATGCTAAAGGAAACCGGCTCTTTCGGGGCGAATCATGGGACATGATTCCGCATTACCGCTATATCGGCAATTCCTTTCTGTCGCTGTTTACCAAAATTGCCTCCGGTTACTGGCATGTTGCCGATTCTCAAAGCGGTTACACCGCAATTTCTCTGATTGCCCTGCAGAGCATTGATCTTGAAAATATTTATCCCCGTTACGGAATGCCCAATGATTTACTGATCAAGCTGAATATCGGCTATTTCAGGGTGCGGGACATATCGATCCGGCCGGTTTACAACGTCGGTGAGAAATCCGGTATCAGAGTGCGCGAGGTGGTCTTTTCGATTTCATGGTTACTGGTTAAAGGTTTCTGGCGGCGCATGTTCGAAAAATACGTGATCCGAGATTTCCATCCGTTGCTTTTTTTCTATCTGATGGGTATGACGTTAACGCCGCTGGGATTCATTTTTGGGGGGTATTTAGCGTTGCTTCGAATCTTAGGTGCAGGTGTGGCAACGACCAGCGCCTTGTTTGCCGCCTTTCTTTTTGTCTCCGGTCTGCAATCACTGTTTTTTGCCATGTGGTTTGATATGGAATACAATAAGGAACTACGTTGATTTTAAATCAATGAATTTGTTTTGCGGTGCTGTTCTTGCGATAGGTGTTATATCTTGCCAAAAATTCTTTGTATTACTTCCAGCTTTCCTCAATTTAGAGAGGATTATGCAGGGTCTTTTGTCTATGCCTTAGCTAAAGATTTATCAGAATGTAATGACTTTGACATTGATGTTCTGACCCCGCATACCCCGAATTCACAGCCTGAAGAGACTTGGTCTAAAGTGAGAGTCTTTCGCTACAGATATTGGTGGCCGTTGTCTGGAGAAACTCTTTGTTCTCAAGGAAGTGCCTTAGTCAATCTTAAACAAGGGCTGCATCAGAAATTAAAATTATTTCCATTGATCTTTTTTCAGTTGTTGAATGGGATGTTTTTACAAATAAAGTATCGGTATGACGTTATTCATTGTCATTGGTTATTGCCACAAGGACTTATTGGGCTTGTAATTGCGAAAATTTTTAAATTACCGATTATTGTGACTATTCACGGAGGTGACGTTTTTCGCTTGAATGGCTGGCTTTTTAAGGTCATCAAAAGACTGGTGGTGTCTAATGTTTCATTTATAACGGTGAATAGTTCGGCTACTAAAAAAGCTGTTAACACTCTGGTTCAAAATCAAAAAAATATACAGTTGATACCTATGGGAGTGTCTGCCCCAGTCGCCGTAAGTGAGGATCGGAAATCGGAAATAAGAGAAAAATATGCTGTTGGTGAGGGGCCTTTGTTACTGTTTTTGGGGCGACTTGTTGAGGAAAAAGGTGTAGGTGATTTCTTGCATGCGGTTAAAATATTAGTCCAACAAAATATCAGTGTGAAAGCTTTAATCGTTGGTGAAGGGCAAGATAGAGATAGGTTTGAAAATTTATCAAAGTCATTAGAACTCGAAAATGTTGTTAAGTTTGTTGGGGGGGTTCCGCCAGCCAGGGTATATGACTACTACTCTGCTGCCGATATATTCATTGGACCATCTAAAATCTCTGATGATGGTTGGATAGAGGGTCAAGGTCTGACTTTTATTGAGGCCATGTTCTCAGGCACGCCAGTAGTCGCTACAGATTTAGGTGGAATAGCGGACACTATTACCAATCTTGAAACAGGTGTCCTGGTTCCTGGAAGTTGTCCTGAGAAGATTGCAGATGCTGTTAAAATGTTGTTGCAAGACAAAAGTTTATATGAATCTATCTCAATAAAGGCAAAGTCTTGTGTAGAAGCAAAATTTTCAAGAAAAGTTTCTGCTGTGTCGTTTGCCTCCTTAATAAACGATTGTCTTGCTCTGGTAAATAAGATGTAGTGTATCGAGGAATGAATAAAAAAAGTTACGACGAGTTAAAGCTGTTATATGGTTTGGATTACGTTAATGCGTTTGAGAAAATGCAGTCACCTGCTCGTCTTGAAAGGCTATATGATTATTTTGAATTGGAAGCAGGTTATGTGGTTGCAGACTTTGCTTGTGGAAATGGAATGTTGATGTCCTATCTTTCATCTAGGGTAAAGCATTATTTCGGTATTGATTTTTCAGAACATTTTGTGAAACAGGCCAACGATTCCAAAGATCGACTAATGATCAGTAACGCAACTTTTGTTTGTTCAGATATAGTTGATTTCTGTATTAATAATCCGGGAAAGTTTGATGTTGGTTTTGCTTTGGACTTTAGCGAGCATGTATATGACGATGAATGGTTGGAAATCCTAAGAGCCATTAAGTCATTACTAAAAATTGGTGGGAAATTATACTTGCACACGCCCAATGCTGATTACTTTATTGAGATAATGAAAAAATATAATTTCCTTATTCATTCATCAATTTGAAGAGCATGTTGCCGTTCGAACACCAGAGCAAAACATAAGTTTACTTGAAAAGGCTTTTTTTTCAGATATTAGGTTGAAATTGATCCCACATTACAACCGTATTCTCAAATATTCTCATGCTTTTTCATTTCTTCCTTTATTAGGGAAATATTTTAAATCCAGATTATTTATCAGCGCCATAAATAATGGATAAGAGAGGCAATAGTACATTTTGAAATGTTAAATGGTTTTTTCGCTGTCAGTGTTGTTAATATTTGCGGTCGTCTGCTTAACTTCATTCTTTTTTTTGTTGTTGCTAATCTTTTCGGCGTTTCGGTTTCTACTGACTGGTTTTTCTTCGTTTATGGTGTAGCTTATTTTTTTGTCAGCATCAGTTATTATGCTGCGGAAAGTGCTTTCGTGCCGGAATGGTATCGTTTGGCAGAAGATGAACGAGCCGATTTTTATAGATTTTCTGTAAAGTTATCATTCTGTATAGTAATTATTGCCTGTTCCGCTATGCTGGTGGGTGGGTTTTGGGTCGCTCCCTGGCGCCGGATTCATGTCCCAGATATCGGAATGGCTGCTGTTTGGTCGGTACTTGTTCTTTCCTTGCAGCCTGGGCTGGCTTTTCTCTCTTCTTTGTTTTCAAGTTACCATCAGTATCAGCGCCGTTACATTTTACCCACCATACACATTTCTCTGCGCAGTATTGGAGTGTTAGCTACTTTGCTGCTATTGCCGCAGCGTAACATTCTGGTTCTGTCTGTAGCATTTCTAGTTGGTGAGATTTTACGTTTTATCTGCCTTTTTCCCCGTGACCTTAAAATCAGTTTGAAAAGTGTTCTGCGTCGAAATTCAGATAAGGTGTTTTGGGATGTTTATCGCAATGTCTTGTGGATGACTCTGGTTTTAGCCTGTACCGTTGTAAACCCAATAGTTGATTTGGCAATGGTTGGTAGCTTTTCACCGGGAAGTGTTACGCTGGTTGAGTATGCAGGTAAATTACGCGGAATGCCGGTTCTTGCATTAGTGGGGGTGCTGGTAATTCTGCTGGGTGAATGGGCGCAGCAACATAACTCACCAAGTGTTGACTTTTCCTGGAAGACGGTAGCGCGTGCCTGCTGGCTGACAACCTTATTCTGTTTACCATTTGTTTTGATTTTAATGTTAACCCTGAACATCTGGGTCCCAATAGTATTTCGACCGGGAAATTTTAACGCTTCAAATTTGCAGGAAATTGAAAGGTTGCTCTGGTGGTACCTTATGGGAATCCCTTTTCTGGCATTGTCTCATGTTTTATCACGGGCCATCCTGGTTTTACGGCAAGTTCGTTTACTGGCGTTGGTTTCACTGCTGGCCATGGGAGTTAACTTCTTGGCTAACATCTTTTTGCTTAAATATTGGGGACTCATCGGGGTTGCCATCGCCACTTCGGTTGTCGATGTTTTTGTTTTTCTGTGTTATTTTTTATTCGTCAGGCGTTATATGTCAGATGTTTTAACGTCGTAAAAAGAGTATTTATCGGTAATATGGTTCCTGTTTCAATACCAAGGAGCGGTCTTTCCGGGTGGCGGATTTTTCTCCGGCCCAGGTTGCCGATCTCTACGGCCAGCACACGGCGGAGACCGGGCAGCGCTTTTCGGCCGAGGCCCTGGTGGCTATGCTGCGTGTAGCAGGAGCTCGACTTTAACTATTGCGTATGCCATGCGTGCCGGTGTGGGCAGGGGAAATTTGGCAAAATGTTTGACATTAGGTCCACCTTGTATTACGTTGTGAAATACGGAGGTGGCTATGATAACCCTAAGACTTGATCCCGAACTCGAGCAGGAATTGATTCGCACGGCGAGAAATCTGGGCATGTCGAAATCGGAATTGATCCGCCGGAGTATCGCTGGTTTTCTTGATCGTCTTCCACCGGACAATGCCTGGCAAACGGGAAAGGATCTGTTTGGAAATTATTCCAGCGGACGGGGAAACCTCTCTTCCGATCGCAAGAAGATTCTGCGTGAAAAGCTGAGCGGCAAAAGGGTATGAAAAAGATTTTGATTGATTCAGGCCCGTTGATTGCTCTTTTCGATGCTTCGGACAGATATCACAAGGCTGCGGTTGATTTCATCCAAACCAACGCCGATCCCCTGATTACCACTCTGGCTTCGATAACTGAAGTATTGCATCTTCTTAATTTTAATCGAAACGCCCAGCTGGATTTCCTCGAATGGCTGAGCCGGGGAGGCCTGGAGATACACGAAATCAAGCGACATGATTTTGCCGTGATCAAGGATCTGACGGATAAATACCGCGATTTACCGATGGATTTCGCTGATTCGTGCCTGGTTCTCCTGGCCGAGAAACTTTCTCTGAACCGGATTGCCACCATTGATCGTGATTTTACGATTTATCGGATTCAAGGCAAAAAAACATTCAAAAATGTCTTTCCCGGGTTGTAATATACAGAGTGTTGGTTTAACTGATCAGTTGATTTCTTCAGTAGCCCTGAAAATTGTCGCCGACAGGTGAAACATGCCTAGATTTTTCAATACCGCCGGGCCTTGTGTGCTCAGGGATCACTATACGGCGGATACGGAAAGCCGTTTCGATAACGTCCGCCGCCGGATTGCCGATAAGCGTTATTTCATTCTGCACGCGCCGCGGCAGACCGGTAAGACCACGATTATGCTATACTGAGGCCGCGCACCATTAGACCGTACAGGTTATTTTCTTGTTTTTTCAATGATTTTTTCAACCACAAAAACAAGAAAATGTTAAGTGTTTCACGGGTTATCCCCGAAGGGGATGTCCCGATGAAGAAACTTATCCAGCTCTGTTGGGCCTGATAAGAGTGCTTATTTGCGGGCCGTGAGAAATCATTTGGGTTGCGGGATTATTCCCGCATTAGATGTTCTTGGCCTGGTTGCAGCGGATTGTCAACGGCGGCGGTTACATCAGCCGGGAATACGCCGCCGGGCTGGGGCGGCTGGATCTGTTGATTGAGTTCAGGGAAGAGCGTTTCGCTTTTAAACTGAAGCTTAATCGGGCCGAGGCTCTGGCCGAAGGCCGGGTGCAGCTGGCCACCTATTTCGAGCGTCTTGCCCTTGACTTCGGCCGATTGCTGCTTTTTAATCGCCGGCCGCCGGATAATCCGGATGAAATCGGCCGCCGCGAACAGCTTCAGGAATCCGGCCGCGTAATTGAGGTGATCTATCTGTAGGGTTGTCGGAAAGGCGGTAATCCGATGCAAAACGAATATGCCGCTGTTGGGAAAGAGAAAATTATTGCTGGTCACAGGAAACAGTTAACGAGAGTGGGTCTATGAATTCAGACATGAAACTTGAAGATAAAGACAGTGTAATTGTGCCGGCGGTTGTTGACAATCACGTGGCTGGAGCAAACGAAGTGGCGAACGAGATGGCAAACGGGTCGGCGGCCGGGAGCCCGGCCGGGGCCGCCAATTTTATTCAGGTGCTGATTGATGAGGATCTGCGGGCGGGCAAGAATGAGGGTCGGGTACATACCCGTTTCCCGCCGGAGCCCAACGGCTATCTTCATATCGGGCATGCCAAATCGATCTGCCTTAATTTCGGCCTGGCCGAGAAGTTTCAGGGCAAATGCAATCTCCGCTTTGATGACACCAACCCGAGCAAGGAGGAGGCCGAATATGTAGATTCAATCAGGGCTGATGTCCGTTGGCTCGGATTTGACTGGCGGGAGCGCGAATTTTTTGCTTCCGACTATTTTGAGCAGCTTTATCTTTACGCCGAAACGCTGATCCGGGACGGCAAGGCCTATGTCTGCGATCTCAGCGCCGAAGAAATCAGGGCTTATCGCGGCACTTTGACCGAACCCGGCCGCGAGAGCCCTTACCGGGAACGTTCGACGGCGGAAAATCTTGACCTTTTCCGGCGGATGCGGGCGGGAGAATACGCCGACGGAAGCCGGGTGTTGCGAGCAAAAATTGACATGGCGGCGGGCAATATCAACCTGCGCGATCCGGTCATGTATCGAGTCCTGCGGGCCAGGCATCATCGCAGCGGTGATGCCTGGTGCATCTATCCGATGTACGATTTCGCTCACGGTCTGTGCGACGCGATCGAGGGGATCACGCATTCGATCTGCACCCTTGAGTTCCAGGACCATCGTTCTCTCTATGGCTGGTTTATCGAGAATCTGCCGGTGCCGGCAAGGCCCCGGCAGATTGAATTCGCCCGGCTCAATCTCAGCTATACGGTCATGAGCAAGCGGAAATTGCTGCAGCTGGTCAGAGAAGGGCTTGTCGACGGTTGGGACGATCCCCGCATGCCGACGATTTCCGGCCTGCGCCGGCGGGGCTTTACCCCGGAGTCGATTCGTAATTTCTGTGAGCGTATCGGGGTGGCCCGGCGCAACAGCATGGTTGATATCGGTCTGCTGGAATATGCGGTGCGCGAAGATTTAAACCGGCGGGCGCCGCGTTACATGGGGGTCTTGAATCCGCTGAAGGTGATCATCGAGAACTATCCCGAAGGCTTGGTGGAGGAATTGGAGGCGGTCAATAATCCGGAAGATCCGGCCATGGGCCGCCGCAAGGTTCCTTTTGCCCGGGAACTTTATATCGAACGTGACGATTTCATGGAGGAGGCTCCGAAACGGTTTTTCCGTCTGACTCCGGGTCGTGAAGTCCGCCTGCGCTACGCTTATTTCATTCGTTGCGAACGAGTGGAAAAAGACGCCCAGGGCGAGATCACTGCGCTCTACTGTTCCTACGATCCCGCGACCCGGGGCGGCAACGCTCCGGACGGGCGCAAGGTCAAGGCGACGCTGCACTGGGTGGCGGCGGCGAGCGCGGTTCGTGCCGAGGTGCGTCTCTACGATCGCCTTTTTTCGGTCGAGGATCCCGGAGCCGAAAAGGATGGCCGGCCCTTCACGAGCAAGATCAACCCCAGCTCCCTGATCGTGCTGGATGATTGCCGTCTGGAGCCGGCCCTGGCCGAAGTTCCGTTGGGAGTCTCGGTGCAGTTCGAGCGGCTAGGATATTTTACTCCGGATCGCCGGGTCGAACCCGGCTTGCACCCGGTTTTTAATCGCACCGTGACCTTGCGGGATACCTGGGCCCGGGAAAACGTTAGGGATTAGATTGGTGCCCCACAGTTTATTTTCTGGTTTGCGGATATTCCGGGGACACGACCTGATTTCCAAAGGAAACCGGGAGCGTGTCCCCGGAATATCCGGCGGAATATCCGATAATTTTATCTGAGTTTAAGAAGGACGACCTGTTTGATTGAAGGCTTACGGCTGAAGGATTATCTGCGCTCTCTGGGCGCCGGGCTCGTGGCCTGCCGGGGTGACCCGCGGACTCAGATTCTGGGGGCCACCAACGATTCGCGGCAAATCCGGCCCGGTTGGCTGTTTGTCGCGGTTCGGGGGCAGGCGGATGATGGTCATCGCTATCTCGAAGCGGCGCTCCTGGCCGGGGCGGTGGCGGTGATCAGCGAAAGGTCGTTGCGGTTGCCGTCCGGGGTCGTCGCGATTCAGGTGACGGACGCTTACGCGGCGGCGGGTATCGCGGCTGAAGTCAGCCATGGTTTTCCGGCGACCGCTCTGCAGCTGATCGGCATCACCGGAACCAACGGTAAGACCACAACCGCTTTTCTGCTGCGTGAGATTTTTTCCCGGGTCGACGGCAAGGTCGGCATGCTGGGCACGGTCGGTTACGACTGCGGCGGCACCTGGGAAAGCGCGACCCGGACCACGCCCGATCCTTTTGTCCTGCAGGCGCGGTTGGCCCAAATGGTGGAAAACGGCTGTCGCCGGGCCGTGCTCGAGGTTTCAAGCCACGCGCTGCTGCAGAAACGTCTGGGGCGAACCCGTTTCGCCGGAGCGATTTTCACCAATCTGAGCGGTGATCATCTTGACTATCACGGCAATATGGAAAACTATTATCAGGCGAAAAAGATTCTTTTTCGTCAACTTTTGCGGGATCGGGCTCCGGTGGTGATCAATGGCGATGATGCGTATGGCCGGCGGCTTTTTCGCGAATTGGCCGATAAACGCTGCCTGGTCTGGGGCCGTCGCTATCCGGCCGCGTATCGTCTGCAAGGGCTCAGGGAAGGTCTGTTCGGCCAGGTCTGTCAGCTGGGCGGCGGGTCTGAAGTCCGGCGCTGGCGAACCACTCTGCTCGGAGATTATAACGCCGCCAACATGGCGTCAGCGGCGTTGCTGGCCCGTGGTCTGGGAGTGGACTGGTCGGAGATTGTCGCGGCATTCGCCGCGACGTCGGGAGTGCCGGGCCGGCTTCAGCCGGTGCGTTTTCCCAACCAGGCCCTGGCGCTGGTCGATTACGCGCATACCGATGACGCCTTGTTCAAGGTTTTGCGGAGCTTGAAAAGGATTCCCCATAATCGTCTGCTGGTGCTGTTTGGTTGCGGCGGCGATCGCGACCGCGGCAAGCGCCCGCGGATGGGGCGGGCGGCGGCGGCCTTCGCCGACCGGATTCTGGTGACCAGTGACAATCCTCGCAGTGAGGACCCCGCGAAAATTATCGCTGAAATCGTGGCCGGCATTCCCGCCCGCGTGCCCTGCCGCGTGATTGTCGACCGGCGCCAGGCGTTGACCGAGGCGGTTTGCGGGTTGCAGCCGGGGGACCTTTTGCTGGTCGCCGGCAAGGGGCATGAAAATTACCAGGAAATCGGAAACGAGCGCTTTTTTTTCGATGACCGGGTTGAACTTTTGCGCCTGCGCGAGGAGCTGGCGGCGGCGTCATGCTGACGTTTTTTCTGTGGCGGCGCGGGCGTGAACATGATTCCGGCTTGCAACAGCGCGAGAAGTTTATGGCCGCGGGGCTGTTTTTTCTCTTGTCCCCAGGCTGCAAATAGGTTAGAGAACGCCCCCATGAATCTTCTCGCCATCGAAACTTCCTGTGATGATACCTGCGCCGCCGTTCTTGGTGACGGCGATGAAGTGCGTGCAAGCATTGTTTCCAGTCAGGTGAAGCTCCATGCCGCTTACGGGGGCGTGGTTCCCGAGCTGGCTTCGCGGCGGCATGGCGAGAATATGCGCTGGGTGGTCGAGCAGACCCTGGCGGAAGCTCGGCTGAACCTGACGGAAATCGGGGCGGTTTGTGTCACGCGGGGGCCCGGTCTGGTCGGTTCCCTGCTGGTCGGAGTGGCCTATGCCAAGGCTCTGGCCTACGCCTTGAAAATTCCCCTGGTCGGAGTCAATCACGTCGAGGGGCATTTGCTTTCCCCGTTGCTGACCAATCCCGGTCTCGGTTTTCCTTTTGTCGGCCTGGTGGTTTCCGGCGGGCACACGAGCCTTTACCTGGCGCGGGGCTGGCATGATTATGAGCTGCTCGGGAGCTCGATCGACGATGCCGCCGGTGAGGCTTTCGATAAGGTTGCGAGGTTGCTTGAACTCGGTTTTCCCGGTGGGCCGGTGGTCGAGGAACGGGCGCGAACAGGCGCTGCCGGGGCCGTCAAATTGCCGCGGGCCTGGCTGGGCCGGGAGTCTCTGGATTTCAGTTTCAGCGGCCTGAAAACCGCGGTGCGCACCGCTTTATTGAAGGAAGCCGGGCCCGGCCCGGAGTTTGTCAGTGATCTGGCGGCCTCCTTTCAGGCGGCGGTCAGTGAGGTCCTGGTGCAAAAGACCCTGAGTGCGGCTCGTCGTTGCCGGGTCGGGCAGGTGGCCTTTGCGGGCGGGGTTTCCTGCAATGGCTTTCTGCGCTCCCAAATGGCGGCGGCGGCCCGGGCCGAAGGACTTGATTTTTTTCTCGCGCCTCCTAAATTCTGTACCGACAATGCCGCCATGATCGGCCTGGTCGGACGCCGGCGTCTGGCGGCCGGGTATGTCGATGATCTGACCTTAAATCCCAGCTCACGTCTGCCTTTGTGAAGCATCATCGTCCCTCTTCTGTTCCCGAGGCTTCGGCCCCATTCAAGGTTTCCGCCCGTCGGGCCAAGAAACGTCTAGGACAGCACTTCTTGCGTGATCAGAGCGTGATTGCCCGGATTATCGCTCTTGCCGCCCTGGGTGCGGGCGAAAGGGTGCTTGAAATCGGGCCCGGGGAAGGGGTTCTGAGCGCTGCCCTGCTGCAAAGCGGCGCCCGGGTGCTGGCGGTGGAGACCGATGCCGATCTCTGGGCTCCTCTGGAGAACCGTTTTTGCTCTTTTACGGCGGAAAATTTCTCCTTGATCAGGGGTGATTTTCTGAAAACCGATCTTAAAGCGTTGCTGGCGTCGCAGGCGAACGATCCGGTCGCGGTGGTGGCCAACATTCCCTATCAGATTACCACTCCGATTCTGTTTCGGCTGATCAAATACCGGCAGTTCTTTTCTCGGGCGATTCTGATGATGCAGGAAGAGGTCGCCGCGCGCCTGCTGGCCGAAACCGGCAGTCGGGATTATGGTCGCCTGACTATCGGCGCCGGGCTTTACTGTGATATCCATTCCGGTTTTAAGGTTTCACCGGCGGCTTTTTCGCCCCGGCCCAAGGTCTGGTCCCGGGTTCTGCGCTTTGAATTTCTGGACCAGCCCCGTTACCCGGTGGCGGACCCGCTATTTTTCGAGCAACTAGTCAATACCCTGTTCAGTCAACGTCGCAAACAAATTATCAAACCTCTGAAAGGTCTGCTGCCCTCTCTTGATCGGGAACAGCTGGCGGCCAAACTCCTGGGCGCCGGTATTTCTCCGGAGCTGCGTCCGGCAACCCTAAGCCCGGCCGAACTCGTGCACCTGGCCGACCTGCTGCGCCCTGGGCAAAAAGTTTAAAAATGATCATGCGCTTTTGTAAAATTCTGATGCTGTTGTTGCTTCTGGGCATTTTGTTCGGCGTGGCGGGCGTGGCGGGGGTCTTTTCCTACTATGCCCGTGACTTGCCGAAGATTACCTCGCTGAAGGATTATCATCCTTATACGATGACTGAGGTTTTTGCCGCTGACGGCCGCCTGATTGGTCGTTTTGGCTTGGAAAAAAGGAAGATCGTGCCGATCGAGGAAATTCCGGAACTCCTCAAGAAAGCCTTTATCGCCAGCGAGGACAGCCGCTTTTATGAGCATCAGGGGGTGGATTTCTGGGGGGTCGCCCGGGCCATGCTCAAGAATATCGCCGCCCGGCGGATTGTTCAGGGCGGCAGCACGATCACCCAGCAGGTCACTAAGTCCCTGCTGCTTACTCCGGAACGTAAATTCAAGAGAAAGATCAAGGAAGCCATTCTGGCCTACCGGATTGAAAAATATCTGAGCAAGGATGAAATCCTGTTCATCTATCTCAACCAGATCTATCTGGGGCACGGCATGTATGGGGTCGAAATGGCCGCGCAACGCTATTTCGGGAAAAAAACCCGTGACCTCAATCTGGCCGAGATGACCATTATCGCCGGCATGCCCAAGGCGCCCAGCAATCTTTCGCCGATCACCCATCCCGAGCGTTCGGCCGCGCGGCAGCGCTATGTTCTGGCGCAGATGCTGGAACGGGAATTTATTACCCGCGAGCAGCTTAAACAGGCGCTGCTGACCGAAGTCAGGCTGGCGGCGCCGGCCGATCCCTCGGTTGATACCCCTTACTATACCGAACATGTGCGGCGCTATCTGGAGAAAAAATATGGCTACGACCAGCTCTACAAAGAGGGCTTGCAGGTTTATACCGGAGTCAATGTCGACTGGCAGCAGGCGGCCTGCGCGGCGATTGATCGAGGTTTGCGGAACCTAGCCAAAAGGCGGGGTTTCAGAGGGCCGCTAGAACATCTCGAAGCGAGAACCTGGCCCGAGTTCCTGACGCGCTTACAGGCCGAAAGGGAAGCGCGGTTTCCCGAAGGTCTGCGGGAAGGTGATTATTGTCGGGCCCTGGTGTTGGCGGTCGCTGACGAGCAGGAAAACGTGAGTCTGGATCTGGGTGGCCTGGCGGCGTCCCTTTCCCTGGCCGAGATGGTCTGGGCTCGGCGTCCGGATGCGGATGGCGCCAGGCATGCGCTGGCTCGCATAAAAAAACCTTCCCAGGCCCTGAGCGCCGGCGATGTGGTTCAGGTGCGCATTAAGACTCTTGAAGGCGAAGTCTCGCCCGCGATTACGGTTGCGCTGGAAGAGGAAGCCGAGGCCCAGGCTGCCTTGCTGGCGCTGGAGCCGCAAAGCGGTCTGGTGCGGGCCATGATCGGGGGGCGGGATTTTCAGACCAGCGAGTTCAACCGGGCGATTCAGTCGCGGCGCTCTCCCGGTTCAGCTTTTAAGCCGATTATTTACGCCGCCGGTCTGGATAACGGCCTGACTCCGGCCACCATTTTTCTTGACAGTCCGATCGTCTACAAGGATGTCGGGGATGACTGGAGCTCGGCCTGGAAACCGCGTAACTATGAACAGAAATTCTATGGGCCGACGACCGTGCGGCAGGCCCTGATTCATTCGCGCAATCTGGTGACCATCAAGATGTTGCGGCAAATCGGGGTACAAAAGGTGATCAATTATGCGAAAAAACTTGGTTTCACCTCTCAGCTCAATGCGGACCTGACCCTGGCCCTGGGTTCTTCCGGGGTTTCCCTGATGGAAATGACCACAGCCTATGGCGTTTTCGCCAATCACGGGCGTCGGGTCAAGCCGGTATTCGTCAAGCGCGTCGAAGACCGGCATGGTGAAATTCTTGAAGAACACGAAGGCGTGGGGATCGCCGGGCTGGAACTGACTTCCCTGCTGCCTTTGGAGACGGAAGCCGTGATTCCCGAACCGACCGCTTATCTGATGAGCAGCATGCTTGCCGATGTCGTCAAACGAGGAACCGGCCGCGCCGTCGCCCGGGCTCTGAAACGGCCGTTGGCCGGCAAGACCGGCACGACCAATGATTATCACGACGCCTGGTTCATGGGTTATGCACCGCAGCTGGTCGTGGGGGTCTGGGTTGGTTTCGATGAGCTTCAGCCTTTGGGGCGGCATGAAACCGGGGCTCGGGCCGCATGTCCGATCTGGATCGATTTCATGAAGGTCGCCCTGGACAAGATGCCGGAAATGAATTTTACGGTTCCGCCCGGGATTGTTTTTGCCAATATCGACGAAAACACGGGCCTATTGGCGGTGCCCGAAAGCGAAAAAACCTTTTTTGAATGTTTCAAGGAAGGCACCGTGCCGCTTGCATATTCCCAACCGGTTTCCGCCGAAACGCTGGAAGAGCGTTTATTTCTTGACGAATAAGCTCTCTTGCTGACGGCGTCGTAAGCAAAAAAACACGGCAAACAAATTCGTCCATGCTTTCTCCTGTCCGGACGGAGCGCGGTTTTTGTGCCGGGGGCCGTTTTTTGCACCCTCCGGACTCTGGTTTTACCCTTCTTCGTGGTTACAAGCCTTTTCCTGCCGCCTATCCGGCAAATATTTCCTCTTTGAGATAAGCGCACAAGCTTATCCTGAACCCCGGTTTTGCGGCTAAAGTCCGCATTCAGCCTGCGTTTGTCGGCCGTCCGGGACAATCTTTTTAGTTGGTATCATAGTTGCAAAGGCCTACGTTGCCGGCACCGGCTAAAGGTTTTTTGCCGGGGGGGTGATCACCTGGCGGACGGCGCATTAAGCGGCGTGAATTTTTGACAGGCGCTTGGGGTGGTAAATCAATGATGTTTGCGCGAGTCACTTTTTGGGTTTTGATGATGTTGCTGCTTGCGGTCGCACCGGTCCGAGCGGAAGAGGACTATAACCACGAAAACCTGATTAATCTGGCTGAAGTATTGAAAAACAAGGAAAAAGACCTGGAAAGTCGGGCAGCGGCCCTGGTCGAGGCGGAAAAACGTCTTGCCCTGTTGCACCGGGAGCTTGAGGAACAGCGCTCGGACCTGGAAAAAACCAGACTGTCGGTTGAGACCTTGCTGGCCGAGTACAAGCTGTTGAAAGATGAGGATCTGGGCCGCCTGGTTGAGGTTTATAGCGCAATGAAACCCGAGGCCGCGGCTCCTTTGCTGGCCGAAATGGAAATAAAATACGCGGTTGAGGTGGTGTTGCGGATGCCGGCGAAAAAATCGGCCAAGCTTTTGAGCGCGGTTGAGCCGAGTCGGGCGGCGGCGATTTCACGGGCCATAACCGAGCTTAAACCGGCTCAATGACGGTTGTTTTGTGAAAGTTATTTCCGCCGGAACCGGAATCGTTTTCCAACCTTGAGGGGCTGAGGTGCTGTTGTGAAAACCCTGGCATCAGTTTTGTTGACATCGCTGGCAGCGGGAGAGAACCGTCCGTTGAAAGGTAACGGTGGCGTTGCAAAATCCGTCTATCAAGGCAGTCGTGCAAGCGGCTTTGCCGAGACCTTGGCCGAAGCCTCTAAATCAAGCCACCCGGCAGCCAAAAAGCCTGAGGGGCCGGAGTCGGTCTCCAAAACGGTCGCCGCGGTCGCCGCGGAAGAACCTTCGGGCACAACTGGTGACGGCAGGCTCGAAAACAGCGATGAGGTCTCGGTTCTGCCGGTGAAGGCGACGCAACCAGTGTCTGAAGTATCTGAAGTGTCTGAAGCTGGTGTTGGTGCTGAGGCTGGGGCCGGGAACGATTCATCGGGTGACAAGGAAAACACCGTTGTGGTAGATGCCTGGTTGTTGGTCGAGACGGAAAAAAATGAAAATGTGATCCTTCCCGCCGGAACCTCGATTTCGGTGGTTACCGAGACTACGGTCGGTCAGGGGGCCTCGACCCGGCAAATTGCGGAAATTACTGTGGCAAAGGTTGCTTCGCGTAAAGTCCCGGGGCTGGGCGAGCAGAACCCGGCCGCGCCTTCGGGCGCGGAGGATGGCGCGCCAGGCGGAGCGGCGCTTTCGGCCAAGGCGGCGGCCCGGGACGGACAAACCGGCAATTGCCTGGCCGGTGCAAAGGAAGGACCGGATGGGGCCGGCAGTGGCGAAAAGACTTTATTGACGGATACTCCGGCCCGGGAACCGCAGTTTTCCGAAGCGTCGCTTTTCGCGGGCGGGGGTTCGAGGGAACCTGACGCGGTCGGTTATGGCGGGTCGGAAAACCCGGTTGCGGAAAATGCTGCGGGCCCGGAAAATTTTTCCTCGTGGGCGCGTTTGAGGTCGGAAGACGTGGCCCTGCCGGACGGTGGCCAAGGGGTCTCGCCTGAGTTCGACGCGGCGTTTTCCCCGGGGGTCGTCGAATCCGAGAGTCCGGCCGGGGCGGCGCTTTTTGCTGGTGAAGAATCCGTCGAAGCCGGCAATGACGGCGAGCTCGCGAAAACCGCCGAAAATTTGGGTTTGTCGGCGGAAGGCCATGGCGCCGGCCGGCACGGCCGGAAGGAGCGGGCTTGGCGCGGGGAGCGGGTGGTTTCCCAAAAGATGCATTTCGATAACTCACGTTCGCTGCCGGAAATGCCGGAACGGGCGATTTTTCAGATCAGACGGGATTATTCGGCGGAGTTGAGCGGTGGCGAAAAGACGGCGTCGGCGTCCCGGGACGGAGTCGTTGTTCAAGGTGAAAACCGGGGAAACGGCATTTTGTGGCTGCAGGAACAGGCTCGTCAAAACCAGTCGGTAAATCTGAGGCTGGATGAAAGCGCCGCAACGGTTTCCGAAAGCGCTGCGGCCGAGGACGAAGCTTTATCCCTGACGGCCGCGGCGGAAAAGAAAAGAAATGAACTTTTTCCATTTTCAGCCGAGGTTTATGCTGCCGGCCGTGAAAAAGTGAAGACCGGAGGGGGAGCGGTCGGCAATCACGAAATCGGTGCCGGCGCTGTCGCGGTCAAAGACAATTCAGCAAAAACCGCGGCCGCTCCTTCCCGTGTGCCTTCTTTACCGGTCAGCGATGAGAATCTGCTTGACCAGATTAAAAATGGTTTAACGCGAGGCATTCAGGGACGGCAGACGGTCACGATTCGGCTCTGGCCGGAAAACCTGGGCAAGGTGGAGGTCAGGTTGGTCCTGAAAGAACAGCAGATGACCGCGACCTTTACCGTGGAACAGGCTGAAGTCAAGGAGGCACTGCTGAGAAAGGTCGAAGGTTTGCGGGATGGTTTGGGACTGCGCGGTATTGAGGTCAAGGATATCGAGGTCAAGGTGGCTACGGTTAAATCCGGGGGTAGCCCGGAGCTTTTCCTGCAGGACCAGAATCGAGGCCACGCCGATTTCCGGCACCGGCGGGATCAGGAAGCGTTTTCGCAAACCGGCGCCGGGGTTCGGGGCTCAAACGTGCCGGTAAACGATACTAACGATTCTGAGGTTTCATCCGGTCGAATGGCGCGGGGGAACCCGCTTTTCGGCCTGACGGAGGCATCCGGTTCCTTATATATCATGGCCTAAAGGATAAATTCAGGGAGAAGTCACATGTCAATGTTTAACAGCAATGTCAGCGCGGTTGAAGGCGCGACTTACAGCGATCCCTTCGCGATTCCCACGACCGGGAAAAAGGATGATATCGGCAAGGAAACTTTCCTGCTGCTTCTGGTTGAACAGCTTAAAAATCAGGACCCTCTGGAACCCATGGACGGCACTGATTTCACGGCGCAGCTGGCCCAGTTCAGCTCGCTTGAACAGCAGACGGCCACCAATGAAAATCTGATCCTGCTGCAGGAATATTCGGCCACGCTCAACCGCCTGAACGCCCTCAATATGATCGGCAGGAAAGTTGAGTTTGACGGCAGTGGCTCCGGGTCGGCAAAGATTGCCGGGGACGGGCAGCCGATCGCCCTGAATTTCGAGCTGGCCGATAACGCTCAGGAAGTGACGATTGATATCTACAACCAGGAGGGTGGCCGGGTGGCGACCCTGGAGCTGGGATATTATGATCTGGGCTCCCGGGAATATAACTGGAACGGCAGGGATAGCGAGGGCAACGCCCTGCCTGTCGGCGACTACACCTATGAGGTGTACGCCCGCGACGAGCTTGGGCAACTGGTGGGCGTGACGGTTAACGGCAGCGGCGAGGTCACGGGCATTGAAACCGACCCGAAAAACGGTAATACCCTGCTGGTTTTGCAGAGCGGCACCCGTATCGGGATCGACCAGGTCGTCGCGGTCAAGCAGATTCCGGGGGGCTGAACTCCGGTTTGGGGTGACCATTGAGATTGAAAAACAGACGCATCAAAAGCAACTTTCGGATAATTTCATATAGCTTATTAAACCATGGAGGCGATCATGGCACTTACATCTCTTTACGCGGGCATCAGCGGCCTGAATGTCAACAGCGACGCGATTTCTCTGATCGGTAACAATATCGCGAACAGTAATACCATCGGTTTCAAGGCCGGCCGGATTCAGTTCAAGGATATCGTCAGCAGCAGTCTGGGCGGTGGTTCCTCCGGCCAGATCGGGCGCGGCGCCACCACCGGCGGCATCAGCACACTTTTTACCCAGAGCTCCTTTGAAACCACCACCCGGGGCACCGATCTGGCGATTGACGGCGATGGCTTCTTTGTCGTCGCCGATGGGGGGACCAATTATTATACCCGGGCCGGGGATTTTATTTTCGATAAAGAGGGGCTGCTGGTCAACAGCAGCAATCTGACGGTGCAGGGCTGGAAGGTTACCGAGGATGGACAGACCGTCGGCGATATCGGCGATATCAATATTTCCGATGTCTCTTCGTCCAGCAAGGCGACCTCCAGTGTCGATCTGGGGGCAAACCTCGATTCCACCGCGGAAACCCGAATCGTGATCAACGATTATAACAATCGTTTTGTTCTTAACGACGGAACCAATGATGTGGTCATCAGCCTGGTCAACGGGACTTATACCGGAGAAACCCTGGCCAACGAGTTGCAGAATAAGATTCAGGAGGATCCGTTGTTTGCCGCCGACGTGGCCTCGCCCACCGATTTTACCGTCACCTACAGCAAGGTGACTGGAAAATACACCTTTACCAACAATACCGGCAGCAATATCACACTGAATGTGATGACCGATGCCGGCGCCGAGACGGATTTCACGATGAAGGAGGTCCTGGGGCTTCAGATCAAGGATCGGACTGATCCGGTTGACGGCATCGTCGACAATATTGAAATCGCGACCGGCACCAACTTTATTTCGGATGCGCTGCCGCGCCTGACCGATAAACTTTTTTACGTCAACAATAATAATAATACGATCATTTTCAATGTCGGGACAACGGAATATCAGGCCCTGATTCCGGTTCAGGCCGATCCCTACACGACCTTGTTCGCCGGTGGCGGCACCAACCGGGTTCCGGCGACCGGTTCGATGGCCGCGGCTCTGGCGGACGCGCTCAACGCCGCCACGGAAACCGCCGATGGGGTCACGGGGTTATCCGGCACCGGTCCGACCTTTTCGGTAGAATACGATGATGAAACCGGGCGATTCACGATATTTTCTGCGGATGGGGGCGACGGCGACGATATCCGTTTCAAATGGGAGGATGAGCGGACCTCGGCCGAACAGCTGCTGGGTTTTGCCAGCGAATACGATCCCAACAACACGAAGACCGTCACCAGCTTTTCGATAACCGGCAGCAGCGGCAGCGTGGAGAGCGTCTTTGCTCCGAACACGGTTTTTGATCCGACCGCCACGACCTACTCAACCGCCATGAATGTCTACGATACCCTGGGATCGCCGCATACGGTCACCTATTATTTCAAGAAACAGGGCAGTAATCAGTGGGAGTGGCATGCGGTCATGAGCAGTGCCGACCTTGATAACGGGATTCCCAATGACGACGGCAGCCCGCGTCTGATGGAGGTGGGTTCGGGCGGCATTCTGAAATTCAACCCCAACGGCTCGCTGAAAAGTGAGAGCGGCCATAATGACGTTTATTTCAACTTTGCCGGCGGCGCGACCCTGATGCAGGCAATCGATATCAATTTCGGGGACAGCACCACGGAGGGCGGCAGCGGTCTCGACGGAACCACGCAATACGCGGATTCCTCGGCCACCTTTTCGCAAACCCAGGACGGTTTCCCGGCGGGCTCGCTTTCCGGGGTGAGCATTGCCGCCGACGGGCTGATTTCCGGGATTTTCTCGAATGGAGAGATCAAGCCCATCGCCCGTCTGGCGCTGGCGATGTTCAGCAGTCCCTGGGGGCTGGAGAAGAAAGGCGGCAATATCTGGGCCGAGACGATCGAGTCGGGCAATGTCAGTATCGGCATGGCCGGAACCGCCGGCCGGGGGACGATCGCCTCTAATTCTCTGGAACAGTCAAATGTTGATATTGCCACTGAATTTGTCAAGATGATCGCGGCGCAACGGGCTTTTCAGGCCAATGCCAAGATGATCACCACCAGCGATGAGTTGCTGAACGAGGTCGTTAACCTTAAGCGTTAAAGCCTGAAACCCAAGACCTGAAACCAGATCCGGTAAATAGCGCGCCGCGCCGGGCTCGGCTTTTAACACACGGATAAAATTATAATTTTCTAAAGGGGGTGGATTTAAGATCTGCCCCCTTTACTTTTTTTCGGCCTTTAGTTACTTTAGATTCCGTGATTGAGTTTGGCCCTGCCGAGTTTGAGGGTGGGTCGCGGTTGAGGATGATCTTATCGGAGGTTTTGCCTTATGAAGGTTCTGGTGGTTGAAGACGAGCAGAAGGTGGCGAACTTTCTGCAGAAAGGTTTGAAGGAAGAGCAGTTTGTGGTTGATGTCGCCGGCGACGGTCCCGATGGGGAGCGGATGGCGCTTGAAAATGAATACGACCTGATTCTGTTGGATGTGATGTTGCCGGGTAAGGATGGAGTTCAGGTTCTGGAGGAGCTGCGCACCCGCAAGGTCGAGACCCCGGTCATTATGCTGACCGCCAAGGATATGGTGGTAGACAAACTCAAGGGTTTTGAAGCCGGTTGCGACGACTATCTTGCCAAACCGTTTTCCTTCGAAGAACTGCTGGCCCGGATTCGGGCGGTGCTGCGCCGGCGCAGCGGGACCACCGGTAATGTGCTTAATTTTGCCGATCTGACTCTTGATCTTATTTCCCATAAGGTCATTCGGGGAGGCAATGAGATCGAATTGACAGCCAAGGAGTACGCTCTGATGGAATATCTGATGCGGAATCCGAATCGGGTGCTGACCCGGACCATGATCACTCAGCATGTCTGGGACTATAATTTCGACAGTTTCACGAATGTGATCGATGTCTATGTCAACTATCTGCGCAACAAGGTTGATCGAGGTTTCCCTCAGAAACTGATTCATACGGTCAGGGGGGTGGGTTATATTCTCAAGGAGGGTGACAAAAAGTGAGACCGATCAGTATCAGGTTTAAATTGACGGCCTGGTACGTGCTGGTTTTCAGTGTGGTTCTGGCTTGTTTTTGTTTCAGTATCTACGTGATTTTGGAAAAGAAACTGCTGGATTCGGTTGATCGCCGCCTGCAGACCATGGCGGAGCTGATTTCCAAAACGGAACTCTGTTTGGTGCCCAACTTCCTGCCGCCTGATTTTGAACGGCGCCTGAATCGTATTTTCGGTACCCGGCCGGTGGGTAAGTTTGTGCGGGTGCTTGATTTCTCGGGTGAAATCGGCTCGCGGACCGACAACCTCGACGAAGACCAGATTCCGGTCAACAAGGATCTGGTCCGCGAGGTTATCGCCCGAGGGGAGATCATTTACGAAACCCAGTATCCGCTGGGACGTGACATGCCGATTCGTTTTATTAATTTTCCGGTTAAAAGCTTTAACAGTAAAAATGTTCGGGGGGTGGTTCAGGTGGGGACCTCCCTTGAATTTGTCCGCGAATCGATGCGCAATCTGCTGATTGTGTTCTTTGCTTTGGGCCCCAGCCTGCTCTTTGTCGCGGCGGCGGTGGGTTTTTTCCTGGCCGGCAAGGCTTTGAAGCCGATTCGCGAGATTGCCCGGACGGCTCGGCATATTACCGTCAATAATCTGCAGGAGAGGATCACGGTGCCGGTGGCCCGGGACGATATCGGACAACTGGCCACCACCATTAACGGTATGCTGGATCGATTATCGCTGTCGTTTCAAAAGATTACCCAGTTTACCACGGATGCCTCGCACGAGTTGCGAACCCCGTTGACGATCATGCGGGGAGAGCTGGAAATTGCTCTGCGCGGCGAACGTAGCTCCGAAGAATACCAGGAAACCCTGGGCAGCAGTCTCGAAGAGGTCGAGCGCATGTCCAAGATTGTTAACGATCTGTTGTTTCTTTCCAAAAGCGACATGGGGCAGGAGGAACTGCACTCCGATCCGGTTGATCTGCGCGCCCTGTTATTGAATCTGTTGCCTTATTTCAAGCTTCTGGCCGAGGAACATCGACTTGAGCTTGAAAGTTCCCTGGCGGAGGTGAACTCGATTTATGGGGATCAGCTTAAATTGCGGCAGATGGTGATTAATCTGCTCAGTAACGCGATTCGTTATACCCCGGCCGGCGGCCATGTTAATCTGGGCTTGAAAAACCTTGATGATGGAGTGGAAATTATGGTGGCGGATACCGGCATCGGGATTCCGGAAGAAGCGGTTCCCCGCATTTTTGACCGTTTTTACCGGGCCGATAAGGCCCGTAGTCGTCAGTTTGGCGGCAGCGGCCTGGGTTTGAGCATTGTTAAGTGGATAGTCGATGCGCATCACGGTGTGATCAAGGTTGACAGCGTGGTTGGCGAAGGCAGTGTTTTTCGGGTTTTTCTGCCCGGCGGCTTGCCGGTGAACGGGGAACAGAAGCCTTTTCTGGTGGAAACGGCTCAGCGTTAGCCGCGCCCCCGGGGGGGGGCGGTTTTTGTCGTTGGTAAAAAATGCTTTTTTAAGGAAAAAATAATTTCTCTTTAATCCTCATATAATGTTGGTTTGTTACTATGCTTGATGAAGACTCCTTTTCTTCCTTGTTGGCGGCCGACCCTCTCCTCCTCCTTGTTAAATTTGCTGGCACAGTAAATTTGGGGGGTCGGCCAACCACCCCTTGATCATCGGGTTGGTCAAGGGGTGGTTTTTTTTTATCATGGTTAAGTTCGGTTTCTTTCGGATTCGCATTAATAAACTGTAACGTTAAAAAATTTTTCGGGAGGTATTTCACGATGTTTTTTCAGCGTCCCCTGGCCGCGAGTTTCCATCGCAGCGTAATTATTCATTTCTTGTTGCCGGTGCTTGCCGGTTTGCTGGTGCTGGGAGCTTTTTCGGCAAATGCGGCCTCGATGCCGCCGAGTTTCGCTCCACTGGTCGAGAAACTGACCCCGGCGGTGGTCAATATCAATACCGAGAAAAAGGTCTTGTCGAGCGGCGGGCGGGGGTTTAATTTCCCCGGTCAGGGCTCGGATCCTTTTGAGGAGTTTTTCGGCCGTTTTTTCGGTCAGTTCGATAATTTTCATCGTCGTTCTCAGCCTCGGCCCGTCAAAAGCCTGGGTTCCGGTTTTATCATCAGTGACGACGGTTATATTCTTACCAATAACCATGTTGTCGAAGACGCCGATCAGATCAAGGTTACGCTTTCCGACAAGAACGCCTACGAGGCCCGTCTCATTGGCCGTGACGCCAAAACCGATCTCGCGATCCTGAAGATTGATGTCGATCACGAGCTGCCGGTGGTCAGGATGGGGGACTCGGATTCCCTGAAGGTCGGCGACTGGGTGATTGCCATCGGCAATCCTTTCGGTCTGGCCCGCACCGTGACGGCCGGCATCGTCAGTGCCCGCGGCCGGGTGATCGGTTCCGGGCCTTATGATGATTTTATTCAGACCGACGCCTCCATCAATCCCGGCAACAGTGGCGGGCCGCTGTTTAATCTGGAGGGTGAAGTCGTCGGTATCAATACGGCGATCGTCGCCAGCGGTCAGGGCATCGGTTTCGCGATTCCGGTCAATATGGCCAAAGTTCTGTTGCCTCAACTGAAAACCGGCAAGGTGTCGCGAGGGCGTCTCGGGGTTCATGTTCAGGAAGTAACCGAAGAACTGGCCGCTTCTTTCGGTCTGGAGGAAAAATCCGGGGCGGTGGTTTCCGAGGTCGTCGAAGACAGTCCCGCTTCCCGCTCAGGGCTTCAGGTTGGTGATATTATTCTTGAGGTTGATGGCGAGAAAATTGAGGAAATGCGCTATCTGCCGCGTCTGGTCGCGGCCAAGAAACCGGGGACCAAGGTTGAACTTAAACTCCTGCGGCAGGGTAAAATTGTGAAGACCAAGGTCGTGCTTGACGATCTGGAGAACGAGGGCCTTGAGGAAAGCTCGGCTTTGAGTGATGATCGACTTGGTGAACTGGGACTGGCCGTCCGTAATCTGACCCCGGAACTGGCCGCTCGGCAGCGACTCGGAGTGGAAAACGGGGTTATCATCAGTCGGCTGGATCCCGACGGTCGCGCTGCCCAGGCCGGCCTGCAACTGGGGGATGTAATTCTGATGGTCGATAATGAACAGATTGAAACCGTGAATGACTTCAATAAGGCATTACGGGCCGGAAAACAACGCAGCTACCTGCGCTTTCTGGTTCAGCGTCAGCAGCTCCGCCTTTTTGCCGTGGTCAGGTTGGATAAATGACGACTCGCGATAAATCAAACTGGTGGGCTCTGGTCTGTACTCCTGTGGCCGAGGCTTCGGCCCGGGAGCGCTTGGAAGAAATTCTTTTTGCGCATGATTGCTGTGGGCTCTGGGAGGGGGTCGAAGGCCTGGTCGAGAAGGTTGAGGAGCCCTTGCCACCGGTCGGCTTTCCGGCTTTTCTGACCGCCTATTTCGCCGATGTGGAAGACGGAGCTCTACGGGAACTGGTCCCGTGCCTGCAACAGGAAAACCTGATCACCGGTGAAGTCCGAATCGTCGCCGTTGAGAATCAGGACTGGTTCGAGAACTGGCGGAAAAATTTTGTGCCGGTGGCCTTGACCGCAAAAACCCTGGTCGTGCCGGCCTGGCAGGAAGAGGTGTCCGAGAACGAGGCCACTCGGGTGGTGAAAATTTATCCGGGACAGGGGTTCGGGACGGGAACCCATGAGACCACCCGGCTGGCCGCGCTGAACTTGGAGCGGGAACTGGAAAAAACCGGGCCGTCGGCAACGGTTCTGGATGTCGGCACAGGGAGCGGCATTCTCGCGATCATGGCCGCCGTCCAGGGCGCCGCTCGCGTCCTGGCCCTGGATGTTGATCCGGATGCCCTCGACAATGCCCGGGAAAATTGCGTTCATAATCAAATTGAAGATCTAGTCGAACTTGACTGTCGACCTCTGACCGAAGTTGAGGGCTCTTTCACCCTGATTGTCGCCAATATCATTGCTCCGGTGCTGAAAAGTCTGTTGCCGCAACTTCATCGTCTTCTGGCCGCTTCCGGGCGCTTGATTTTGTCGGGGATATTGCTTGAACAGATAGATGAAATGAAGGAATATTGCGAACGGCGCGGTTTTAAGGTCGAGTTGGTTGAAACCGCCGGCGAGTGGGCCGCTTTTGTCTGCGCCCGGCAGTAAAGACCACGCCGGGATTGAAAATGAGCTTAGTCAGACGGTGGCCCGGGCGTAGGAACCGTGATTTCAACATAACCGGGTTGGCTGAATGGTTGCAAAAAATCTTTGATCTTTCGATTTTTAGCAGTTGACAAGTCGGATTTTTTAAGTTAAAAGACGCCTCCGTTTCACGCAAGAGCCGGCTTGTTTCATCAGGTTCTGCAACGAGAAACAACCCATGCGTCCCCATCGTCTAGCCTGGCCCAGGACACCGCCCTTTCACGGCGGCGACAGGGGTTCAAATCCCCTTGGGGACGCCAACAAAATTAAGCCACTTATGAAACTATTTTTAGCTTTTTGTCGAGCGGGGTGGTTTCTGGGTGGTTTTTTTTGCTTTTTGATCCAGTTCGGGTAGCATCTTCATGGGCCGGTCGAACCGATAGTTTCGTAGAAAGAAAAAACAGTTGCTTGGCTAACCTTCCGGAAATAATCCCGGCAGCCATCTTGAAGCAAGCTTTGTTGGGAACGCCACATAAAGCGGTGCGCGAGAACTTCTGGAGTCAAGGGCTCCGGTTCCAATCAGTGCGGATGTTATGCGTCGGGCATGGCGATCGGTGCTGTTCAAAAGAGTCGCAACATCTCCGCGAGGAAGTTTTCCCCGATACAGAACCGACTCTAAAACCCTGTCCGAATGCAGGGGCAGAGATCCCGTCCGGATCTCTGCTTCGGCCCAGAGCTGGATACGGATTCGCAACTTGTCCGGCTGAATCAGTCCTTCCATGAATTTCACCTGGTCGATGCAGGTTTCAAGAAAATATTTGGTAAAATCGGCCAGTGCCTCTTCGCTCAAGCTGCCTCGGCCATCAAGGTCGTTACGACGGGGCGTGTCGCATTCAGCCAAGTAAGGCTTGTACGCTTCTTGAGTCCGGGCAAGACCACGCGCAACAGACCATATCCCGCCGGTATCAAGTGCATCGAGCAGCATGGCGTGTGACATCAGGCGGGCAACCCTGCCGTTACCGTCCATGAAGGGATGAATCCATAGCAGACGGTGATGAGCTGCCGGAATAGCTAGGATCGCATCTGTCTTGCCAAGACGGCTGTAGACTTGCTCGAAGCGTGTCAGGAACCCTGGACCGCACCTGGGCTTATAGCGACATGATGTCCAACTCGGACATCTCTGTCGCGCAGCTCTCCCGGAGTGATCCCGAACCTCTTGCCGGTATCCGGGTCTTTGGCGTACCGCAGTTCTTTCGGGAGCAGCTCGCAAAACCGGCGATGAATCTCACACACCCCTTCTCGTGTCGCGGCGCGACCGGACAGACTGCCGGCATCTATCCACCGCTGCACTTCGACATGAGCCTTGGCTTCGAGTTGGAGGTTGCGTTTCTCCGGGTCAGAGCTGCAATCGTTTTTTAAAGCTCGTTCTATATCGACTGGGTGAGTGTTGTGATCTTCGATCAGGTTGCTGTAATAGCAGTTCATGACCCTAACCAGTCCGGCCAAGGCTGTAGAAATTTCTTCGGGGAGACTGCGGCGCAAGCCTGCCGCGCTTGCTGCAAGCTCAACCGCCAGGTCCGTTAGCTCCGAGCGGTGTCTGGAGCCTGCCGCAATCAGCATTGGTTCCATCATGTCAGGGCTTTCCATGCCAGGGCTCTCTTTGCGGTTGTCGATGTCCTGCTTATTGTCCTGTTTGATAATCTGTGTAGTTTATGTATAGCATTGCTCTTTGTAGAATGCAAGCTTTGACAGTCGGTGATAAATGTCCGTTATTTTGCCATAGGTTTCAACTCAACCAAGGTGCTTCAACTGCCCGGTAGGGGCTTGACTTTTGCAGATAATCTGCGATAGTATCAGTCTTTTTTAGCTTGGGTGGCTTCTCGGGTGGCCGGCGTGCCGGCTTTTATTGTTCCCTGATGTCCTTTTAGGTTGTGTAAGGTATCTGAAAATGCCGGCGGAGTACTCTACGGGACACCCTTTCACGACGGCGCCAGGGGTTCAAATGCCCTTGGGGACGCAGATTATATCAAACTACTCGGAGGGCTCCTGCACTATGATAAGTTTAAGGCGGCCGCCAAGTGGTTATTTTTTGCGGTCTCGGCCGGGCGGCAAGGGAAGATTGGGGTTGAATCACCACTTCCGGCGCGTATTTTTTGTCCAAGGGTGAGACGGCTCAATTTTTTCGGTCTTGGCCGGAATCCTGAAATGAATTTTTATGAAAGGCGGGTATGGGTATGAGAAACGGTCGGATGTTGAGCTCTTTGGCAATGTTTCTGGTTTTCTGTGCTTTACCGGGGTTGCTCGGCGTCGGCTTCGCGGCCTCGGCCCTCGACGAGGGTCCGCGCTGGTCGCGATCTTGTCGGTGAGCGCGGAACCACTTGATACGATCGAATGGTTGTCGCAAAGGCCGGAGGACGGTTTGGCCCTGATGGTTTCCGGTCCGGGCGAGGTGAGTCTCAAAAGACGTTTTTCTCCCGGCGAAGAGGTTGTTTTTTCGTCTCGCGACGATAACGGCGATCCCCTGCCGGATGGAAATTACAACTATGAGTTTTATGTGTTGCCGGCCTTCGGCGCGCTCAGAAGCGGCGCGGATGACGAAGCGGCGGTTGCGGAGGATGACTCAGGCCCCAACGTGCAATGCGGGTCGTTCGCCATTATCCAGGGAGAGATGGTCATTCCCGTCGAAGGCGAAGGTGAAAACGACAATGCAAGATTGCGGGGCGACATGACATCTTGCATTACGACGATGTGATCGTGACCGGCAGTCAATGTATCGGTTTTGACTGCGCCGATGGCGAAAACTTTGGTTGCTCTACCCTGAAGCTCAAGTAAAACAATCTGCAAATCCTGTTCGAGGACACCAGCACCGGCACTTTTTCGACCACCGACTGGAGAATTCTGGTCAACGATGCGACCAGCGGCGGCGCCGGCTATTTCACCATCTGGGATGTCGACGCCGGCCGTCGTCCCTTTACGATCGAGGCCGGGGCTCCGGCCCATGCCCTGTATGTCGAGGATTACGGGCGGGTGGGG
>Ga0209614_1000104_pt1 | contig 74408 bp, 77 predicted proteins | sample BlaSprsedimmetaG_FD_185484 | JGI IMG/M metagenome (GOLD analysis project Ga0209614, IMG submission 185484) | Hot spring sediment bacterial and archeal communities from California, USA to study Microbial Dark Matter (Phase II) - Blank Spring... ... | reverse complement strand
GCGAAGATGCGATAGTTATGTTTGTTGATAATGTAAGCTCCGCCGATTACCAAAATAGATTACAAATTATTAGAGATGTTATTCAGTTTAGCGAGGAATAAGTATGGATGAAAAGTTGATTCTTGGAATAGAGACTTCCTGTGATGAGACCGCTGCGGCGATTGTGGCTGACGGCAAAAGGATTTTGTCGAATGTTGTTGCGTCTCAAGTTGAATGGCACCGCAAATTTAGCGGGGTCGTGCCCGAGATTGCTTCCCGAAAACACGTGGAGCTCATTAGCCCTGTTATAGAAGAGGCGTTGCTTGAGGCAAATGTTACTTTGGATGATATTGATGCCATTGCGGTTACACAGGGGCCTGGTTTGGTTGGGGCTTTGCTGGTTGGTTTGGGTGTTGCAAAAGGGCTTTCTTATGCTACAAAACTTCCCCTTATATGCGTAAATCATATTGAAGCACACATACTGGTCAATTTTCTTGAATATCCCGATCTTAAACCTCCCTTGGTTGCTCTCGTGGTTTCGGGTGGGCATACAGCCCTGGTTTATATGAAAGATTTTGGCAAATATGAGGTCCTTGGAGAAACCTTGGATGATGCAGCGGGAGAAGCCTTTGATAAGGTGGCCAAATTTTTAGACCTTGGTTATCCGGGTGGACCCATAATTGATGATTTGGCTGCAAAAGGGGATCCTCAATCTATAAATTTTCCCAGAGCTATAATAAAAACCGATGATTATAATTTTAGTTTGAGCGGTCTAAAAACCGCCGTCTTAAATTATGTTTCTCGACAGCAAGCGATGGGTAAAGAGATAGACATTCCTGATCTTTGCGCGAGTTTTCAGGCAGCGATTATAGATGTTCAAATTTATAAGACGCTTCGGGCTGCTGCAGAAAAAGGCGTCGATAAAATAGTTTTAGCGGGAGGGGTTGCTGCAAATAAATCCCTTCGAGAAAGACTGCAAAACGAGGCGGCCAAGGAAGGCAAAGATTTTTTTTATCCGACACCCTTTCTTTGCACCGATAATGCTGCAATGATTGCGTGCGCGGGTTATTTTAAATTTAAAAAAAGGAAAACTTGCTCACTGGATGCAAATGCCGATCCAAACATGCGGTTAGTTAATGAATCGTAGATTTTATGTAAACTTAACTCAAAGTTTTTGCTTGTGGATAATGTGGATAAGTTTAAATCATACCGTTAAACCAAATGGTCTCTCTCTGGAAAATTTTTGGGATAAACTTTTTCCGATATTTGAATAAAAAAAGGAAAAAATTAATGCATTTTATGTTCACCCAAAAAATCATGAGAAATAAATCACAGATTGTTAACTTAATATTGGCAATCATTTCAGGATCGCTGTTAATATTATCTTTTCCCCGTTTTAACTGGTATTTTGTTTCATGGATTGCCTTAACTCCTTTGCTCATCGCTATTTATCGCGCATCTTTTAAAGGTGCTTTGATTTGTGGTTTGGTTGCTGGCGTGTTCTTTTTTGGCGGGTTGCTTTATTGGATATTTCTCTTTGGTTTACTCGCAGGTTTTAGTTTGATTCTATTTCAAGCATTATTCATTTCCTTTTTCGGGTTTGCGGCAAAAGTTATCCACAACCGTTTTGAAAAAAATGCTCGTTTGGTTCTCATCCCAGCTCTATGGGTTTCTTTAGAATATTTTCGCTCGGCTGGTTTTTGGGGGTTCTCCTGGGGAGTTTTAGGTTATAGTCAGCACAATTTTCTTCCCGTTATTCAGATTGCGCGCTGGACGGGAGTTTTTGGAGTGTCGTTTCTGTTGGTTTTCGTAAATGAAATTCTTACGGAAAGCTATATGTATCTTGCTCAGCAAAAAGCGAGTTTGAAAAAGTCCGTTAAGGTTATTCTAGGAGATGTTGCTCTAGTTTTGTTGGTCATCTTCTTGTGGGTGGGTGTCGGGGTTCTTAATTTAGCAAGAGTGCCGGAAGATCAGAACGAAATTAGGGTTGCGATTTTGCAGCCAAGTATTCCTCAGGAAATAAAATGGGAGCCAATGAAAAAAGAAGATATTTTCAGGTCCCACCTAAAATTAGCCGAAGAAGCAGTTGAAGAGAGTCCGTATATTATAATTTGGCCTGAAGCAGCCGTTCCGGCTTATTTGTTGGAAGAAGAAGGTTATTTGCAAGAAATTAGAAGTCTTGCCTGTAAGACAGATAGCTATTTATTGGTGGGAGGGCTTTACAGTAATGAAGGGCGTTATTATAATTCCGCCTTCCTTTTCTCTCCCGAAGGCGAGATTTTGGAGCGTTACGATAAGGTGCGCCTGGTTCCGTTCGGGGAGTATGTGCCGCTTAGATCGATTTTTTCAAATATCAGAGCGGTTGCAACCGTTTCAGTCGATACATCACCCGGCGAGAAATTCACCGTATTCAATACAGACGCGGGGAAGTTTTCGACGGTCATCTGCTTTGAATCCACCGATTCTTTTATCGTTCGTCGTATGGCAAAAAAAGGCGCCGAAATTCTTGTGATTATGACAAACGATGGCTGGTTTAAAAGAACAACTGCGGCGGATCAACATATATCAATGGCAGTTTTAAGAGCGGTCGAAAATGATTTTTTTGTTATTCAAGCAGCAAATACCGGAGTAGCAGCGATTATTGATCCCACTGGGAAGGTGTTGTCACGCACCGCTCTTTTTGAAAGGAGATATCTCGCTGGCAATGTTGTGTTTAAAAAGAGCGAAACATTTTATAAAAGATTCGGTGACTTTTTTGCGTATCTCTGTCTTTTAATTTCTGCAGGTGGTTTAGTTTTGGCAACTTTAAAAAAAAGAAAATTTGATTATTGATTTTACTACTTCGTTATTGTAAGATAACTCTTAGCACTCTTAAATAGAGAGTGCTAAAAATTATGGGGTTATAAAAAATTACTATTTTAACAGGAGGGATGATTATGAATTTACAACCGTTAGGCGATCGAGTAATTGTAAAGCCCAGCGAGGGGGAGGAGAAAACCAAAGGCGGTATCCTTATTCCAGATACTGCTAAAGAAAAACCCCAAGAGGGAGAAGTTATTGCCGTTGGCAGTGGCAAGCTTGAAGATGGTAAGAAGGTTCCCCTTGATGTAAAGAAGGGGGATAAGGTTCTTTACTCAAAGTATGGCGGGACTGAAGTTAAAGTCGAAGGGGAAGAATATCTTATTTTAAGAGAAAGTGACATTTTGGCCATAGTTAAAAAATAATATAAGGAGGCGATTAAATCAAATGGCTAAGGAATTAAAATTTGGCGAACAAGCAAGATGTGCGATGCAGGTCGGAGCGAATGAACTTGCTAATGCTGTTAAGGTAACGCTTGGCCCTAGAGGGCGAAACGTTGTGATTGAGAAAAAATTTGGCGCTCCAACCATTACAAATGACGGAGTAACCATCGCAAAAGAGATGGAGTTTGAGGATCAGTTTGAAAACATGGGAGCTCAGTTGGTTAAGGAGGTTGCCACAAAAACCAACGATGTTGCCGGTGACGGAACCACAACTGCAACATTGCTTGCTCAAGAGATAATAGCTGAGGGTTTAAAGAATGTTGCTGCTGGAGCAAATCCGATGTTAATTAAGAAGGGGATAGAAAAAGCTGTTCAGATGACGGTTGACGAAATAAAAAAGATGAGTCAACTAATTGCGGATGACCCCAAAAAGATTGCCGAAGTTGCTTCAATCTCCGCGGCTGATGAAGAAATTGGAGCAAAAATTGCTGAGGCGATGGGCAAGGTTGGCAAGGATGGCGTAATCACCGTTGAGGAATCTCAAACCTTTGGGATAGATATCGAAGTTGTTGAAGGTATGCAGTTTGATAAGGGGTATTTGTCTCCTTATATGGTGACCGATGCAGAAAGAATGGAAGCAGTGCTTGAAGATCCATATATTCTTATTGCAAATCAGAAGGTAGGCGCCGTTCATGACCTTCTTCCTGTTTTAGAAAAGATTATGCAGACCGGAAAACCTCTATTGATACTTGCAGAGGATGTTGAAGGAGAAGCATTGGCTACTCTTGTTGTTAACAAGATAAGAGGCACCTTCACTGGTGTTGCGGTCAAGTCACCTGGTTTTGGGGATCGCAGAAAAGCTATGCTTCAGGATATAGCAATCGTTACTGGCGGTCAGGTTATTACCGAGGAACTTGGTATCAAGCTTGAGAATGCAACTCTCGACATGTTAGGCAAAGCGCACAGAGTAAAAATCACCAAAGAGAATACGACAATTGTCGGTGGCCAGGGTAGCATGGAAGCCATCAAGGGCCGTATAAATCAAATCAAAGCCGAGATGGAGCAAAGTGATTCTGAGTTCGACAAGGAAAAACTTCAAGAGAGACTCGCTAAACTAAGCGGCGGTGTTGCTGTAATTAAAGTTGGAGCAGCCACCGAGGTTGAACTCAAAGAGAAGAAGCATCGTATAGAGGATGCTCTTTCTGCAACTCGAGCCGCAATCGAAGAAGGAATTGTTCCCGGTGGCGGGGTAGTTTTGGTTAATTGTATCCCTGGAATCGATAAGGTTAAAGCTACTGGTGATGAAAGAACTGGTATCGAGATAGTTGAGCGTTCCTTGGAGGAACCCCTTCGTCAGATTGCCAACAATGCTGGTCTTGAGGGCTCTGTAGTTGTGGAAAAAATAAAGGGTCTTAAGAAGGGCCATGGATTGAACGCTGCGACTTTTGAATATGTTGATATGGTGGAAGCTGGTATTATAGATCCAGCGAAAGTAACTAGGTCTGCAATTCAAAATGCCGCGAGTGTTGCCGCCATGTTCTTGACCACGGAAGTTGCTGTAGCTGATAAGCCAGAGCAAGAAAAGGGCGGAATGCCCATGATGCCGGGTGGCGGAATGCCGGGCATGATGTAAGTTATTTTGTATGACGTAAAATGTTACATAGATTATCGAAAGAAAAAAAGCCCTCGTCTAGATGAGGGCTTTTTTTCTAAGCTTTGTTCTGGTTTGAATTGGTATTAATTGTTTTCTATCTTTTGCTGCACTTATTTCAAGATGAGTTGCTCCGCATTTACATTTATATAAAGAATCCTTAAAGAGGTTGTACTGTTTATGGTTTATAAGCCGCATTTCCCAGCCACAATTGGGACACAACAATTACATTCCTCCCCTCTCTTCTAATATCGAACAATACAACTATATGGTTTTTTGTTGGTAAATAACTTTGGATTACTTTTATCGATATTTTTATTTAAAGACTTAATAGTTAACCAAAAATTTTTTAGTAATTGTCTTTTAACTTTTAAAAATAATTGTTGAAAAATTGATAAATCAGGGGTTTTTTATCGTATTTTTTAAGAAGTCTTATAAGGGTTGTGTAGAGCGTGTTTGTTTTTCCTTGCTCCTTGACAGTTTTTTTTGTGCAGGTTAAGATTAGTTAATTTTAAGATTTTGAAGGAAGGAATTTTTGGAAATGGGAAAACCCAGAAGCTCAACCTGTACAATAAGTTGAGTAAGTCTGGGTTATTTTTTAAAAAATTATAAAATTTATGGGAGGCATTATATGGAAGTTGAGATCGGTAAAGGTAAATTTGGTAGAAGAGCTTATGGTTTTAATGATGTTGCTATAGTTCCCAGCAGGAGGACAAGAGATCCTCAAGATGTGGATATTAGCGCTGAAGTGGCCGGTTTTCATTTTGATTTGCCGGTCTTGGCTTCAGCAATGGATGGTGTTGTTGATCCCAAATTTGCTATTGAGATGGGCAAACTTGGAGGGTTGGCCGTCTTAAATCTCGAGGGAGTTCAAACAAGATATGAAGATGCCGACTCTGTGCTCAAGAAGATTGCTGGTTTTTCAAAGGAAGAAGCAACATGCAAGATGCAGGAGATATATAAGGAACCGATAAAACCTGAGTTGGTAAGAAAAAGAATCGAAGAGATTAAAAGAGGAGGCGTTGTCGCTGCTGCATCGCTTACACCTCAGAAAGTAATGGAATATTATAGAATTGCTTTAGACGCAGGTTTGGATATTTTAGTTATTCAGGGAACCGTAGTAAGCGCGGAGCATCTGAGCACCACCGTTGAGCCTTTGGATTTAAATAAGTTTATTAAATCGGTATCTGTCCCTGTCATAGTTGGTGGCTGTTGTTCCTATACCTCGGCGCTCCATTTAATGAGAACCGGCGCGGCTGGGATTCTTGTTGGAGTTGGTCCGGGGGCAGCTTGCACAACACGTCAGGTTTTAGGGATTGGAGTTCCGCAGGCCACAGCAATCGCTGATGCCGCGGCAGCTAGAATGCGTCATCTGGACGAAACCGGGCAGTATGTTAAAGTGATAGCTGATGGTGGCATGAGAACTGGTGGAGATATCGCAAAAGCAATTGCTTGCGGCGCCGATATGGTGATGATTGGCTCACCATTAACGCGGGCAAAAGAAGCGCCTGGACAAGGTTACCATTGGGGAATGGCTACGTTCCATCCAGATCTCCCTCGCGGCGCAAGAGTTCGAACCGACGTTGCTGGTAGTTTAAAAGAAATCTTAGTAGGTCCTGCTCATGAAAATGACGGCACGCTGAATTTATTTGGAGCGCTAAGAATCTCGATGGCTACGTGCGGATATGAAAATATAAAAGCTTTTCAGAAAACGGAAGTAATGGTTGCCCCTTCTCTTCAGACTGAGGGGAAACTTCTTCAACGCACCCAAGGCGTTGGGATGGGATAAGGGGCAGATGGCAGATGGCAAAAAAATGAACTGAATTAAAAGCTGTTTGTTTTTTTAAATTATTTCTTAAACCTCTAACTACATAACAATTTAAAAGATAAGGAGATTATAGGTAAGTGGGAGATAAGTTTAACGAAAGTAAGCAGAATAATTTACAAAAGATATTGGTATTAGATTTTGGGGCTCAATATAGCAGGTTAATTGCAAGGCGTGTGAGAGAATGCAAGGTTTATTCCGAAATTGTTCCTTATGATATCTCGATTAATGAAATTAAAAAAATGAATCCGAAAGGGATTATACTCTCAGGTGGACCAGCCAGCGTTCATGTTTCTGGCGCTCCTGAGTGCGATGAGAAAATATTTGAACTCGGTATCCCGATTCTTGGAATATGTTATGGTATGCAATTGATGGCGAATATGTTAGGTGGAAAGGTCGCCAAGACGGGAAAGAGCGAGTACGGAAAGACGATGCTTTTTGCGAAGGAAAATACACTTCTTTTCAAAAATATCTCCCTCGAACAAGATGTTTGGATGAGCCATCGCGACTCAATAAAGATTATGCCGACTGGTTTTAAACTTACTGCAAGCACTGACTCAATCGAAGTGGCCGCCATGGAAAATGCGGAAAAAGATCTCTACGGTGTTCAGTTTCACCCCGAAGTTATACATACACCCTTTGGTGCCGATCTTTTAAAGAATTTTATTTACTTTGCTTGTGAATGTGCTCCTTCTTGGACCATGGTTTCCATCATAGAAAAATCTATAGAGGATATAAGAGAAAAGGTGGGAAAAAACAAGATAATTTGTGGTTTGAGCGGGGGAGTGGATTCTGCGGTTGCAGCTGTTTTAGTCCACAAGGCCATCGGCGATCAACTCACTTGTGTCTTTGTTAATCACGGTTTTCTTCGAAAAGGAGAAGCGGAGCAGGTAGAGGAGACTTTTAGAAGGAATTTTAAGATAAATCTAGTTCAGATAAATGCCCAGGAGCGTTTTTTAAATAAACTTAATGGGGTTACTGATCCTGAAAAAAAAAGGGTTATTATTGGGGAGGAGTTTATTAGAGTTTTTGAAGAGTTTGCTTATGAGCTCAAAGATGTAGATTTTTTGGTTCAGGGCACTTTGTATCCCGATGTAATTGAGAGCGGCACAAAGGATGCCGCCAAAATAAAAACTCATCACAATGTTGGTGGGTTGCCTCTTGAGATGGATTTTAAACTTATAGAACCGCTTAGGTTACTTTTCAAAGACGAGGTTAGAGCGATAGGGGAAGAGCTTGGCTTGACGGAAGAGATAGTTTGGCGACAGCCCTTTCCTGGGCCGGGGTTGGCAATAAGAATAATTGGCGAGGTTACGGCGGAGCGACTGGAAATTTTAAGGTATGCCGATGCCATTGTAACCGAAGAAATAAAACGGGCAAATCTATATCGGAGCTTGTGGCAGTCATTTGCCGTTTTACCTTGCATTAAAAGTGTCGGGGTTATGGGCGATGAGCGGACTTATTCGTATGTTATAGCCATCAGGGGGGTTACGTCTGAAGACGCTATGACCGCCGATTGGGCAAGATTGCCATATGATGTTTTGGAAAGACTGTCAAATAGGATAATAAATGAGGTAACTGGAGTTAATCGAGTTGTGTATGACATAAGCTCAAAACCACCGAGTACAATTGAGTGGGAATAGATAACTGGGGAGTTGATTTTAAAAACTGCCGACTTTCGAATAATAGACTACCGACTAAAAGGAGGTTTTATGACAAAAATTGAAAAGGAACTAGAGGAACTTCGAGAGGAAGTTGATAAGATAGATGAAAGGGTTGTGCAAATTTTAAATAAGAGGGCAGATATAGTTTTAAAGATAAGAAAACTGAAAATTGAAGGGGCCTTTCCAATATATGACCCTCGTCGCGAAGAAAAGATATTTGAGAAGATTTCGGCGCTTAATTCAGGACCTCTCTATGATGATGCAATACATAGGATATATGAGACAATTCTTCACTGTATGAAAGATTTGGAGCAATAAATGGATATCTTTGACCAAAAAAAAGTTTTCATAATAGCTGGGCCTTGTGCGATTGAAAACAAGGAGCAGCTTTTTGAGGTGGCTGAGGCGGTAAAAAAAGCTGGAATAAAATATTTAAGAGGCGGCGCTTACAAACCTCGCACCTCTCCCTATAGCTTCCAGGGGCTTGAGGAGGATGGTCTAAAATATCTCTCTGAAGTGGGTAAAAGGTTTGGGTTGAAAACCGTTACCGAAGTTACCGATTCTGATATTGCGGAACTTGTCGCAAAACACGTCGATGTTCTTCAAGTTGGAGCGCGCAACATGGATAATTATTCGCTTCTTAAAAAACTTGGCAAGTTAACCGCAAAAGATAAAAAACCAGTTCTGCTAAAAAGAGGGTTTTCAGCAACAATAGAAGAATGGTTGCTGGCTTCTGAATATATTACTTCGGCTGGTAATCCAAACGTTATCTTATGTGAACGAGGGATAAGAACTTTTGAGACGGCCACGCGCTTTACCCTTGACTTGAGCGCTGTCCCCGTAGTTAAGAAACTAAGCACTCATCCGATAATTGTGGATGCTAGTCATTCCACAGGGCATGCGGATATGGTAATCCCGATGAGTAGAGCCGCGGTTGCCGCGGGAGCCGACGGGATAATGGTTGAAGTGCATCCAAATCCTAAAAAAGCCCTATGCGATGGCGCTCAATCATTGACCCCAATTGAGCTGGAGCAACTAATTAAAGAGCTTAAACCCATAGCCAAAGCCCTCGGCAAAGAATTGAGTTAATTAAATAGAAATCTTATGAAGTTATTGTAACCTTCGTTTTTTCCGCGATTATGTTGTTGTATAACAATCTTTTGGTATATTATTTTGGAACTTTCATACATCCAATATTTGCTGGCTTTCCCGACCTATCCAGGCGATAAAAGACGTAGCTTATTTTTGTTGCTCTTTTAGTATGATTTCAAAGGTAAGGGCAAGAAAATGACGAATAACATTAATAGAGTTTATAAAGGGGGTGCGAATATGTTATTAGTCGTTATCGACGAGGAACTATGTGTTGGTTGTGGGCTTTGTGAAGAAACTTGTCCCGAAGTCTTTGAGGTTTGGGAAGATAATGTAGCGCACGTGATAACGGAGGACGTTGAGGAGTGTGAAGACCTGGAAGGGGTGGCCGAGGACTGTCCCGTCGGGGCGATAACCATTAAAAGAAACTGAGCTGTTATTTATAAATAAAAATTCGGGGGAAGAATTTGAAGGCATATTTGGATATAGAGACCTCTTTTGACGGTAGAATAACCGTTGTTGGCATATATCGTCCCAGCAAGAATTTGGTGCAATTTATTTTACCCAATATTACGGCTGAAGCCATTCTGGATTTTTTAAGAGGAGCCGAAATTGTCGTTACTTACAATGGCAGCCGTTTTGATCTTCCTGTCATCGAGAAGCATTTTGATTTAAATTTGATGAACTATTTTGAATCGCTTGATTTGATGTACGATTGCTGGAGACATAATTTATATGGTGGTTTAAAAAAAGTGGAAGAATATTTGGGGATTAACAGAGATTTGCCCGGGATGAACGGTTACGACGCAGTTATGCTTTGGTCAAGATATGAAACATACGGTGACGAAAAGGCGCTTGAGGTTCTTTTAAAATATAACAAAGAAGATGTGTTAAATCTTTGTGTTCTCGAGGCGTGTTTAAGGATGAGAGAAAATCAATAATAATCTTTAAACCCCACTATTCCTAATTCGAACATTTGTTTGCTATTTAGCTGTTTTATAAATATAATGAAATTAATCCTTAAACAAGAGTCTTGCGGAGGTTAATATTGGTGGAGACATATCTTGTCATCTTACTAATTTTCTTAATGTTTTTGCTGCTCGGTTTCTTTTGGTTGATTTTAAAACTTAAACAGGGAGAGTCGTCAATTCCTCTTCTTCAACAACAGATTTTGGAGTTGCAGAAACAGGTGAGTATCAGCTTAACAGAGGGAAGTAAGCGGGTAGATGAACAGTTAAACAATATCAGCAAGCTTATGGCCGATTCCAATAAAACATTGGGAGAGCGGTTTGAGGGCGCCACCAAAGTGGTGGGCGATGTTCAAAAGAGCTTAGGGGAACTCTCTAGGGCTACCGGACAGATGATAGATGTTGGAAAAGATATTTCAAAACTCCAGGAAATTCTGCAAGCCCCCAAGTTGCGAGGCGTGATGGGGGAGATGTTTCTGGGTGAATTGTTGACTCAAATTCTTCCGTCCAAACATTTTGAGATGGGGCATAGCTTTCGAAGCGGCGAAAAGGTTGATGCCATTATTCGTGTTGGCAAGATGTTGGTGCCAATTGATTCGAAATTTCCGCTCGAAAATTTTAAGCGCTTAATTGAAAGCAAAACAGAAGATGAGCGCAAGGTGAATCGGAAAGGCTTTGCTCGTGATGTAAAAAAGCATGTAGATGTCATTTCCCAAAAATATATTCTTCCAGATGAGGGAACCTCTGATTTTGCTTTCATGTATATTCCAGCCGAAAATGTCTATTACGAGGTCATAATGTCAAGTGACGGTTTACAGGAAAATATTTGTGATTACGCTGTCGAAAAACGTGTAATACCTGTATCTCCAAACACCCTTCTTGCTTATTTACAAGTTATAGTGATGGGTCTAAAGGGTCTTGAGATAGAGAAAAACGCCAGAGAAGTAATGAACTACCTTGGAAGATTACAAGGTGATCTTGGTCGTTTTCGAGATGATTTTGAAGTTGTGGGAAAACATATTTACAATGCCAAAAATAAATACGAAGAATCGGAAAGAATGCTTGAGCGCCTAGGCGATAAAATTTTAAATGCCAACAAGAATGTTTCCGAGCTTGAGGATCACCCTTTATAATCAACATTTCCTCTAATTGCTCCAAACCTTTATGTGATGTGGACTTTTTATTCTTTTAAAGTGCGAGGTTATAAAGCTGCGGATAGATCTTTTACCGTGTAGAAAAGAAGTGAATATTAATAATTGATGGATTGTGGGTAATTTTAAGTTATTATTAAACAAAAGGTCTTATTTTTGGAGGTGTTCGTGATGGCATTGATGAGCATCAGCGTTGTTCCCTTAGGAACACCCACGCTGAGCATAGGAGATTACATCGCCAAAATTGTAAGAACGCTTGATGAGGGAGAAGTGAAGTATAAACTGACCGATATGGGCACAATAGTTGAAGGAGAAGCTCGACATCTTTTTAAAATCGCTCATAAATTGCACGAGACTCCTTTTACTGAAGGCGTGCTAAGGGTGATAACTACCATTGAAATTGATGATCGAAGAGACAAGGAGGTTAAGTTGGAAGACAAAGTAAAATCGGTGCGAGCAAGACTTAAATAGAAATTAAATGAGTGGAAATTTTTACGATATTAAAAAGAAATTCGGTGATGTTTATGTTTAAAAAGGGAAGCAAGGTTTTTTACCCCTACCACGGGATCGGGAAAATTGATGATGTTTTCACCAGGGAATTTGGTGGGAAGAAAGAGAAATATTACTCCATAAACTTTGTCGATGAGAATTTAAAGATGATGGTACCGGTTGATAAGGCGGATGATTTGGGGTTAAGAAAATTTTTGACAGAAGAAGAAGTTGAGGCATTGTTGGAAGTTTTAAAAAAGAGGGCGAGTGAACCCAGGGAAAAAGACGTGGACCGCTCTTATTTTCTTCACATGATTGGAAGCTTGGATATTTTTGATGTAGCCAAAGGAGTTTGTGAGCTGCTTTGCAAAAGGGAGACGACTGGTTTAAAAAGAGATGAAGATGAGCTTTTAAAGCGAGGCATTGATATATTGAATGGTTTGATAGTTTGTAGCAAAAAAGTTAAACCAGCGGAAGCAAGAAAAATGATAATCGATTATTGGAAGAAAGGGTTGAATAAGAAGAAGAAAAGTTAGTGGATGAGTTCTTAGAATTAATTTAAAGGGAAAATAAAGGAAAGTAAGGGATTTGAGAGAATTATTTTAATAATTTTCGGTAATTTCCACAGGAGGGAAGAAATGAGTGTTCAGGTATTTAAACTTAAAAGTTCTTCTATTCTTCTATCTATTTTATTAATTCTGTTATTGTGCTTGTTTTTTATAATTATTTCTGCCAGAGGGTTGAGTTACAAGTTTGCTTCGGCTGTGGAGCATGAGCCAGAAATTCATGAAGCAGTGGAACACGAAGAAGAACGTGTTGTAACAGAGCATGAGGAAGAAGCTCATGAAGATGTTGGACATGAAACAGTCGAGCACGGAGAAGCTGAAGGTGAAGCGGAGAAAGGTATTGAGATTCCCGCGGTTGTTGACGCTGCGCTTTTTGTTGCGATTGCTGCATTGGTTTTAGGAGCAGGAAAAGTTCTTGGGAGCTACGGGAAAAAAACAGCTTAGTCTTTTGCTGAATTCAGAGCTTCTTTGTATGCGATGTAAGATTTTTCAGTAAAAAGGACGAATTTTACCTCATCGAAGCGGTCATTTTCTTTTAAGAAATCTACAACTGTTTTTATAGCAATTTTTGCTGCTTCTTTAAGCGGATATCTATAAGCGCCCGTGCTGATGGATGGGAAAGCGATGGTTTTAATCTCTTTTTCCATGGCAAGTTTTAAGCTGCTTACATAGGCGTTTTTCAAAAGTTCTGGCTCACCGCTGCTTCCGCCTCTCCAAATTGGTCCAACGGTGTGAATCACGTATTTGGCGGGAAGGTTTCCTCCGGTTGTTATGACCGCCTTGCCAGTAGGCAGCCTTCCGATTTTTTTTATAATCTCTTTGCATTCTTCGAGGATTTCGGGCCCGCCGGCTCTATGGATTGCGCCATCCACGCCACCTCCACCCATAAGTCTACCATTTGCGGCATTCACTATGGTCTCGACGCTTTGTTTGGTTATATCCCCTCGGACTAAAGAAAGGGTAGTTTTATTTATTTTTGTATCCATTTCAACTCCTTATAATGAAGTTATTAGACCGTTGAATTTTGTTATTGCGAGGCGAAGCAACCCCAGGTTTTTAACCATCAATATTTTCATAATCAACGTATATTTCAATATCCAATTGCTTAAAAACTTCTTCGATGTGATTGTGAATTGAAATAATATCAGAACCCGCGAAGAGCAGCCCACATGCTTTTTTATCTCTTGTTAAAACTAAAGAACCAGAGTCTCCTGGTTGAGACATAAAGGTGGTAAGAATTTGGTTTCTAAAAAGCGGAACACCCTTATCGTAATGTATTCGTATGGACGCTTTAGTATCCAAAACCTCGCCGTATGTGTGGCCCGTTGTGCGCCCCGTCTTTTGAATTATCATGCCCACTCTTGCTTTTGTTACCCCGCCTACCTTTCCGATGTCGAGGATGGTTTCCTCCACCAAATCATCACCTAGAGGTTCTGCTACCGCTGCGTCCACTGTGTTTGGGTTATAAAAATCAACCTCAACCCATCTTAGAAGTTTTGCTATGACGTCTTTTCTTTTATGGCCATTATCCAAAATGCCAGGTTGGATTATGGGGTCATTTTTTTTGGCTCTGTTCTCGTTTGCCAGGACATGGTTGTTGCTTAAAATGAGTTTTTTGCCCGTTTTTTTGTCTCTTACGATCGCTCCCAGCGTTCCCGCTCCCACTTTTTTATGGCCAACGCTGACTCCGCCCGGCGCGGGTCTGATTTTTTCCCGGTAAGCCATGGAAGGATAGACAAAGGCCTCAACTTTCCCAATTTCGATTACATCGGTTAAGATTTCCTTTTCTTTCTTAAATTTTCTTAAACCAAATGTGGATATGGATATTATTTTTGGGATGATGTTTATTTTTGGAAGTTCATCAATAGGGAGCTTCTTTTCTACATAGTACCGTAAGGACTTTTCCTCTTTTACCTCTCCTTCCACAATTTTTGGACCAAAGCCAACCCCAACTATATTTTTAGTTCCGATTTCTTCTTCAGCGCTCCGTATCATTTTTTCGATGGGGGAAAGTTTGGGATTATTCATTTCTCTCCTTGTCTTGATGGGCTTTAATTTCTCCTACTTCGATAACACACGTTGGCACACCTTCAATTTTTTTGGGGATTATTTCATCTTTAGAAAGTTTCTCTTCGGGAAGCTTTTTTGTGACGTAAATGTTTATGCATCTTATGAAAGTTGTTTCAATTTTTTTCTTCCCAATACCTACGCCTACAACGTGTGAGTATCTCATCAGACGTGGTTCATTTTGTTTTTTTATCCTTTGAACCCTTTTATAGTTTTCCATATCTTGATTCTACTCGATTTTTTGTGGGGTTGCAGGGTTATGGATTTTAAAGGGGAAATTTGTTCTTAAATCGAAGTTTAATTGTATGAAAAGAAAAGGGGGTCAGAAAAGAAAAAGGGGGTCAGGTCTTTAATCTTGACATTTTGAAAATGAAACTGTTTAGTTAAATGTCAAAAAACAAGACCTGACCCCCACCTCGGAGCTCATTTTCTGAATGTTCTTTTAAGCACTGGCCAATAGCTTCTTTAAAAGCATTTTCTTCTCCATCCTGAACGGCCTGCCTATAAAGCTGCTCAATCAATGCCGCATCTTTGTTCGCTTGTTCAACCCGATTTTTAAGTGTCATTTTCCCTCGTTTGGGAATCTTATACAAAGAAGTCTATCTGAATATCCTTTGAAATTCAATTTAGAAAAACAAAAAAGTCAGGTTTTCAATCCTGATATTTTGAAAATGAAACTGTCTAACAAAGATGACAAAAAATAAGACTTGAACCCAAAGCTCATTTGCTCTCAGCAGCTTTATCTTGACTCGAAAATTTAACCGTATAGTATAAAATGTAGCATATTGGGTATTAGCTGTAATTTATGTGGCGGCAAAAATTGTTGATAAAAAAAGATGGGATTAGGAGTATGAACGGCATGAATCGTGTAAATATAAAACCAGGCATACGGGTTTTGATAGTATTAAAAAAAGACCAGCAATCCGGAAGATTAACGGAAGGTATCGTAAAAGATATCTTGACCAAATCTTCTACCCATCCCCATGGCATCAAGGTCCGGTTAAAAAGCGGCGAAATCGGACGGGTGAAAGAAATATTAAGTTAAGGGAATGATGAAAGGCAACAACTAACAATTTTATGCACTTGGCTGGCGAGGAGATGTCTGTTTTCTAAGTGTTAATTGTGCTATAATTCAAAAAATTAAATTCAATATTTGTGGGTAGCGTTTTTGAATTAACAACAAACAATTCCTTCCCGACTATTTAAAAAATATTGAAACCTAACAACTTATTACAGTTGATTTTGCTCCGCGGTTTCACCGTTTTGTAAAACCACTGATTTTTGTCGTTAGAAAGAAAAACATGAAAGGAAAATTATTAATATGCCCAATCAGAAACGTCGAAAAGACGTGAGAAACGTGGCTATTATTGCTCACGTTGACCATGGAAAAACAACGCTCGTAGATGCTCTCTTAAAACAGTCAGGAGCGTATGAATTTAAAGATGGCGAAACCACAATCATGGATTCAAATCCACTTGAAAAAGAACGTGGAATAACCATTTTTTCAAAAAATGCATCTTTCTCCTATAAAGGAGTTCAGCTTAATATAGTTGATACTCCCGGTCATGCCGATTTTGGAAGCGAAGTAGAAAGAATTCTTAAAATGGTAGATGGTGTGCTTTTGCTCGTCGATGCGCTTGAAGGTCCCATGCCACAGACAAAATTTGTTTTAAAAAAATCTCTGGAATTGCATCTTAAACCAATTTTGGTTGTAAATAAGATCGACAGGCCGAATACACGGCCTCATGAAGTTGCTGACATGACCTTTGATCTCTTTTGCGAATTAAACGCAACCGACGAACAACTGGATTTTCCAATTGTTTTTGCTTCAGGAAAAGAAGGAATAGCAACCCTTGATTTGGACGAAGAAGGTAAAGATATGAAGCCTCTTCTTGATACGATGATTCATCGTGTATTGCCTCCGGTCGCCGATCCCGCGAAGCCCTTTCAAATGCTGATAACCATGTTGGATTATGATTCTTATGTCGGTCGTATTTCAATAGGCCGCATTTTTCACGGAAAAATAAAAAACGGAGAGCAGATATCCCTTGTGAAGAGTGACGGAACTATAAAAAGAGGTAAAGTTACGAAAATATTGAAATACAAAGGCCTTAAAAGGATCGAAGTTAAAAACGCGGAAGCTGGTGACGTTGTGTCTATTGCGGGAATCGATGATGTGAGGGTGGGAGAGACTCTCGCGTCAGTGGAAAAACCAGAAGCGTTACCAAAAATAAAAATTGATGAGCCGACTATCTCAATGCTTTTTTCACATAATACCAGTCCCCTTGCGGGAAAGGATGGCGGTAGATACCTAACTTCGCGCCATATTCGTGAAAGACTTGAACACGAGGCGCTGACAAATGTGGGGATTAAGATAGAAGAAATTGAAGGGACTGAAAGAATTAAGGTGTCCGGAAGGGGAGAGCTTCATCTTGCCATACTTCTTGAAACAATGCGGAGAGAGGGATATGAAATCGAAGTTTCTTCACCCCAAGTTATTTTAATGAAAACAGAGGGAGAGACTCTTGAGCCCGTTGAAGAAGTGACGGTTGAGGTTGATCAAGGGTATCAAGGCGCCGTAATTGAAGAGCTTGGTAAAAGAAAAGCGGAAATGAAAGATATGCAGGTAACAATAATTAATACGATCCGCATGAATTTTTTAATCCCAACAAGAGGTTTACTTGGTTTTAGAAATGACTTTTTAATGATGACTCGCGGTACGGGAATTATGTATCAAAACTTTTATCAATATCAGAAATTTAAAGGTGAAATTGCTCATCGTCAACTAGGAGTGCAAATTTCAATGGGTAACGGCAAGGCGGTTGCTTATGCTTTATTTGGGCTTCAGGAAAGAGGAGAGATTTTTATTAATCCGGGAGACGATATTTACGAGGGTATGATTGTTGGCGTTAACAATAAAGGCAATGACCTTGTTGTAAATGCTAATAAAGAAAAGAAACTTACAAATATTCGTGCGGCAAAATCTGATGAAGCGATAAAGCTTATTCCCCCAAGAGAGATTACGCTGGAATTTGCTCTGGAATTTGTTGAAGGTGATGAACTGTTTGAGATAACTCCTAAAAATATTCGTCTCAGGAAGCGATACTTAACTGAAAATGAAAGAAAATCAAAACTTCAAAAACGAGATTGTTAAACAAAAATGTCAAAAGTTTAGTCTCAAATCTTTTATTATATAGCGAGGCGACGGATTTGAGGTTTTATCATATAGAACCGATAAGGATAGATTGTCTTTGATATTAGACAGTAAAAACTGGAGGTTTATGTTAAAGTGATTTCAAAATTACCAAAATGGGCTTGGGTAGGCGCGAGCGCGCTTACGTTTTCTGCCGGTCTAATAAATGCCGTAGCATTTTTGGGTTTTACCCATGGAGCGGTGACACATGTAACTGGGGAGATAAGTGGTCTCTCTATAGCTTTATCGAAGGCGGATTGGCTTGTATCCCGTCATTTATTATCGGTTGTATTAGCTTTTTTCTTTGGTTCGATGGTGTGCGGCGTTATTGTAAGAGATAGCCATTTGAAAATTGGGCGTCGCTATGGCGGTGCATTAATTCTGGAAAGTTTTTTGTTATGTGCATCAGTCGCTGGGTTTAAGAGCAATTCTATAAACGGCGAGATTTTGGCTTCGCTTGCTTGTGGGTTGCAGAATGCAATGGCGAGCACTTACAGTGGAGCCATAATAAGAACTACTCATATGACAGGAATTGTAACTGATCTAGGATCTCTGATTGGGCAGTGGATCAGTGGCATGGAATTTGATTATCGAAAGGCTTGTCTATATTTATTGCTTCTCATATCTTTTTTAACAGGGGGATGTATTGGAGTATTTATTTTTAAAATTATCAATTATTTTGCTTTATTATTACCTGCGATTATAACTGGATTTGCTGGATTTTTATATATTTTATTAAGGTGGGTCAAGTTGTCTAGAAGTGAATTATGTTAATTGTTCAATGCTAGTGTATTTTCAGTGTTAGGTGCGAATGCTTATTAAGAGAGTTACAGATACAAATCAGCAAGTATTTGTAAAATGCAATATAAAGTGCGATAATGTTAAAATAAAGTAGTGTGTAGCTTTTGCGTAATATGTTTTTATAACGTTCGCCAGGGTATTCACTGGCGATACTATTTTTTTTGGAGGTATTTTAGATGTTAAATGATTATTCTTCACAGTTAGGTTTTTGTGATTTAGGGTTGAGTGAACCTGTGTTGAAAGCGCTAGATAGGGTGGGGTACGAAACGCCGACTCCCATTCAGGCACAAACAATTCCACACGTCTTAGCAGGTAGAGATTTACTAGGACAAGCCCAAACTGGTACTGGGAAAACTGCTGCTTTTGCATTGCCGTTATTGTCGCGCATAGATCTCAAAAAATTGGAACCCCAGGTACTGGTTCTAGCTCCTACCCGCGAATTGGCTATTCAGGTGGCGGAGTCTTTTCAGCAGTATGCGTCTCAAATGAAAGGGTTCCATGTATTACCCATCTATGGTGGCCAGGCTTATGATGGTCAACTTCGTAGGCTTAAACGTGGCGTACATGTTGTGGTGGGAACGCCGGGGCGGGTGATGGATCATATGCGGCGCGGAACTTTAAACTTAAAGGCACTTAACTGTCTTGTTCTTGATGAGGCGGATGAAATGTTGCGTATGGGATTTATCGATGATGTAGAGTGGGTTTTAGATCAGACGCCACCTGGGCGTCAGATGGCACTTTTTTCTGCGACCATACCTAGGGCAATTCGCCAAATTGCCCAAAAATATTTGAATAATCCGGCAGAAATCACGATAAAAGCACGAACCACTACCGTGGAAGCTACTCGCCAGCGTTTTTGGATGGTGAGTGGTTTTCATAAATTAGATGCGCTGACTCGAATGTTGGAGGCGGAAACCTTTGATGGCGTGCTCATCTTTGTTCGCACAAAAACAGCAACGGCGGAACTCTCGGAAAAGCTTGAGGCTCGCGGTTATGCTTCAGCGCCGATTAATGGAGATATTGCGCAAAGTAAACGAGAACGTACGATAGAACAGTTTAAAACAGGAAAACTCAGTATCTTAGTTGCCACCGATGTGGCGGCCAGGGGGCTGGACGTCGATCGCATCAGCCATGTTATCAATTATGATATTCCGTATGATACCGAATCCTATGTTCATCGAATCGGCCGCACGGGTCGGGCAGGGCGCAGCGGTGAGGCAATTTTGTTTGTAGCTCCACGAGAAAGGCATATGTTGAATGCTATAGAGAGAGCTACCAAACAAAAGATTGAGTTGATGGAACTTCCTTCGACAGAAGTGATTAACAACAAGCGTATTGCGCGTTTCGAGCAACGCATTACCGATACTTTGGGAGCTGGAGGGTTAGAATTTTACTGTGATTTAATGGAGCAATATCGGCAAGAACACAATGTGCCCGCGGTAGAAATTGCCGCTGCATTAGCCAAATTGTTTCAGGGCGATGAGCCTCTGTTGTTAACAAACAAACCTAAAAATAAAAAGGTTGAATTTGAGGACAGGCCAATAAAAGGAAAAACCTTTACAAAACGGAGCAAAATACCATCGGTTTTGGAAAAGGGAATGGAAAGATTTCGTATTGAAGTTGGTCGTATCCATGGGGTAAACCCCGGTAATATAGTGGGCGCTATTGCCAACGAGGCGGGAATAGACAGCAAATTTATCGGTCGGATAAATATTTATGATAACTTTAGCACGGTAGACTTACCAGAAGGAATGTCGCGCGATATTCTAAATGTGCTAAAAAAAGTTTGGGTGTCTGGTCAGCAGTTAAAAATTTCGAGACTGGACGAGCATAGAAAACAGCATGATGTTAAAGAGGAAAGTAAGCCCATACCAAAGCATAAAAAAGAACGAGCCGACTACTCAAAAAAAGAGAAATAATGAATAAATTTGTAAATTATTTTAAGATAGCTTTTTGTGATTGTTGAAAGAGAGAATGAATGAAGATAGGATTTACCGGTATCGATCTACCGGAAGGAAAGATAAAATATAAGGACGAAAATCTTATCGCCTTGGAGGAGAAAGACAAACCCAAAAAGCTAACATCGTTTTTTGCGGAATTTATTCGTGATGAATTTATACAGTCTGAAGCTATTATCATTCCCGGTAGCAAGATTTTGGATTTGTTGATTATTGACATAGAAAAGATTGAGGGTCGTCTAGCTCGCTTGAATGACAAAAAAGAGGAAGAATTATTGCTAAAATGCATGGAAAAGTTGGAACAGGAAATACCTCTATGTGATGTTGAATTCAATGATGAAGAAGAAAAGTTGCTAAAGACAATATCCCCTTATAGTTTTAAGCCCGTTATTAAAATTGAAGGCAGCGAGGATGCCAACACAATCATTAGCTTAGCGCTTGAAAAGGCAAACTATATGTTTTTTTATACCTCCGGCCCTACAGAATCTCATGCTTGGCTAATAAAAAAGGGCTCAGACATTATCACCTGTGCCGCTAAGATACATACTGATCTTGCGCGCGGATTCATTAAGGGTGATGTTGTTAGCTTTGAGGATTATATGAAATGTCATAATTTTAATGAATGCAAGTCAAAAGGGTTGGCTAAACTTGTTGATCGTGACTATATAATTCAACCAAAGGAAGTAATCGAAATTAGATTTAACGTATAACAAGTGAATCACCACGAATCCACATCTGCGATGATTTGTTCCGCTCTCTAAGCCACGGGTTTAACTGATGAGACTGCTGAATTTCGTCATTGCCTGGTACCTGGTACAGGGCTGTGCCAGGTCTAACGACGAGGATTTAGACGTTACATCGTATGACGAAGCAATTTCTGTTTAATAGGAGCTTCGAGATCGACGAGCGACATTTTATGTATTATTCAACAGTCTCTTGATCTGTCTGGTACTGGTCTGATGATAATTTGTTCGTTTTCTTACTTACCTAAAAAAAACAAGCACGAATCAAATTTTGTACGCAATTAAGTTTAAAGGTATTAGGAAACGTGAACGAGAATTAAAGTTATTAGAGAAATTGGATGGAACGGAGCTAGGGAAAAGGAGGTTACCGTGGCAAGATATGTAATGCTCACAACCCTTACAGATGAGGGAAGAAAGACGGTTAGAGAAAACCCCGAGAGGATTAGAGAAGTAAATAGCGAAGTAGAGGCGATGGGTGTTAAAATTGTCGCTCAGTACGCGCTTTTGGGACCTTATGATTTTATAAATATTTTAGAAGCTCCCGACAATATCGCCGTTACAAAAGTAGCGATGGAACTTGGTTCAAGGGGTACGATTCAGACTATGACCATGCCCGCAATGACCCTCGATGACCTTATCGGAATTTTTAAAGAATAGTCTGTGTGCCCTTTAAATTAATCGATTTTAGGTTCAAGGTTTTTATTGATTATTACCTTGTCTTGGTATAAGCAAGCAAAAATTTTATAAAAATATGAGAGACTAGACGAAGCCAGGGTCATTTATAGTGGCCTGGCATGTAAATTTGTATTTTTCAAAAGAAAGAGTGAACTGTGTCATATAAAGCAATCATTTCAGACTGGAATGGAACCTTGATTGACTCTCCTTCGGATGAGCCCTTGCATAGTAAAATTGCTTATGCAATTGCAAATGATTTAAAATCCCAACTTTTTAAAGGCGAGTTCTGGAAGATTATCGACATTATAAAACTTGGCAGAACTAAGAATAAATTAAACAGGGGATTGCGTGAGTTTCATAATGGGAAAAAAAATCTGCAGGATATTTACAATATCTTTAATGAGGGTGTTTTAAAGGATAAATCTGTTGAATATATTACCGATATTATTGATGAATATGCCAAAGAATTTGTAAAAAAGTTAGACGATAGGGTGCTAAGACCCATTCAAGCTGTTCATAAAGAGGGTGTATTAACCGGGATACTGTCGGCTTCTTTTGATTACAGTATCGAAAAAGTCTTGGAGGAAGCCGGCTATAGCCAAATTTTTGACGACATCGTTTCCAATGACCTTCTTGTAAATGATGGCAAGGTGCTTGGAATCACCCTCGATATTTATGAAAAGAAAGTACAATTCTTACAATCCGAATTTTTTGAGAAAAGGGGCTTAAGGGAAAACAATACGCTGTATCTAGGTGACACAAAAGATGATGAACCCATTGCCGAACTCCTTGTCCCAGGCAATTTCATCGTTCCGTTTTTGGCTCCCGACGAATTTAAAGAAAAAATGGCCTCTAAATACAAGGCATTTGCTCCCGAAACCGAACAGGATTTATTGAGGTATTTACAGATCAGGTGAAAACATACCAGAGAAACTAATGGTAAAAGTGCTTCAAATACTGAATGAGTCGATTGAGTAAAAAGGGGAATGTGTGAACTACGACGATGTTGTTGAAAAATTAAAATCTCTATCCAATCCTGAGACAATTGAAGGCATGGCGAGGTTTGGGATTACTCCTGAAAGAACCTATGGAGTATCAATTCCCAATTTAAGAAAAATTGCTAAGGAGATTGGGAGAGACCATAATCTTGCTCAAGAACTTTGGGAATCGAACATTCGCGAAACCAGGGTACTTGCCAGCATAGTGGATGAATCAAATAAGGTAACCGAAGAACAGATGGAGAGCTGGGCACGCGAGTTTGATTGCTGGGAGATATGTGACCAGTGTTGCATGAATCTCTTTGGTAGAACCAAATTTGTTTATCAAAAGGTCGTTGAGTGGAGTTCGCGGGAAGGAGAATTCGTCAAAAGGGCGGGTTTTGTTTTGATGGCGGTGCTGGCAGTTCACGACAAAAAAACGGATGATATGGAATTTGAAAGGTTTCTCCCTATTATAAAGAGAGAAGCTACTGATGGCAGGAATTTTGTGAAGAAGGCGGTTAACTGGGCGCTAAGACAAATTGGAAAACGCAACTTAAATTTAAACAAGAGGGCAGTTGAAGTTGCCGAAGAAATACAAAAGATGGACTCGAAAGCAGCGAGATGGATTGCAACTGATGCAACTTGGGAGCTAACGAGCGAATCAGTCCAGAAAAGATTAAAAAATTAACGATAGATTTCACGTTGATGGCCCACACGCAAAATAACGATTTTCTCATCAACCAGGTCAAAATATTGACCATCTTTCAGCGCTTTGAAAAATAGTCTTGACTATTTTTCATTTTTGAAATTGTTTTTAAGCCCCATTCATACTTAAAGGGGTTAATCCTTTAAAGAACAAACAGGGAATTTCTTGAAGGAGAAATTTGTTTTGACTAGAAACGTAATTGTATATTGTGGAATGCAGTATATTAATAAGTTATGCACAGACAAGAAAACCAAACCGGAACGAGCATGGACAATTGCAGTTGTTCGGAATCGCCAGGGTCACTTCAAGATCAAGATTTATTTTCGGTATTTGCTGACCTACGGTCTCGTTGCACTGCTCTGAGTCAGATATTCATCCCCGATGAACTTTGGCCAGAGTTTCAAAAATGGCACCATGAGCGCGATACCGTTGTTCTCCATCGATCTATCCTACTACTGGCAATGCAGCGGGGATACTTGAGACGAATCACGTCCCCGGTGCACAGGTTTTTGCTTGGGAACGGCCTTCCGCTCCCGGACGTGAGAACATAGTATTTACAGGATTTGCGTGAATGCTGGATGCTTGACGAAGATCCAGCTGAACGCCACCGAAAAGCTCGCATATTTTTAGGTCGCTTGACTGAACTGCAGTTGGCACAATGGCTTGAGCTACATGGCTGGACGGTTTCAGGTCTTGAAGCGCGACGGCAAGGTCCCGATATTGAAGCCTGTGCGGCCGATGGCCGGACTGCCGCATTTGAAGTCAAGTTCATTGGCACCAATGACGCTGACTTTGCTCAAATTGTGGAGAGTATTGCGCACCGGCCGGCCGGGGGCAGCGTATCGTTATATGATCCGGTGGACTATCTCTTGTTTAGAGTGTACGAGGCTGCAAAACAATTGCAGAAATACCAGTGTGACTGCATTGCTGTCATAATTATTGAGGAGTTGACGTGGTCCACTAGGTTTGCACTGCAGGTCAAGCAAGGTTGGATTGACTGGGCCAACCCAAGCTTCTTTTTGAAGCATGATTTTGAACAATTCTTGCAAGGTCAGTCGTGCTATCCTGAGATTCTAAACAATAGCGAGCTGCAGTCAGTTTTGGGCAATCTTACTGCGCTCTGGATACTTACCCTGTCGGCAGATTTTCAATATCAATGCGAGTTTATGTATGATCTGAGCGAATAGACGGTTATCGCTTTTAGCCCGCCCAAGTGACGAAAGAGATAAAATGGAAGAGATTGCATAACAAGTCATTCCAGCGGACGGCTTACAGTCGCCGCTGATTTTAAGCGTTAGGAATACGATAAAATGCCGAAAATGGAATTGACTTGCCCGACATGCAAGCAGAAGCATTTTTTGAGTGTCACAGATTCTCAGGCTGCGGGAAAAGATCCTATATATCTACTCTGCCCTAATCTTGATCGTCGATACAGATTAATGGGCTTTTATATAGATACAATCCGTGGGTTTTACTCAACCCCTGCTCTTAAGGAACAAGCCGATTCGAATACTGAACACCTAAAGGCTATGTTAGGGCATGAGAATTTTGAGCAGAAATTTGAGAGATGGCTCAAAATCGAATATCCTCCTTTGGGATTAATTGACGAATATCCTGAGAAAATCACACAAATCATTAATACGTATTCATCCGGGTATTTTTATCCCGCTGTTACCTCAACATGTTGTCTGGCCGAGAGAATATTGAATCGTTTAATCCTAAGAACTCGCGACCACTTTAGGAGTGATCCTCATTATAAGAAAGTATATCGAAAAGAAAGCTTCGATGATTGGGGAAAGATGATTACTGTTATTAACGATTGGCGGCTAGTGCCTAAAAGGGCAATCAGCATTATGAAAGAACTGATGCTGATTAGACATCAAAGCATTCACTATAACGAAACATTCAACTTCGAGGCAATTGCATCAGACGCAATCAATAAACTAATTGCTGCGATCACGGACATTTTTGGTGTAATAAATCGAAAAGACATCTATCTTGTCTTTGATGTCCCAGGAGAGATTTGGGTTCGGCATGAAGCTCAGAAGCATCCTTTCGTAAAGGAATTTGTATTACCTCATTGCTACTATGCCCATGCCGTCCAAGATATTGACTTTGAAAAAAAGAAAATAACCGAACGGTTAGGGGAAATCGGCCCGCTTACGGATGAGGAGTTTGTGCAGTTAAGAAAAACTGCGAAATAGGAAATGGAGTCAATTCCTAACCAGCGGGTGCACCAGATCGGCAATAAACTGCTCTTGCCTCCCGGTGACCCGTATCGTTATCTGCATAAAGAAAATATGAGTTCGGGTTTGACATTATAACGTCGAGACATTACAATGATTATGGAGGTTAATAATGAGTACTGTTAGCAAACGTTCCACTGTTTATTTTGATCCCGAACTTCATCATGCGCTTCGTATAAAAGCAGCTCATTCCCAACGTTCCTTATCTGAAATAGTCAATGAAGCTGTCCGGCTTATCCTTCGTGAGGATAAGGAAGACATCGAAGCCTTCGAAGAACGTGCTCATGAACCCTTACTGACTTATGAAGAACTTCTAAATGACCTTAAGGCTCATGGCAAAATATAGTCTTCGTTTTCGTAGTTCGGTTACCAAAGATCTGTGAGCCATTCCCAAGAAAGATGTGGCTCGCATCTTACGTCGATTTGATCAACTTGCTGAGAATCCCAGAATGTTTGGTTATGAGAAGTTGTCTGAGCAAAACCGATACCGAATTCGACAAGGTAATTATCGTATTATTTATGAAATTTTCGATGATGTTCTCGTTGTCATTATTGTGCAAGCAGGACATCGACGCGATGTATATAAGTCAAGCGGATAACAATTGTGTGAAGTTGCCGTGGCTGCTCGCCAATGTCGTGGTGACCACGGCACTCAACTGACGCAATCCGTTAGGCTCAACCTTTCCAATTTACTCAAATCTCCCTCAAAGGAACCATAGAAATTCATAGCTTAACTTTCAATCAAAAAAGACTGATTCTTATCCAATTTTCGGCTATAATTTAGAGCATGAATTTACTTGAAGCTTTAAATCCAGACCAAAGAGAAGCCGTTTCTTGCACGGAAGGGCCTGTAATAGTTCTTGCCGGGGCCGGTAGCGGTAAAACCAGGGTTTTGACTCACAAGGTGGCTTACCTCATAAAAGAAAAAGGGTTGGACCCGCGTAATATTTTGGCCATCACCTTTACCAACAAAGCCGCCGATGAGATGAAGGGGCGGATTTCGTCCTTAATAGGTAGGGTGGCGCGAGGCATGTGGATTGGAACGTTTCATGCGACATGCGTAAGGATTTTAAGGAGAAATATTGAGCGGCTTGGACTTAAAGGCAATTTTGTAATTTATGATGACGATGACAGGGTGAGGTTAATTGGTCATTGTCTTAGGGATTTAAATTACGATACAAAAAAATACGCGCCCCGAGCGATTAAGAACAGGATTTCAACCGCCAAAAACGAGCTTTTGGACGCCGATACTTTTTCGTCTCAAGCGGACTCTTATTTTGATAAAGTGGTCGCGGAAATTTATCAGCTTTATCAGCAAAGGATGACCGAAAATAACGCGCTCGATTTCGATGATTTAATTATGATGACCGTTAATTTGCTCAATCTTTTTCCCAGTGTTTTGGGATTCTATAGAAACGAGTTTAAATATATTCTGGTTGATGAATATCAGGACACAAACCATGCTCAATACAAACTCGTAAATCTTTTGGCCGGCAAGCATAGGAATGTTTGCGTGGTTGGAGATCCCGACCAAAGTATTTACAGATTCAGGGGCGCGGATATTAAAAACATATTGGAATTTGAATTGGATTATCCCGAGGCCAAAATAATTCGGCTTGAGCAAAATTACCGTTCGACGCAGTTAATTTTGGAAGCGTCAAATTATGTGATTGAAAATAACAGGGGACGGAAACCGAAAAATTTGTGGACAAGCAATAACAAGGGAGATTCCATCGTTCATTTTCAGGCGGAAAACGAGCATGAGGAAGCCGCCTTTGTTGCGAGTGAAATAGAGCGTCTTTGCAAGGAGGAAAAGAGAAGCTGTCGGGATTTTGCTATCTTTTACCGAACCAATGCGCAGTCAAGGGTTCTTGAGGAGATTTTCTTACGATATGGGTTGCCGTATAGGATAGTGGGTGGCGTAAGGTTCTATGAGCGGCAGGAAATAAAGGATGTTTTGGCTTATTTAAAAGTTATATCCAATCCCTATGATGCGGTTAGCATGAAGCGAGTAATAAATGTTCCAGCTCGGGGAATAGGAAAAACCTCCGTTTCTTACGTGGATAAATTTGCAAAGCAGCAAAGAATTTCTTTTTATGATGCCCTAAAAAGGGTGGAAGAAAATCCGTGGCTATCTTCATCAGCCAAGAAGAAAATTAAGGATTTTTTGGATATGCTGGAAGAATTTGTGGAATACAAAGAGGACAATATCCAGTTTTTGGTCGAAAAATTGCTCGATGTTACGGGCTATTTGGCCTTTTGGCAGGAACAAAAAACCTTTGAGGCCATTGGCCGGGTTGAGAATATAAAGGAATTTATATCAGTTGTAATGGAATTTGAAAGTTCTTTTCCCGAAAAAAGGTTGGATGGTTTTTTGGAACACATATCTCTTGTCACAGATATTGACTCTTACGATGAAGTTGCCGAAACCGTTACCTTGATGACCTTACATAATGCCAAAGGATTAGAATTCCCGATTGTTTTTGTCGTGGGGATGGAGGAAGGAGTTTTCCCTCATTCTCGGTCGATGACGGAGGCTGAGGAATTAGAGGAAGAGAGGCGCTTGTGCTATGTTGGAATGACTCGGGCGATGGAAAAACTCTATTTCACATCCGCGTGGTCGAGGAATTTGTGGGGCTCAACCAATTACAATTTGGTCTCAAGGTTTATAAAAGAGATACCCGATGATTTATTTGAAGATGTTCCGTGCCTGACGGCCGTGTCTGCCGACAGGCAGGCAGGTAGGTTTTCCTTGGGCGATAGGGTGAGACACAAAACTTTCGGTGAGGGCAAGGTTGTTTCAGTTGGGGGAGAAAGCGAAGTTACGGTACTTTTTACAGGGGTTGGAGAAAAGAAGCTGTTGCTGGAGTACGCCCCACTGGAAAAGATCAGTTAGGAGATAAAGATGTCTGTTTACGTTACGGGACACAAAAATCCTGATACGGACTCCATCTGCTCGGCGGTTGCTTACGCTTATCTTAAAAACAAGGTTGGCGAAAACAATTATGTCGCGGTTTGTCTGGGCAAGATTAACAAGGAAACTGAATTTGTCTTAAATTACTTTAATGTTTCATCTCCAAAATATCTTTCTCACGTAAAAACGAGAGTTAAAGACGTTATGACCTCTCCTATAGTTACCGCCTCACCCAAATCATCGATAAAGGATATCGGAGAGTTGATTTATGAGCGAAATATTAGGGGAGTTCCCGTTGTTAATAAGAACGGTCGTCTTTTGGGTGTGGTTACTGAAAGGAACATAGCTCATCAGTACATTGAGGAATTAAAGATTAGAAGCTTGAAAGAGATAGAAATAAAGCTGGAGAAAATTGCCCAAACTTTGGGTGGAAAGATAATTGTTGGCAATTCAAGCGATGTTATATCGGGCAATGTTCTCATTGGAGCCATGTTGCCTGAATCCATGGCCGAATTCATAAGTCCCGGAGATATTGTCATCTTAGGAAATCGTCCAGGCGCTCAGATAACCGCGATTGAAAAAGGCGCTGCTTGTCTTGTTGTAACCGGGGGGTTTGCTCCTTCTGAGAAAATTAAAAAGATGGCCAAAGAGAATAAGGTAGCCATAATAGTTACTTCTCAAGATACATTTGCGGCTGCCAGGTTGATAAACTTGAGTATCCCCGTTGAAAAGATAATGGATAAAGATACATTTACGCTGCAAGAAGACGATCTCTTAAGCGAAGTTACTGAGGACCTTCTGACTTCCGAATACAGGCAGGGTTTTGTTTTGGATGATGACAATTCTGTAATAGGTGTGGTCACGCGGTCTGATCTCATAAATCCGTTGAGAAGAAAAGTTATTTTGATGGACCACAGCGAAAAGGGTCAGTCTGCTGAAGGGATTGAGCAGGCAAATATCTTAGAAATCATAGACCATCATCGTTTGGGAGATATTCAGACGGCGGAACCGATATCGGTAATAAATGAACCCGTGGGCTCAACTTCGACAATCGTGTGGGAGCAGTTCAAAAAGAATGGTATCGAACCACCAAAGGAGATGGCGGGGATCCTTATGGCCGCTATTTTATCCGACACTGTTCTTTTGAAATCGCCCACCGCGACCAGAAAAGACGAAGTTTCCATCGAAGAATTGGGGAAAATAGCTGGTGTAGAACCGATGGAGTTTGGGATCAAAATGTATAGCGAGGGCTCCGGTGTTTCCACCATGAGTCCCAGAGAATTAATTATGGCCGATTTTAAAGTGTACAATTTGAACGATGTGAAAATAGGTGTGGGGCAAGTTGAGACGACCGATTTGAAAGTAATTTTGGACAAAAAAGATGGAATTTTGCAAGAGATGGAAAAAATTCGAAACGATAAAGACATGGACTTGGTGCTTTTGATGGTAACCGACATTATGAAAGTTGGCACAGAACTTTTAGCTAGCGGAAGAACGAGGATTATCGAGAAAGGTTTTGGAGTAAAACTTAAAGAAAATAGCGCATTTTTGCCGGGGGTAATTTCCAGAAAGAAACAAATTGCTCCAGTGATAGCGCGAGTGGTTTAGGAAGTTTTGTTATTGCGAGCGAAGCAATCTCTCGAGATCACCACGGGCTAAATCCCTCGTGATGACAAGGAAAAAGTGGGTCATTGCCGTGCCTACCGGCAGGCAGGCGAGGAACGACAGTGACGAAGCAATCTAGAGACTACCACACTCTCTTTCCTCAGAACCCTGACAGGTTTTCGGAACAGGTTGGTTGTTCGCAGTGACGAAAATGAGGTCATTACGAGAAGCGGTAGCGAAGAAGTAATCCCTAAATTTGAATAAGGCCAAAATATCGTCAGATCGGTATCCGAAATACAATTTGATAACTGCATCTTAAGTGATAAAATGAAAAAAGTTAATCATAGGGAGTGTCAAATGGTAAAGAGTTTTGAAGAGATAAATGAAAAAATTAAAAAAGGCGAGGCGGTTGTCGTAACCGCCGAGCAAATAATCGATATCGTAAAAGAAAAAGGCGTTAAGCAAACCGCCAAAGAAGTTGACGTTGTCACCACCGCCACTTTTAGTCCGATGTGTTCAAGCGGAGCTTTCTTAAACTTCGGTCATTCTGATCCACCCATAAAGATGAAGAAGGTTTGGTTAAACGATGTGCCCGCCTATGCTGGGATAGCAGCTGTTGACGCTTATATTGGGGCAACTGAGTTTTCGGAATCGGAAGGTATGCGATACGGCGGGGCACATGTTATAGAAGATTTGATTACCGGAAAACCCGTAAAATTGAAGGCGCTAGGGAGTGTTACCGACTGTTATCCTCGAGCCGAGATAGAAACATATATTACAAAAGACACCATTAATCAAGCATATTTGTTTAATCCGAGAAACGCTTATCAAAACTATGCCGTGGCGGTAAATTCAACAAATAAAACCATCTATACTTACATGGGAACGCTTCTTCCAAAATTCGGAAACGCGACCTATGCTACCTCGGGTCAGTTGAGTCCGCTTTTAAATGACCCATATTATCGAACCATTGGCATCGGAACGAGAATTTTTCTATGCGGAGCCCAAGGTTATGTTGCCTGGGAAGGGACGCAGCACAACCCGAGCAAAGAGAGAACGGATAAGGGTATCCCAACGTCCAATGCCGGCGTGCTTGCTCTTATTGGAAATCTTAAGGAAATGAGCGGGGATTATTTGAAGGCGGCTGCTTTTTATAAATATGGCGTGTCCATTTTTATAGGTATAGGTATTCCCATCCCCATCCTGGATGAAGAGATGGTTGAATTTGTGAGCATAAGCAATAAAGATATCTACGTGGATATCGTGGACTATAGCGTGCCGAAGAGAGACAAACCCACTCTGGGAAGAATTACCTATGCAGATTTAAGAAAAGGTAAGATTACTCTTCGGGGAAAAGAGGTCCCGACTGCTTCTATCTCAAGTTACGCGAAGGCGAGGGAAATTGCGCAAGTTTTGAAATCGTGGATTAAGAAAGGCGACTTCTTGCTGACGAAACCGGTTCAAAATTTGCATGAAGAGGGTATAACCAAAACGTTGGACATTCGAACAAAGGAGGATTTGTAAAATGGCAAAAAAGAAAGTAGTCCTCACCTTTCCTCCTGAAAAAATTGAACAGCCGATTACTTACCACCTCGTAAAGGACTATGACCTTATAATAAATATTTTGCGTGCTGAGATATACGAAGAGGAAACGGGACGCATGGTTTTGGAGCTTGACGGTCCCAAGGACAAGATAGAAGAGGGCATAGCTTATTTAAAGAGCCAGAATGTAACCGTCGAAGAGGCCGCAAGAGACATTATTTTAAATGAGGAAGAATGCATAGATTGTGGTGCCTGTACTGCTGTTTGCCGTCCTGGAGCGCTTTATCTTAACCCCAAAACATTTGAGCTGGAGTTTGATAAGGATAAATGCATCCTCTGTGGACTTTGCGTAAAGGTATGTCCGCTTGGGTTAATAGAAGTTAAGTTTTAATAACTTCTTTCTCTTTTTCAACATCTTCCTTTTCAGCTTTTTGTACTTTTTTCCAATGAAAAAGCCAGACAGGAATTCCGATGGTTAATTGTGCTAAGCTTTCGGGTAATGTATAAGTAAGTTCCTGAATGTAGGGAGACATATCTCCCGGCATTATACCTGGCTGTTGAGTTGTTTCTGGGAAGGCGGTATAGATAATTAATTTGTAAATTATATTTAAGATACTTACCCCGCCGATGATGACCATTATAAACCCCACAAACGACATAAGGTAAAGATATACTTTTTTTAGGCTCATGTTTTCTAAAATCTTCACTTTTTCCTCCTCTGTTTTTATATTTACTATTTTGATTGCTATAAAAGCAACGAAAATCAAGCCGCCTAAGATTACTGGAATAAAAATCTCAAACAATCCAACGCCAAAGAGCATTCTGTCCTTCCTTAATCTTCAAAATGCTTAACGTAGTATAATCCGCCGAGCTTAAGGAGTAAAATACCAAAAATTAGCAATGCCCAAATAATATACCAGTTTATCATCAGCTCCATTGGTTCATCGTTAGCAGCTTGATTTAAATAAATATCATCTTTTATTTGGTTTTGCTTAAACGTGGTTCTAAGTTTTGTGAGAAACATCTTTTCTTTTACAAATGGTTTTAAGGAGTAAAGAAAATCCTGAACATTTTTCGGCTCTATCCAGTTGGCAAACTCAGTTTCAAAGTCTTTTGCTTCTTGTTTATGGTTGGCGAAGACATACAAATGGAGTGAACCCCAAATTTCCGACAATAAGTTAAGACACCATGGCTACGATTTGCCCCTCAAATTCATTGGGTGGCACATAGCCAAGTGATGAATGTAATCTCTTTTGATTGTACACATCTTCAATGAAACTACCAATACGCAATTTAGCTTCGGCAAACGTTTCGTATTCGAATAGGTAGACCTCCTCTCTCTTTAAGGTTTTAAAGAAGCTCTCGGCCTTGGCATTGTCGTATGGATTACCTTTGCGACTCATGCTAATCTTGATGCCGTTTTCTTTTAACTTGTTAACGTAGTTGCAAGTGGCATACTGGATGCCTTGGTCAGAGTGATGAACAAGGCCTTTTGAAATATTTCGGAAAGAAAGGGCTGCATCTAAAGCGCGAAGACAAAGATTGGAGTCGATCCTTTTTGAAAGATGCCAACCGACAACCTTTCTTGAATACGCATCAAGGATAACAGCCAAGTAAACAAATTCTTGAGGTAAGCGAATATAGGTTATGTCGGATACCCAAAGCTGGTTGATACCCGTTAAGAGAATATCTCTGGCAATATTGGGGTAGGTGGCCAGCTTGTGATTCGAATCCGTTGTTTTTACAAAAGCACGCTTTATTTTACAGAGAAGGCTTTTCTCTCTCATTATTTTCAGCACCTTTTTGTGATTGACAACATATCTCCTTCTTGCAAGTTCCTTTGTTACCCTGTTTGTTACCCTGCGATAGCCATAACCGGCAAATTCAAGGATAATTTCTTCAATTTTATCTTTTAGATCGGCATCGACTTTGACTTTATCCTTTGTCTTTAGCCAGTGATAATGAGCATCTCTTGAGATATCAAAGAGCTTACAAGCCCTATTTGTGGAAATATCATTTTTGTTTTCGGCGATGATTGAGTAAGTCATTTCCCGTTTGCCCCCAGTCGATTTAAGACTTTTTTTAAAAGGTCGTTCTCCATAGTAAGACGACCGACCATTCTCTCTAGCTCCGCGATTTTTGCCTCATATGTTGATATGTTGCCGCTTCCGGCAAAAGCACCCTTAGGGTTTTTCTCGTACTGATGTCTCCACTTGTGGATCATTGCACCGTTGATGTTGTGCTCTCTGGCTGCTTGGGCTATCGATTTTCCGGCAGCTATCTCATTTAATATCTGAAGTTTAAATTCTTTTGTGAACTTGCGTCGACCAATAGACATAATAACCCCCTTCTTTTGTTAAGGTATCTTATCTACCTGTCGGATAAAAGGGGTGCAGTCCACCCGTCATCTACTTTCAACTCGTTCAAGACTATGTTAATATATGCCGTTAATAAACTAAAGATGTGAAAGAGTAGGCGATTATGGCAAGAATTATAGTAAGCGAGAAGGATAATGCAGCAAAAAGAATAGCCGCTATTCTCTCAAACGGGAAAGCAACCACAATAAAATCTTACAACGTACCCGTGTATGTTTTTCAAAATGGAGAGGAGAAAACATCTGTTATAGGGCTAAAGGGCCATATTTTAAAAGTTGATTTTCCAGAAAAATATAGCAATTGGCAGGGTGTGAAACCAATTGAGTTAATTGATGCGGACGTAGTTAAGGTGCCAACTCAAAAGTCGATTATAAAAGCTCTTCAAAAAGAAGCCAAGGGTGTTGAACAAGTTATTATTGCAACCGACTTCGACCGGGAGGGTGAGCTCATTGGGGTAGACGCAATGAACAAAATCAAAGAAGTAAATTCTAAAGCCAAAATAAAAAGAGCTCGATTTTCAGCGTTAACCGAGAGCGAAGTCAAAGAAGCATTTAATAATTTTGAGGATATATATGTAAATCTTGCAAACGCTGGTGAGGCTAGACAGGATATTGATCTTATTTGGGGAGCTACTCTAACTCGTTTTATATCTCTTGCCTCTAAAAGACTAGGAAAGCATTTTTTGTCTGTCGGGAGGGTTCAAAGTCCAACTTTAGCAATTGTGGTTGCGAGAGAAAAGGAGCGCCGAGCTTTCATAGTTAAACCTTACTGGCAGATTAAAGCGTTATTTAGCACGGATCAGAAAGAGGATTTTTTTGCTCAACACAAAACCGATAAATTTTGGAATGAGGAGGAAGCAAAGGAGATTGTGTCTAACTTAGGCAAGGCGGGCGTGATAACAGATTCTAAGAAGACAAAGAAGCAAATTTCCCCACCCGCACCCTTCAACACCACGGCTTTTTTAGCAGCAGCTTCCTCCGTAGGACTTTCTCCCTCTTACGCCATGCGTATCGCCGAAGGTTTATATATGGAGGGGTTGATTAGTTATCCAAGAGTGGACAATACGGTATATCCAGAGTCTCTTGATTTAAAAGGGATTTTAACTATTTTAAAGGGGAGCAAGGAGTTGGGCGATCTTGCTGGTGAAATTCTTGCGCAGAAAAAACTCACCCCCACCAGAGGAAAGAAGAAGGCCACAGATCATCCACCGATTCATCCAACCGGTGTGGTTGTTAAGGATAGCTTAAAACCTCAAGAGTGGAAGGTTTATGAAATGGTGGCGAGAAGATTTCTGGCTACGTTGGCGCCATTTGCTTCCATGGAGAGTTTAAGAATTGATATTGACGTCGAATGCCCCAGTCTTAAACGAAAGGAGTCCTTTTTTTTACAGGGATCGCGTGTTGTTGAGGAAGGATGGCTTAAATATTATGGTTATGGAAGGAAAAAAGACGACGTTGTTACCAATCTTAAAAAGGACGATAATGTTTTACTCATAAAGCCGATTTTGGAATCCAAGGAAACTCAACCTCCTCAAAGATATGGTCAAGGTCGTTTGATTCAAGAAATGGAGAAGTTGGGTTTGGGGACCAAATCAACCAGACACTCCATAATTCAAAACCTTTATGATAGAGGATATGTTCACAGCGATCCTATAGTCCCGACAGAATTGGGTGTTGGCGTATCTGAGACCCTAAGAAAAAATGCTGAAGCGATTACAACCCCTGAATTGACCGCTCAACTGGAAAATGATATGGATTTGATAGCTGAGGGGAAAGAAAAAAAAGACTCCGTTGTTAACATCTCAAGAGAGATGTTAAAAGGTATTCTTGAGAATCTTGAAAAAAGAGGGGAAGAAGTTTCTCAAGAAATAAAAGAGGGTATCAGAGAAGGCAAAATAGTTGGCAAGTGTTTAAAATGTGGAAATGAACTCAGGATAATTCGTTCTCGGAAGACGAAGAAAAGGTTTGTTGGTTGTGCTTCATATCCCGATTGTAAAACCGCTTTTCCATTACCCCAGTTCGGCGATGTTATAGCTCTGGATGAAGTTTGCGAGGTGTGCAAAACGCCTAAAGTTAAAATAGTATCTAACAGAAAAAAACCTTGGGTTTTATGTTTAAATCCAGCATGTCCTACAAAAAAGACCTCTGATAATAATAAAACAGATGGTCGAGAGTAACCGGTATAGAGTAAAATTAAATGTCAGAGTGCTAAGTGACGATACTTTATATACACCAACAATATTGTATTAAGATATTGTCTTATCAATTTTAGCAGGAAAAACATCGATTCCGAAGAATAGTTTTAATAACATATGTTATAACTTCGGAGGTTTTTGTGAAACTGGCGGTAATTCAACAAAAAATTTTAGACAACTTCGATGAGAACTTATCAAGTTTGTCCGAGAAGATAAAAGAAGCGGTGAGTTATGGCGCTGAAGTGATTTGTCTTTCGGAATGCTTTGCCGGTGAAGATATTTCTCCAGAACGCGGCGCAAAGGTATTGGATTTTCTCTCTAAAGTAGCATCCAAGAATAAAGTTAGTATAATTACAGGTAATGTTATCTTTTCTAATCCTGAAGGCGAAACGAAAGAGTTTTCGGCGGTAATTAACAGGACGGGAAAGATAATTGGGTTGCAGGAGAAGATAAGTTCACCTTTTTGCTCGAATAAAGTGACGGAAGATGGGAAACTCAACCTTATCGATACCGATCTCGGTAAAATTATTATACTGTCTCAACTTGATTGTATAGACGGCTCAATTGAAGAGGAAATAATAAGCTTGGAACCTGATCTAATTGTGATGCAATTTAGTTCGGTTTCTCTTCTGGAATCTGAGGCTGTTAAGGAGCTGGCTTTAAGTAGAAGCTTGGGTGAAGCAAATGTCGTGATAACGGCATCTTTGGTTGGCAAGATAGGTGACAGAGTTTGTTTGGGAAACAGTTTTATTGCGTTTCAGGGCGAAATAATAACTGAAGCGGCGGGGAACGAGAGCGTTATGGTTGTGGAGTTAGATTCATCTAGATTTTTTAAATATAAGGGTTTGCGAGAAACTGTTGTTATGCCGGATTTATTGAAACAAAAATTTGAGCGTGAAAGGTATCTTGCAGGTGGAATTTAAGGATTTTCAAGGGCCACTTATCGGAAAAGATAGAGTTAAGCGCTATGTAGAATCTCTTAGACGCAAGGATAAAGTTCATCGTATATACCTTCCTTTAATTAAGAAAATATTATCAGAGATTCCTAAGTTTCCCCTGATGGTCTTAGATCTGGGTACGGGTCCCGGATTTCTAGCGTTAGAATTTGCGAAAAAAATTCCCGATGCAGAAGTTATAGGTTTGGATCTATCTCCTGACATGATTAAATACGCGCGAGATTTTGTGAAAAACAAAGAGGTAAAAAATTTAGATTTTGTCCTGGGAGATGCTCAAGAAATTCCTTTTGAAGATGACCATTTTGATGTTGTGGTCTCCCATGGTATGGTAAAATGTGTTTCCGATGTTAGAAGGATGTTTTGCGAAGTTTATAGGGTTTTATCCAGAGGTGGTTGTGCGTATCTTATCGATTCTAGAAAAGAAGTTTTATCTGAAGAATTTGATCGAATTACCAAAAAGCTTCATCTGGTCGATAAAGAAAAATCAAGAAGATCGGTGAGTAAAAGTTTCAGAACGGATGAAATAAAAACAATTCTTGATGAGGTTTCACTTTCAGATAAAGCAATCGTTGAAGTTAAGGGTTTGACCTATGAGATAAAGATTTATAAACCCATAAATTAGTTTATTCTAGATATTGGGATGAGGTTGTTGAATTTTGTCATTGACGTACCTGCTGGCAGGCGACCGAAAGGAGCGTGGCCCGCATCGGGCTTCGGAATTACCTCTCAATGACAAGAAAAGGCGCTTGTTTGGCTATTATTTAACAGACTCGGATTAACGCGTGAGTTAAAAGTAAAATTAGTGTGGTTAGTCTTAATTTTTGGGAGGTAAATGTGAAGATAAGTATAATAGGCGGAGGACATGTCGGGGCTACATGCGCTTTTCTTGTTGCCCAAAAAGAATTAGGGGATGTTGTATTGGTGGATATTGTTGAGGGACTCCCCATTGGGACAGTTCTTGATATGATGCAATCCTCATCAGTCGAGAAATTTGGTAAAAAGGTGCATGGGACAAACAGTTTTAAAGATATTTGCGATTCCAATTTAGTTGTAGTTACCGCTGGGCTTGCAAGAAAACCAGGAATGACCCGTTTTGATTTACTGGCAAAAAATTCCACAATCATCAAGTCTGTTATTGAAAATATTGTCAAATTTGCGCCAGATTCTATGATAATTATGGTGACCAATCCTCTCGATATTATGACCTACTTATCCTTTAAAGTGAGCGGTTTTGAGAAAAATCGGGTTTTTGGCATGTCGGGTGTTTTGGATTCCGCTCGTTTTAAATATTTTATTGCGGATGAATTGGATGTTTCAATCGATGACATTTCAGGTTTGGTTATTGGCGATCACAGTGAATCAATGGTTCCCTTGCCCCGCTTTTCAAGCGTTTCAGGCATTCCTTTGGTTGAGCTTCTGTCTGAAGCCAAGATTGACCGTATCATTGAAAGGACGAAAAAAGGAGGAGCTGAGATAGTCGCTTATCTAAAGAACGGGAGCGCATTTTATGCCCCGGCCGCCTCTGCGGTAAAGATGGTAGAAGCCGTGGTGAAAGACAAAAAAGAGATTCTTCCCGCCTGTGTTTATCTTGAGGGAGAATATGGATTAACTGATATTTGTTTGGGTGTCCCGGTTAAAATTGGTAAAGACGGAGCAGAGAAGATAATTGAGCTTGATTTAAACTCCAAAGAAAAATCTGCTCTGGATGAATCCGTGAAATCGATTAAAGAAAGTATAGACAACATATCCTACTTGTTTACGAATAGCTAGAAAATAGGAGCGATTTTGAAGAAAATAAATGTAAAAGAGCTGGCCGAAGCGATAGAGAAACTTTGTATAGAATCAAATTACAATTTGCGGAGCGATGTGTTTCATGCTCTGAGAAATTCTCTTAATGTTGAGGAATCCAAAATCGGTCGCGTCATTATAAAACAGATAATAAAAAACGCTGAGCTGGCTTGCGCGAAGCAATTGCCGATATGCCAGGACTGCGGAATAGTAAACATTTTACTTAAGATTGGTCAAGATGTTGTTTTGATTGGCGGAACGGTTGAAGAAGCCGTAAACGAGGGTGTGCGAAAAGGTTACGGAAGAGGGTTTCTTCGAAAATCGGTCGTTTGTGATCCCTGTTTTGAGAGAAAAAACACTGGCGACAATACACCTGCAATAATATCGCAAAGGATTGTTCCAGGAGACTCGATAAGAGTGGCGGTTATGCCGAAGGGCGGAGGGAGCGAGAATGTAAGCGTGGTTAAGATGCTTTTGCCCGGCGATGGACCAGAGGGAATAAAAAGAGTCGTTTTACAAGCCGTAAAAGATGCGAAGGCAAATCCTTGTCCCCCCGTTGTTGTGGGGGTGGGCATTGGGGGCACGTTTGACAGCGTCGGTTTTTTAGCCAAAAAAGCGCTTTTTAGAAATATCAATGAGAGAAACTCCGATGAGAGATATGCCGTTCTTGAGATGAACTTATTGGATGATATAAATAGTTTAGGCATAGGACCCAGTGGTTTAGGGGGCAAAATTACGGCTCTTGCAGTTAATATAGAAACTTTTCCTTGCCACATGGCTTGTTTGCCCGTTGCAGTCAATTTTGGTTGTTGTGCTTTAAGATCTGCCGAATGTGTGCTTTAAGAAGGGAGCTTTAAAAGATTAAAAAATTCTCTCGTGGCGAACTTTCAAAAAACAGAAACTTTCTTCTACTCTGGTTTGGCCAGGCGGTATCCAATTTAGGCGACTGGATTATTGTAGTAGCAATGATGTCTCTTGTATATAAACTTTCATCAAAGTCCAGTTTTGCGGTCGGCACATTGATGATTTTTAAGACATTACCCGCCCTTTTTTTTGGCTCGCTTGCGGGAGTTATTGTTGATAGATTTGACCGAAAAAAGTTGATGATAATTTGTGATATCGCCCGCGGCTTGCTGATTTTAACCTTACCTTTTATTAAAAATATCTTTGGGGTGTACGCAATCGCTTTTTTTCTGGAAACTTTTTCTATTGTTTTTATGCCCGCCAAAGATGCGAGCATTCCAAATATCGTTGAATCCAAAAATGTTCTTGCGGCAAATTCAATTTCACACACCACGAACTATCTAACCATGATTATCGGCTCTGCGTTTGGCGCCACAATAATTTTATTGGTTGAATCTGTCTTTGGGCATCTGCCTTTTTTCCAGCGTTTAACCGGCCCCAATGCTGCATTCTATATTGATTCGGGTACCTTTTTTCTCTCTGCCCTAGCCCTCTCGTTTATTTATCTTCCTCAAGTAGAATTGCATGAAATAGGTGAAATAAAATGGTTTCATATTAAAGAAGATTTGTTAAGTGGCTTCTCGCTAATCAAGAACAACAAACTACTTAAATATATGATTATGTGCATCGGCATGGCTGTTTTGGGGGGTGGGTCGATATATTCTTTGGGCGTTGCTTATTCAACCGAGGTTTTGAAAATTGGAGTAGCTGGTTTCGGCTTTCTTATATCTGCCCTAGGTCTTGGTTTGGTTGTCGGCGGTCTAATTGCGGGAATTTTGGGAAGGTTGATTGCTAAGGATAGACTGTTTGGGCTGTCTATCCTTGCTTTCGGGGTAGCGATGGTGGCTTTTTCCATCATTTCGTATTATGAAATTGTAATTGCCATAATTGTGTTTGCGGGCATAAATCTTGCAATTTTAAATATTACGGGTTTTACGCTAATACATGAACACGTTGATGATTCGATAAGGGGTAGAGTTTTCAGTGTTTTTGAGTCCATGATAAGGGTTTTTCTTTTGATGTCTTTGGCTTTTTCCGGAATAGTTGCGGATATTATAAATTGGGTATTGAAAAAATTGGTAGAAAATCTTGCTCAACATCAAGAACAATTGGTTTATCTAACTCGTTTTAACGGTTCCAGAATCACGCTTATATTGGGAGGATTTGCTGCGGTTGGAGCGGGGGTTTTAGCGATTCGAAATGTTCGAATCGAGAACAAAGGAGCGATTGTTGCGGATGATTAAAATAGATACACCTCTTGACGATGGGAAAATAATTAAACTCCATGCTGGCGATGAAGTTATCATCGGTGGGGTTGTGTATACAGCGAGGGATAAGGCTCACAAAAGATTCATAGAAACGCTTCGTAAAGGCGATAAACTTCCATTTGATATTGCAGGACAGATAATATTTTATGCGGGACCGGCTCCCGCTAAGCCAGGAGAGGTCATCGGTTCAATTGGACCTACGACGAGTAGCCGAATGGACTCTTTTGCCCTTGAGCTGCTGGAGCATGGACTTAAGGGAATGATAGGCAAAGGACCTCGCTCTAAAGAGGTAAAAGAAGCGATGGTCGAGCATAAAGCGGTATATTTTACTGCTACTGGGGGTGTCGCAGCTTTGCTTTCTCAATATGTCAAGAGGGCTAAAATTGTGGCTTATGAGGATTTGGGGCCCGAAGCTGTTTATGAGCTTGAAATTGAAGATTTTCCTGTGGTGGTCGCGGTTGATTGCAGGGGGAATGACTTTTATGTGGAATCTTCAAAAATATGGAGTCATGAGTAGAAAAATAGCTTATAAGGCGGTGTTGCTTTGATGCACAGAGGAATTTTTATAACGCTTGAGGGTGTGGAGGGGTGTGGAAAAACCACTCAGATGAGTCTGCTTGCAAAATATCTCAAAAACAAAGGATTTAATGTTTTAGTAACGAGAGAACCGGGTGGCACCAAGATAGGGGATGAGATTAGAAAAATTTTATTAAACCCGGATTCGAAAGAGATGGATTACAGAACAGAAACTCTTCTTTACACGGCTAGCCGGGCCCAACATGTTTCAGAAGTTATTGCTCCCAGTTTGGAAGAAGGCAAAGTTGTTCTTTGCGATAGATATATCGACTCGACTCTTGCTTATCAAGGTTTTGGACGAGGGCTTTCTTTAAATAAGCTTATTGATGTTAGCAGATGGGCAACCTGTGATATAAATCCACACTTAACTATCCTGCTTTTTTTTCCGACGGAGGATGGCTTAAAAAGAGCTACATCCAAAGAAGCTGACAGGATAGAGCAAGAGGATATTGAGTTTCACCGTCGGGTCCAGGATGGATTTTTAAAGCTTGCTCGACTTTATTCCGAACGTTACCAAATCGTGGATGCCGCGGGTAGTCAGGAAGAGGTTCATGAAAGGATAATAAAGGTGTTGGAAGAATTTCTATGATGGTGTCATGTTGGGAAGATATCTTTGGACAAGCTGAGACAATAAATAAACTTAAGCTTTTCTTGTCCTCAAAAAGCTTAAATCACGCTTATTTATTCGTTGGCCCTAAAGGTGTTGGGAAAAATACTACCGCAAAGGTTTTTGCTTCCGCTATCAATTGCGCCGATGATGGATGTGGCAGTTGTCCTTGTTGTGTTAAAATAGCTCATGAAACACATCCTGATGTGTTTCATGTTTCGCCGGAGGGAAACTTTATAACCATAGGACAAATCAGAAAGATACAAAAGGAAGTTAACTTAAAATCTTTTGAGGCGAGCTTTAAGGTATATATAATCGATGAAATCGAAAAAATGACCGCCGAGGCGGTAAACGCTTTGCTTAAAGTATTGGAAGAACCTCCCGGTGATGTTGTTTTTATACTCATAACTTCCAATCTTGAAGGGGTTCTTCCAACCATTGTTTCTCGATGTTATCAAATTTATTTTAGGTCAATTGCAACCGATTTAGTGATCGATCAGATCGTGCAACGTTATAAGGTTGGTAAGGATAAGGCAAAATTGGTAGCGAAAATAAGCGGTGGAATTTTCGGAAAGGCTATCGAGATGATCGAGTCCGAAAGAAAACTTAAAAGACGGGAGTCTGTGCTATGGCTTGCTGAAAGACTGAGAATTTTAGATGTATTGGAGCTTGTTGATTGGGTAAACAAGCTCATTGGTGAGATAAAGAATTTTATAGGTGAGATTAAAACAAAGCAGGATTTGGAATTGGCAGAGGTGGGGGAAATTATCTCAAACAAAGGACATTTTTCGCGTTTAAAAAAAAGATTGGCTGAAAAGAATAAACGAGAGAGAAATAGAGAAGAGCTTAAAGCTTTTGAGGATATACTAGATGTTTTTTCATCATGGTATAGGGATATTCTGGTTCTTACCGGATGTTCTAATGAAGATTTATTGGTCAACGTGGATCGCAATGAGAAATTGAGGGAATTGAGTAAAGAGTTTTCTTTACAAAAAGCACATAATGCGCTTGTAATTATTCAGGAAACCAAGCGGTTTTTAAGATTTAATGTTAATAAACAATTGGCTTTGGAAGTGATGCTATTTAAGCTGCAGGAGGTAGCATAATGCCCATGGTTGTCGGAGTTGTTTTTAAAGAGGCTGGAAAAGTTTATTATTTTAATCCTGGGAGTATGGATTTAAAAGCAGGAGACTGTGTGTTGGTTAAAACCTCGCGGGGCATGGAATTTGGCGAGGTTGTTATGGTCCCCGAGGATATTTCCGATAAAGAAATCACAGCTCCTTTAAAAAAAGTTTTGCGGAAAGCTACAAAAAAAGATGAGGAACAACTTGAGGCGAACAAAGAAAAAGCTAAAGAAGCTTTCGATATTTGCGAAAAGAAAATTGAAAAGCACAACTTACCCATGAAGCTGGTCGATGTGGAACATGTATTTGACGGCGGTAAAATGATTTTTTATTTTACCGCCGATAATAGGGTAGATTTTCGTGAATTGGTTAAGGATTTAGCCTCGGTCTTTCATACGCGAATCGAACTTAGACAAGTAGGGGTTAGAGACGAAGCGAAGATGATAGGGGGGTTGGGGCTTTGTGGCCGACGGCTCTGTTGCACCCTTTTCTTAAAAGATTTTGAACCCGTCTCTATTCGCATGGCCAAAGATCAAGATTTGCCTTTAAATCCTTTCAAAATTTCAGGGATTTGTGGTAGGCTCATGTGTTGTTTGAAGTATGAACATTGCGTTTATAAAGATTTTAAAAAAAGAGCTCCGAAAAAAGGGACGAAAGTTGAGATCGAACAAGGGGAAGGCGTAGTTGTAGATTACAACGTGCCTGGTGAAAAAATTGTTGTTGAAGTGGGCGAAGGTTTTAGGTATGAGGTTTCAGTAAGAGAAATAGATAAATTGAAAATTGAAAGTCGGGAACGAAAAGTTTAAAGTGGCAATAATGGTTATAAGAGGCATGGCGACCCAACAACGAAGTTATTAAGTATCTGTGAAGCTATGGAACCAGAGTGCCGACGTAGCTCAGCAGGTACCTGCCCGTCGTACTCGAATTTATAGGCAATTTTGCAGTACCTAATGACTGGATGGAATTTACGGCCGGATTAGCTCAGCAGGAAGAGCGACGCACTCGTAATGCGTAGGTCGCCGGTTCAAATCCGGCATCCGGCTCCAAATTTTGATGTAAAAACTGGGCGCTGGCAGGGAGACTGCCACACTCCCTTTGGTCACTCGCAATGACAAAATTCAACAGTCTCGCAGGCGGGGAGCATCTCACTCCTGTCTGCCGACAGGCAGGCGTAATGAGCAGGTCAGCGGTTCGAGTCCGCTCGTCGGCTCCATTAATGCTAATAAATCATTAAATAGGAGAGGGCATTGAATAGGCGACTTATTATTTTTCTTATATTTTTTTTGTTTATTTTTAATTTATTCCCTGCTTTGGCAACCGCCTCTATCACCTCACCTGTTTCAAGCGAGTGGTCGTATACCGTAGAGGGTAAGACGTATTCCTCTCCGGTTGCAGCAAATAAGATGGTTTATTTCTACTCGGATGCGGGAATTGTTCATGCCATCGATGCCTTAGACGGCAAATCTAAATGGAAACATGAAATTAAACCGGAACCTAAAGAAAAATTGGGAGGTTCTGTAACCGTTGAAGGGGGGATGGTTTACGCTGTCCTAAATGATGGAAGACTGATAGCTCTTAATGCTTTTAGTGGTGAAGTAGAGTGGTCGTACAACAAGGCAGCGGGCAGAATTTATCCTCCCATTGCGGACTATTTCTACTATACTGCTCCGGTAGCAATAAACGATAATTTAGTATGTTTAACTGCGCCTGATGGAACACTTCATGCTTTGGATAAGAATGGTAAACAGAGGTGGACATATAGACCAGAAAATACTTTTATATCGTCTCCTCCCTTCATTTATGAAAACACGGTTTGTGCGGGTGCGGTCGATGGGACGGTTTGCGCGGTCAAGGCAAATACGGGCAAACCGATCTGGACATTTAAATGTGATGACGGGATTTTCTTTTCTCCTTTTGTGCTGAATAAAACCGTTTATGTGGGCTCAAAGGACAAGAAGATATATGCTCTTGATGTTAAAAAAGGGGGCTTGGAGTGGAGTTACAAACTTGAAAATGAGGTGGGCGGTCCGCCAACCGTTTTAAAAGACACCGCTTACGTCAGTTCGAATAATGGTGAGTTAATTGCTTTAAATGCGACAGATGGTGAACTTAAATGGGTCTTTTATGTAAAAGGATTTTTGGTTAGTTCGCCGATATTGGATGATTTTGTTGTCTATGTCGGTTCAAACGATGGTAACTTCTATGCATTAGATTCTAAATCTGGTGATACTTTTTGGGTTTATGATACAGAAGGTTATTTTGTTACTCATGCTGCTTTTGCCAAAGAGATGATATATGTTGCCGCGAGCGTTAAGGAAAAGGGAGAATCTAGCTTAAAAATATTTGCTTTTAAGAGGGGTCTTTCTCCAGGAATGACGATGACTGTAATTGGCAGAAAAGGTAGTGTCTCAATTAAAAAGACGGTTGGTCAAATTAACGATGCCGCTGACCATATTCTTTCAGATTTTGGGGAAAGCACCGTTAACAATGTCTCTATATGGCCATTCGGATTTGTTTTACGTCTTGTTGAGCACAGTAAGGTTAAGGAGATAAATTCGGTTGCAATCTCGAAAGCTGAGAAAGAGGCAAGCAAAACGGTTCTACGCTACACACCTGCTACTTCTATTGTTGGTTTTATTTGTGGGGCCATGATGACACCCATTGCGTCCATCACGGTTTTGGCATCCATCGTATGTTTTTGGGCAGTTTTGGTCATCTTTTTTCTCTACGTTCCCATCGGAAAAATGAAACCGGCTGCAATTATGTTATTTACGGAGAGTTCCACCGCAGAGCATTCGTCAAGGGGCGGGTATTTTAAGGCTTTGAAGCGTACTCTCACAAATTATGTGTTTATAATGATAAGTTTTTTAGCTGGCAGTTTGGTGTTGTTAATCTCTTGGGCGGCAGTCAACTATTTTTATCCAATTTATGATTTGTGGCTTCTTTATTTTTTAATCGGGTTGATGTGGCTTTTGGTTTTACTTGTTGGCAGTTTTGTTAGAGCGCTTGGTTTTGGCTATGTTTTAAAAGTTGAAGGCATAACCGATGCGCCTTTTAAAATAGCAAAAAGTGCGTTTGGAAGGATTTTGTTGGTTTCGCTTTGGCATATTATATTGATGTTCTCTTCGGCTTTTTGTTTTGGTTTGGCCCAAACTCAACATTCTTACTTGGTTTTTGGAATTGCGCTCATTCTGGTGTTTTTGGCGATACTTACATTCTTTGCCGATGCGTTTGTTATTATTAAAAACAAGTCTGTGTCGAAAGCCATTTTAAGCAGCATTAAGCTTTCTTTTAAACATCCGCTAAAAGTTGGAATATATGTAATAACCATGGGTTTGATATTTATTCTTGCCTCACTTGCAATCCATAGTTTGCTCAAGATATCGTTTGGTTATATCGTTTCTTTGGCTATTTGTGCCATTGTCACATCATACTTAACAAATTTACATGGTTTAATTTTTTTCAAAATTGCCGAGTAAAATTTGAACTAGGATTGTTAAATTGGGCGAAAGTTTGTACAAACAATTTCAAGAATTTGATATGCTTAAGTATAAGACCTTTAAGGAAGAGATATGTCTGCTGAGATGGAAGAGAAAGAAAAAGAAAAAGAAAAAGAAAAAGAAAAAGAGATGATCCCTCTGAAAGAAAAACACTTCAGCTCAAACTGGGGTCAAGTTTTTCTTACTGCTTTAATCGGGGCAGTAATTGGTGGATTGATTATGATTTTTGTGATTTCTTACGGTTTTGGTGTGAGTCCTCTGGAATTTTTTAAAGGTGATTTTTCCCGTTCTCAAGTAATAAAGGAAACGGCAGAAGGGAATGGAAGCAGGGGAACCGCTTCTTCTGATTCGGTTGTCAACATAGCAAAAAAAATGCAGCCATCCGTGGTTAATATCCGGATTCAAAAAGTAATCCCGGGTTTTTTCGAGGACACAACTCAGCAAGGAGTGGGGTCGGGGGTTATTTTTACAACGGACGGTTATATAATTACCAATAACCACGTGGTTCAAGATGCGGATGAAATTTGGGTAACCATAGGAACAGATGATGTAAAGGGCAAGGTTGTGGGGACTGATGCTGAAACAGATATTGCTATTGTTAAGGTCGATAAGGATAATTTATCGGCCGCAGAACTTGGAACGGTGGAAGGGCTCCAGGTTGGTGAGGTGGTTGTTGCGCTGGGGAGCCCCTTTGGGTTTGAGCATTCGGTTACGGCTGGGATAGTGAGCGCTTTAAACAGGATTGTAAGTTTGCCCGATATAACTGGAACAATTCGCACATATACGGATTTAATCCAGACCGATGCGGCAATTAACCCGGGAAATAGCGGTGGGGCGCTGGTTAACTCAGATGGCCAGGTTGTGGGGATAAATACTTTGCTTATTGCGGAAACGTATGGTCAAGGCGTTGGTTTTGCCATATCAATTGACTTAGCAAAAAATGTTGCTGAACAATTGATCGAGAAAGGGAAGGTAGTTCACCCGTATGTCGGGGTAGTGGGCAGAACGCTTGATGAAGAGATCGCCAGTAGTTTAAACTTGCCAGTTAAAAAAGGTGTTATAATTATAGAAGTAATGCAAGGAAGCCCCGCATGGGTTGCAGGAATTAGACGGGGAGATATAATTGTGGAGTTTGACGGTGAATCCACAGAGTTGATGGACGATCTTATTGCAAAAACACGAGAGAAAAGTGTTGGAGATTTAATTAGTGTTATTTATGTTAGAAATGGCGAAAGGAATAATGTGGAATTGACTCTGGAGGAAAAACCTAGAGTAACGCGATAATTTGATGGTAGGTTGTTATGGGTAAAATAAACGAAAGACAATTTAAAAATGTGGATAATGAAGTTCTTAGTCTTGAGAAATCACTGGAAAATTTTATATTAAATTATGCAAGTTCTTTGACAAAACTCGAGTTAATTCGTTTTTTTGCTGAGAATACTTTTACTTGTAGTCGCGCGGAAGGGATAGCTAGTTATGTTGGTCGAAAAACGGCGGTTATTGAAAAAGAACTTAAAAGTTTGTCAAAGTCTGGTTTGATTGATGAAATAAAAAATGGAGAACTTTCTGCTTATTGCTATACATCTGATGAAGAAACACAAAAGAAAGTTGAATTTTTCTTGGAAAACTTAAATGACAGAACCACGCGGCTTAAAATTATTTCCAAAATACTTAAAACAGAGGCAGAACGAGATGTTTTGTAATAAAGAAGCTTTATAAGTTTTCCAAGTTTCTTAAAATGGAGTTGAGTCTTACCTCAACTCCATTTTTTTAGAGAGGAGAAATAGTTTGAAAGAAAATTTGGCAAAACTTACAACCAATGCTATTTTACACGCAAAAGAGGCAGGCGAAGTGCCATTATCGTGTAACGTGAAGCCTTTTTTTGAGCGTCCAAAAGATAAAATCCATGGTGATTGGGCTACGAATGTGGCCATGGTTCTTGCGAGTCAGACAAAACAACCCCCGCGCAAAGTAGCGGAGTCCATTGTTAAACATATCGACGACAAAAAGCGCTTTCTCTCAAAAGTAGAAATAGCGGGACCAGGATTTATCAACTTCTATTTAAGCGACAGATGGTTCAGGGAAACTTTAAAAGAGATAAAGTTAAAAAGGGACAAGTTTGGCCATTTGGATATGGGTTGTGGCGAAAAGGTTCAGGTAGAGTTCGTTAGCGCAAACCCGGTGGGACCGATGCATCTCGGTCACGGTCGTTGGGCGGCGGTTGGAGATGCTCTTGCCAATTTAATGACGGCAGCAGGTTATGATGTTACCCGCGAATTTTATGTAAACGATTATGGCAATCAGATGAGAATATTTGGTTGCTCGGTTGCGGCAAGATATGCGGAAATTTTGGGTGAAGACGTAGTTTTCCCTGAAGACGGTTATCAAGGAGAGTATATTAAAGAAATAGCCCAGGAAATCATAGACAAAGAGGGCGGTAAATATCTGAAACTTTCCGAAGAGCAAAGAGGGGAATTTTTCAAGAAAATCGCCTACCGTCAAGTACTAGATCACATCAAAAAAGTGCTTCTAGATATGGGAGTAAAGTTTGATGTTTGGTTTAGCGAAACCTCTCTCCACGAATCGAGAGCCATAGAGGAGGCCATTTCCGAATTAAGGGAACAGGAGTATATTTTTGAAAAAGATGGGGCTTTGTGGCTTCGAACAACCGCTTTCAAGGATGACAAAGACAGGGTTCTTATACGAGAAAATGGGGAGCCGACTTATTTTGCGGCAGATATTGCGTATCATAAAAATAAATTAAATCGCGGTTTCGATAAACTTATTAACATTTGGGGAGCGGATCATCACGGGTATGTTCAACGGGTTAAAGCCGCCATACGGGCGCTTGGTTATCCAGAAGATAAACTTGAAATTATTATAGGGCAACTTGTTAACCTTTGGCGAGGCGGAGAACTTGTTAGAATGTCAAAAAGAACGGGAGAGATGGTTACTTTGGAAGAACTTTTGGAGGAGGTTGGTTCCGACGCTGCTCGCTATTTTTTTCTAATGAGGAGTACGGATACCCCCTTTGACTTTGATATCGAGCTTGCCAAAAGTCAATCGAGCGATAACCCAGTTTATTATGTTCAGTATGCTCATGCTAGAATTTGCAGCATAATACGATTTGCTGAGGAAAAAGGTTTTTTTTCTTCTGATACAAAAGGCGTCAATCTCGAGTTGTTATGTGAAGAATCAGAGCTTGATTTAATACGTAAGCTGGCTGAATTTGAAGAAGTTGTAGAAACTTCCGCATCAAAGATGATTCCTTATCGTCTTACAAAATATGCCGAAGACTTGGCTTCTTTATTTCATGTTTTTTACACTAAATGTCGTGTGATTGGTGACGATGTTGAATTGAACAAAGCAAGATTGATTCTTGTAGATAGTGCTCGCCAGGTTCTAAGCAATGTTTTAGGTCTTATGGGCGTAAGCGCACCTGAGAAGATGTAGACGATTAGAAGTCGAAAGTTGAAAGCGCAGATGGCAGATGGCAAAATAAGGATAAAGGAAAGAATTGGAAATTGAAGATTGAAAATTTTAAATTTGAAAATAAAATGATAATGAAAAAATAAAAATTAAGAATGTCTTTAAGGATTTTAAATTTTTTTATTTTCCTATATTGTTCTACATTTTTCGTTTTTAATTCTCAATTAAACTTACTTCTGACGGATAGTGACTAATAACATGAAATTTGGCTGTCACGTATCGATTGTAGGAAAGATATATTTGGCTGTTGAGCGTGCAGTTGCGCGTGGGTGTGAAACCATGCAAATATTTTCCGGAAATCCACGTGGTTGGAAAAATCCAGATATTTTGGATGAGGATATTAAAGAATTTAACTTGCGTCGCAAAAAGGCTGGAATAGATCCCCTTGTTATTCACATGCCTTACCTTATAAATCTGGGTTCTTCTGATGTGGATATTCATTCAAAGTCGGTGGTTGCAATGCTTAATGCGATTGAGCGAGCAAAAAAACTTAATGCTTATTATCTTGTGTTTCATCCGGGAAGTCACAGGGGAACGGGAAGGAAAAATGGTTTAAAAAAGGTTGCAAAGTCTCTCGAGTCCTTAATTCCCATGATCGATGGAGAGATGAAAATATTGCTCGAAAATACCGCAGGGTCCGGTTTTAGTCTCGGCTCTACCTTTGAGGAACTTTCCATTATATTAAATGAGCTTAATTGGGATAATAGGTTGGGGATATGTTTGGATACTTGCCACGCTTATGCTGCGGGTTACGACATTTCAACAAAAGAAGGTCTGAGCGACGTTTTAAGAAAGTTGGATGAAAGAATTGGTTTAGATAAGCTGTTTCTGATTCATGCCAACGATTCCAAATTTCCTCTTAATTCCCATGTAGACAGACACGCTGGTATTGGAAAGGGCTATATTGGCACGGAGGGATTTAAAAAAATTGTCAATCATTCGGCGTTAAAAAGTTTACCGTGCATACTGGAGACACCTCATGTGAACGAGAAAGACGATATGTATAATTTGAATTTAATAAAAAATATGAGAGAGGAAAGTTAATTTTGACGCAGCAATATTTGCCGTGTTAAACTGGGGAAAGATGCGCAACGCGCCAGTTTATTCTATTTCAGTTTATTTCGGGAGACTTTATGGTTTTACCAATTACAGCTTGTATTAAAAAAAGTGGTTATCTTGAAATTGGGGGTTGTGATGTAGTTGAGCTTGCAAGAAAATTTGGCACTCCTCTTTTTGTGATGGACGAAGAGACCTTAAGGACACAATGTAAAAAATATCTATCTTCTTTTCGAAATCTAAGTAAAAATACCGAGGTAATTTATGCAAGCAAGGCTTTTATATCGATTGCGATGTGCCAAATTATTGAAGAAGAAGGACTGTCATTGGATGTTATGTCGGGAGGGGAGCTTTATGTCGCGAAGAAAGCCAGTTTTCCCCCGGAGAAAATTTTTATGCACGGAAACAACAAAACCCCTGGTGAATTGGAATTAGCTCTCGATATGGGTGTGGGCTGTATCGTAGTGGATAGCGATAACGAGCTTGAATTGCTGGATAAAATGGCGGGGGAAAAGGGAGTTAAGCAGGGAATAATGTTAAGAATAACCCCTGGCATAAAACCCTCCACCCACGACTACATTCAGACGGGTCAAATTGATTCCAAATTCGGGTTTGGGTTGATTGATGGCATAGCCTTAAAGGCGGTAAAGAAGTCCTTGGGGCTTAAAAATGTGGATTTGAGGGGTCTTCATGCCCATATAGGCTCGCAAATATTTGCTCTTCACTCGTATGCCAAGGCAATTGAAATAATAGTGGATTTTGCGAAACAAATTCACGATGAAACTGGTTTCATTGTATCTGAAATCAACGTTGGCGGAGGTTTGGGAATAAAATATGAAGCAACGGACGAGCCCTCAACGATAAAAGAGTATGCGGAAGTGATAGTGAAAGGGGTTCAAGATGAGGCCAGCAAGCATGGAATTTTATGTCCCAGGGTTTTGGTTGAGCCAGGTCGCTCAATAGTTGGTAACTCCGCAGTTACGCTTTATACTGTCGGCACGATTAAAGAAATTCCAGGGATAAGGACATATATATCGGTAGATGGAGGGATGTCGGATAATCTTCGTCCGATGCTTTACGGCGCTGTATATGAAGCCATGATTGCCAATAAAGCCGATCAAAAGGCCGTAATGAAAGTTACAGTTGTAGGCAAGCACTGTGAATCAGGAGATGTTTTAATCAAAGATGTAAAATTACCCCTAATTGAAATAGGGGATATATTGTGTACTCCCGCAACCGGCGCTTATGGATATACGATGGCAAATAATTACAATAAACAACCTCGTCCTGCGGTGGTTCTTGTAAATAAGGGGAACGTCAGGGAAATAGTCAGACGTGAAACGTATGAAGATGTGATTTGCTTGGATAAGCCGCTTAGATAATTGAAAGCGGAAAGTTGAAAGTTTAAGGATAAAGGGTAAGGGGTAAAGCTAAACATGGAAACGTGGTTATGTGGTCACACAGAGACATGGTTAAAAGCAGAGGTGGAGTTTAAAGTGGAGAGTTTAGAGCATAGAGTGTGGAGTATATGGAAAAAACTAACAGACTCCCCACCAAGAGACTCCCGACTAATAGGTATATGGTGATGGGTAAAGGGGAAAGTCAAGAAGAAATAACCCTGGGCGTCATTGCGAACGACCTGCCCGCCAGTGCCTGGCTCAGGCAGGCGGGAGTGAAGCAATCTCATTAGCAGTAGATGTCTGGAAATGGCTAGTTAGCTGGCAGTTAAAAGCGGAGGGTATAAGAAAAACAAGCAAACAAACTAGTCAACGAGCTAACAAATAAGGGGGATGGAAAGGTGAAAGATTTAATAAACGTCGGGTTAATCGGGTTAGGAACGGTTGGTTCAGGTGTTTATAAGATTTTAACTACACACAAAGAAGACTTTAGGCGTAAAGTTGGGGCCGATCTTATAATTAAAGCAATTGCTGAAAAAGATCCAGTAAAAATTAAAGCGATAGGAGCCGACAAGAACTTAATAACCGACGCTAAGACCTTAATTGAAAATTCCGATATTGATATAGTGGTTGAAGTGATTGGGGGGATAGAGCCCGCAAAGAACCTTATACTCGAGGCTTTAAAGAAAGGAAAGCACGTGGTAACAGCCAATAAGGAACTTTTGGCAAGTCACGGCAAGGAAATTTTAGAAACAGCTGATAAAAAGAACGTGGATATTTTTTTTGAGGCAAGTGTGGGCGGAGGCATTCCCATCATTCACCCCTTAAAAGAATGTTTGGCCAGCAATAAAATTTTGAAAATAATGGGTATCGTAAACGGCACAACCAATTTCATTTTAACCAGGATGAGCGAAGAGGGTTGTTCTTTTGAGGAGGCTTTAAAGGAAGCGCAAAAAAGAGGTTATGCTGAAAGAGACCCCAGCGCGGATATTGAAGGAAGAGATGCCGCTGCAAAGATTGCGATTTTGGCTTCCATTGCTTTTAATAGCAGGGTTACAGCTTCAGATGTTTCAGTTGAAGGAATCTCAAAGATTTCTGCAAAAGATATTCAAAACGCTAAAGAAATGGGTTATGTTGTAAAGCTACTTGCGGTGGCCAAAGAAGCAAACAAAGAATTAGAGGTTCGAGTTAATCCTGCCATGATACCAATAGCTCATCCGCTTGCTTCTGTAAATGGTGTTTATAATGCCATCTTTGTTGAGGGGGATTCTGTGGGAGAGGTTATGTTTTTTGGGCAAGGGGCGGGTAGTATGCCCGCTGCTAGCGCTGTTGTTGGCGATGTTATTGAGGTTGCAAGAAATATTCGATACGGTTCTAGCGGGAAGATCGGATGCACTTGTTTTAGGGATTTGAATGTGAAATCAATAGATGAAATCAGTTCAAAATATTACCTGCTCATGAAAGCCGCAGACGAACCAGGGGTGCTGGCGAAAATAGCGAAAGTTTTTGGGGACAACGATGTCAGCTTAGCAAGCGTTATACAAAAAGGGCCTCAAGTTTCGACTTTAAGAGGTGCTGCTGATTTGGTGTTTATTACACATCTTGTTAAGGAGAAAAATTTCCGAACAGCCCTAAGACAAATAGGGGAATTGGATGTGACCAGCAAAATTTGTAATGTTATCAGAGTGGAGGAAACTGATGAATAAACGAGTGGGAGTGATTGAAAAATACCGTAATTTTTTACCCGTGACCGAAAAAACTCCCGTTGTTACGTTGTTAGAGGGAAATACTCCCCATATTTTCGCAAAAAGTTTGAGCGAAGAATTTGAGCTGAAAATATTTTTGAAATATGAAGGATTGAATCCCACCGGCTCATTTAAAGATCGGGGTATGACCATGGCAATAAGTAAGGCGCTTGAAGAAGGAGTTAAAGCTGTTATGTGTGCCTCAACGGGGAATACCTCTGCTTCGGCGGCAGCCTATGCCGCAAAAGCGGGAATTGATTGCATTGTCTTAATCCCCGAAGGGAAAATCGCTTTGGGCAAGCTTTCTCAGGCGCTTATGCATGGGGCAAAAGTTGTTGCTGTTGAAGGGAACTTTGATGTGGCGCTTGATATTGTGCGCGAACTCACCAACAAACACCCGATCTCATTAGTAAATTCCATCAACCCCCATAGAATTCAGGGTCAAAAAACTGGCGCTTTCGAAATATGTGACCATTTGGGCAGCGCGCCGGATTATCTGTTTATCCCGGTGGGTAACGCTGGGAATATTACCTCTTACTGGATGGGGTTTAAGGAATATTATCAAGCTGGTAAGTCGTCGAAGTTGCCGAAGATGATGGGTTTTCAGGCCGAAGGAGCGGCTCCTATCGTAAGGGGATACCCCATAAAACACCCGGAAACCATTGCTACCGCCATAAGAATTGGAAATCCCGCGCGATGGAAGGAAGCTGAAGAAGCTGCGTCAGCTTCGGATGGCATAATAGATATGGTTAGCGATGACGAGATTATATCTGCTTATAAAATGCTTGCTTTGAGAGAAGGAGTTTTTGTGGAGCCGGCATCGGCTGCTTCTGTTGCTGGATTGAGAAAATTTGTGATTGAAAATAAGATGGAGAAGGGGAAAACCGTGGTTTGCGTGCTTACGGGTCATGGATTAAAAGACCCCGAAAATGCCATAAAAGCGTGTGGAGAAGTTATTAAAACCGAGGCAACCGTAGAAGCGGTGGAAAAAGTCATATTTTGATGTCAGCTCCCAGCCTCCAGTTTTCAGTCTTCAGGAAGTGCAAGAACTTAAAGGCATGAAGCAAAAGGAGTAATAATTATTATTGGCAGAAGAAAAAAGAGAGCGGGAAAAATAGAGCGTATGGAGCGCAAAGTTAGTTGAATTTGTTTTTAGCTCAAGGCTAATGTAGATAGCTAAGAGCTGATATATATTTTTTTAATTTACTACCGACTCCTAACTACCGACCAACAACTAAGACGGAGGTTTTATGAAATATGTTTTTTTGGTTCCAGATGGAGCTGCTGATTATCCATTAGAAGAGCTTGGGAACAAAACTCCACTTCAAGTGTCTAAAACGCCGAACATGGATTTTATAGCAAGAAATGGGATATCGGGAACAGTTAACACCATTCCCGCAGGGATGAGTCCGGGCAGCGATGTGGCCAATTTATCTTTACTTGGTTATGATCCCGCTAAATATTATACGGGCCGAGGGCCTTTGGAAGCAGCGAATATGGATGTTTGTCTTGGAGAAGATGAGGTGGCGTTCAGATGCAATTTGGTTACCGTCTCAAATGGGATTCTTTTAGATTACAGCGCTGGGCATATATCTAGCGAAGAAGCAAAAATTCTAATTCGGCACCTTAATGAGGAAATTGGAACCAAGGATACATGTTTTTACCCCGGGGTAAGTTACCGTCATCTTATGGTGGCAAAGGGCGATTATTCAAAGGTGGCATGTATCCCTCCTCATGACATAGCAGGACAACCCATTAATAAAAATCTTCCCAAAGGAAAAAACTCCTCTTCTTTAAGGGAATTAATGTTTTCTTCCGCGGAGATTTTTGAGAAAGACATGGTAAATAGCAGGCGCAGAAAGATGAACAAGAACCCGGCAAACATGATATGGCTTTGGGGACAAGGGATAGTTCCCTCTATGCCGTCTTTTTATGAAAAATATGGTGTTAGGGGTGGTGTGATTTCTGCCGTGGATTTAATCAAAGGAATCGGTCGATATTTAGATTTAAAGATAATCGATGTTCCTGGCGCCACAGGTTATTTTGATACTGATTACCAGGCAAAAGCGGACTATGCTTTGAATGCGTTGGAGGATTTGGATTTCATATTTGTTCATGTGGAAGCGCCGGACGAGGCGGGGCACATTGGCGACATAAAAGAAAAAATTAAGGCAATCGAACAATTTGATAGCAAAGTGGTGGGCACCATGATTGAGGGGTTAAAGAATTCGGAATACAGAATACTAGTTTCTCCCGATCACTTTACTCCGATTTCCGTTAAGACTCATGTTGGTGAACCAGTGCCATTTGCAATCTATCAAGCGGGAATCGAATCGAACGGCGTCAAATCCTTTGATGAACTTGCGGCGAAATCAAGTTCGCGTTATCTCGATAAAGGATATCAATTAATGGACTTATTTATAAAGAAATAAGGATGTTAAAATGAGAATTGCTCAGTTGGCTCCCGTTTGGGAAAGGGTTCCCCCGATTAAATATGGAGGGATTGAGGCGGTTGTCTATCTAATGACCGAAGAGCTCGTAAAGAGAGGACACGAAGTGACGCTCTTTGCAACGGGGGACTCAAAAACCTCTGCTAAATTAAGTTCGGTTTATCAAACTAAGCCATCAAGAGAATTGCTTGTAGAAGGAAATCAGATACCCGATTTATTGCATGTTACTCCCGTGTTTAAGAGAGCCGATGAGTTTGATTTAATTCACAATCACGCAGGTTATGTGGGAATTGCATTGGCCAACCTTGTATCTACTCCTGTATTGACCACTCTTCACGGTCCTTTTACCATAGAAAATAGAAGTTTTTTTGAGACCTTTAAGGATGCTGTTTATTATAACTCCATCAGCGACGCACAGAGAAATGGTTTACCCGACCTCAATTATATAAGGACGGTTTATAACGCAATTGATGTAGATCAATATAAATTTGAGAGCAAGAAAGAGGACTATTTTTTGTTCCTAAGCAGAATTAGTCCTTCTAAAGGAGCCCATTTGGCGATAGATGTTGCCAAAAGAGCTGGAATAAAGTTGGTTGTGGCGGGCAAAATTGATCCCGGCGGCGATACCGAATACTTCGAGGAAAAAATTTACCCGCAGGTCGATGGGGAGCAAATTAAATTTTTAGGCGAAGTTACCGATAAAAGGAAGAAGGAACTTTTGAGAGATGCAAGAGCGTTTATTTTTCCCTTGCAGTGGTCGGAGCCATTTGGATTAGTCATGATAGAGGCGATGGCATCAGGAGCTCCCGTTATCGCTTTCCCTTATGGGAGTGTGCCAGAGATCGTTGTTGATGGTGAAAATGGGTTTATTGTGGAGTCCATCGATGAGATGGTAAAAGCTGTGACGAAAATTGATGAAATAGATTCCTTTAAGTGTCGAAACTATGTGGAAAAAAAGTTTAGCGCACCTAGAATGGTAGATGATTATGAGGAAATTTATCAAAAAATAATTAAGAATAAATGACAGATAAGGAGTGTGACTGTTGGGAAAACACATAAGCCCCGATGGCAGGATCTTTGAAGAAGAAGCTGAGGCTACAAACAGAATATTAAATGAAGGCATCCCTTTTATTATTGTCGATGTAAAAGAGAAGGTTTCAACGATTAAAGAGGGAGACTATTTTATGCTCACGACCATGGAGGGTAATATCCCATTTAAAAATAGCCGCGGCTTCGGTTTTTACTATCAAGACACTCGATTTTTAAGCTGCATGGAATTTTTCATTAACGAAAAAAATCCAGTTTGTTTGGCTTCCACGGTGGAGTTAAATTATTTGGAGCGGATAGAATGTACCAATCCTGACATCGAAAGCGATGGAGTTAAAATTTCTCAAGAGACTTTAAACATAAGGCAATTGAGGGTGGTAAGCGACGGGCTCCATAACCGGGTGAGGATACAAAATTATAATGCTTTTCCAGTCAAATTAAATCTTAAATTCAAGTTCTGCTCCGATTTCGCGGACATTTTTGAGGTTAGAGGATTGAAGCGTAAAAGTCGGGGGAAGTTATTGCATCCGCAAAGTGAAGATAAAACCCTAATTCTTGCTTATCTAGGGAAGGATGAATTATTTCGTCAAACACATCTGTATTTCTCACAAAGGCCAACATCTGTTGAGATTAATTCAGAAGGAGCGATTGTGGTTTTCGATTTAGAGGTTGAGGGTGATGGGAAAGCCGTTTTAAGCTTTAATGTTAAACCAGTTATTGGGGACGAACGGGTCAAAGGTTCCATCGGGGATTTTAAGAAGATATTAGATGAGCTTGAAGCATCCTATGATGAGTATGACGATAATTGTCTTACCATAGATACCAGCAATTCCATATTTAATAGGTTGCTTGAAAGAAGTAAAAAAGATATCCGAGCATTGGTTACTGAAATGCCAGAAGGGAGAATCATTGTCGGCGGAATACCTTGGTTTGCGGCGCCTTTTGGCAGAGATAGCGCCATCGTGTCAATTCAAAGCTTGTCTTTAAATAGCGGTTTAACTAGAGACACCATCAGGTTTTTAGCTAAGTTTCAGGGCACAAAAGAGAGCGCTTGGCATGATGAAGAACCGGGGAAGATATTTCATGAGCTCAGGAGGGGAGAATTGGCGAACTTGGGTGAAATTCCCCATATTCCTTATTATGGCTCCATTGATTCAACTCCTTTGTTTTTAATTCTCGCTTCAGAATATTTAAAATGGACAAACGATATCAACTTAATTAAGGAGTTAAAAAACAATATTGACGGAGCTGTAGATTGGATTAAGAACTATGGCGATATTGATGGAGATTTGTTTGTCGAGTATGAAAGAAAATCCGAAAGAGGTTTGGAAAATCAGGGCTGGAAAGATTCTTCTTGTTCGGTTTGTCATCTTGATGGGAGTTTAGCAAAGCCGCCAATTGCTCTTGTCGAGGTCCAGGCCTATGTGTACTATGCCTTAATGCGGGCGAGCCAAATTTATAATAAGTTTGGGAATTTAGAAAAGAGCATCGGTTTAAAATCTTGGGCGATGGCCATTAAAGATAAGTTTAATGCAGATTTTTGGATGCCAGAAGAGGGTTTTCTTGCTATGGCTTTGGATGGAAATAAAAAGCAAGTTAAAACCATTGCATCAAATGCAGGGCAAGTTCTATGGACGGGCATTCTTGATGAAGATAAAGCTAAAAAAGTTGTGGAGCGTCTCATGCAACCCGACATGTTTTCCGGTTGGGGAATTCGCACCATAAGTAAGCTTAGCAAGACTTATAACCCCATGAGTTATCATAACGGGACGGTTTGGCCGCACGATAACGCTTTGATAATTAGGGGTCTCAAGAGGTATGGGTTTGATTCTGCTGTTGAAAAGGTAGCAACTGGATTATATGATGCTGCTAATCACCATGCTTATATGCGATTACCGGAACTTTTTTGCGGTTTTACACGTAAGGGAGAGAGCTGGCCAATTGATTACCCGGTAGCTTGTAGCCCACAGGCGTGGTCGGCTGGCTCTGTATTTATGGTGTTACAATCTTTGCTCGGCATAAGTCCGGATGCTCCAAATAATGTTCTTTATGTAAACAAACCGTCGCTTCCAGCTTGGCTTAACGAAGTCAAAATGAAGGGATTGAGGCTTGGCAAGGGTGTATTGGATATCTCATTTCGTCGTGAAAATGGCAGAACTAGTTTTATGGTTTTAAAAAAAGAGGGCGAGATGAAGATTATCATGGAGGAGTAATTCATAAAATATATTGACCTTGTAATGAATTTGGGTAAAATTAAGTTATCTTCTGTTGCTTCTTGGCAGTATAATTAAGAAATTTTTCTGGTTGAAAAGCGTCTCTTGTTTAATGACTTTGCCTCAAAGTGGTAAACCCCAGAAAAGAGCTTGAATTTAGGAGAAAATTTATGGGCAAAGGCGAAAAAGATAAAAACCGACCCATTACCATTGTGCACATTTCCGATATTCATGCTGGTTCCCAGTATTTTATCACCAATATGATGAGTCGGACGGTTGCTGAGATAAACGAAATAGCGCCAGATATTGTCGTGGTTACCGGGGATTTAGCAAACGAGGGTTTTCGTCAGGAATTTACAACGGCAAAAGCTTTTCTGTCACAGATAAATTGTGAAAACATGCTTGTTGTTCCCGGAAATCATGATTCAAGAAATGTGGGTTATGTTCACTTTGAAGACATTTTTGGCCCACGCAATAATGTTTTGATGTTCGATAGGGTTATTATGATTGGGGCAGATTCCAGCGAGCCGGATCTAGATAGTGGTCGTGTAGGAAGAGAACGCACTCGCTGGGCGATCGAGCAGTTTGGTAACAAACCAAATGAATTAAAGATATTGGCAATGCATCATCATCTTCTTCCTGTCCCAGGGACAGGAAGAGAAAGAAATGTCGTTTTTGATGCGGGAGATGTCTTAGAGGCGTTAATAAGTAATGGTGTAGATATAGTTCTTTGTGGACACAAACATGTTCCCTATGTGTGGCGGATTGAAAATTTGGTGGTGGTAAACGCTGGTACCGTTTCAACCTTAAGAGTTAGGGGTCGCACAAAGCCTTGCTACAATCTCATTAAATCCGAAGAAGATAGAGTGCTCATTTATAGATGTTATCCTTTCGGGAAACAAGTACTGCTAGCTGATTTCTCTTTGAGTGAAAGTAAATATTGTAAATGGAAAACTGTAGTTTCTTCTTATGATGGCGGTGAAGCACCATAAAAAAAGCAATTGTTTTGGTTGACGGGGAACACTACTTCCCGGTTATTAAGGCGGCCCTGAATTCTATTGAAAGGGACCTAAAGTATGAATTACTTGCCATCGTTTACATTGGAGGCACTGAGAAGATTACAGATGAAACCGATTTGAGTTCTTTTGGATTCCCAGTTATCGTTGATTCAGATCCTCTTTTCGGGATAAAGGCGGCTCTTTTACAATATAAACCAGATTTAACTATTGATTTAAGCGATGAACCTGTGGTAGGTTATATTGAACGTTTTAAATTCGCCAGTCATATTTTAAAATCAGGTGTTGCATATTTAGGAGCGGACTTCCGTTTTGATCCACCGGTCTTTCACGATGTGGTAAACAAACCTTCAATCTCTATAATTGGCACTGGTAAAAGAGTTGGCAAAACCGCTGTTTCGGGATATGCTTGTCGGTGTTTGGAAAAATCTGGTTTTTCTCCTTTGGTAGTTGCGATGGGCAGGGGCGGCCCTGAGAAACCCGAAGTTTTGGAGGGGAGAAAGCTGCGCATAACGCCACAGTTTCTTCTAAAGGCAAGCGAGGAAGGCAAACATGCCGCTTCGGATCATTACGAGGATGCTCTTATGAGCAGAGTTACAACCATCGGTTGTCGAAGGTGCGGTGGTGGAATGGCTGGATCGCCCTTTATTTCAAATGTATTGCAAGGAGCGCATCTTGCCAACAAACTGGAGGGAGAGTTAGTTGTTTTTGAAGGGAGTGGTTCGGCGCTTCCTCCCATTAAAACGGATACGAAAGTTATTGTCATCGGGGCTCATCAACGTCTGGAATATGTCGGTGGCTACTTTGGTGCTTACAGGCTGCTTATATCGGATTTTGCTATTTTAACAATGTGTGAAGAACCCATGGCAAATGAGGAAAAAATTAAGTCATTGGAAGAGATAATTAAGGAAATCAACCCGGATTTAAATGTCATAAGAACAATTTTTCGTCCTCGTCCCTTGCAAAAAATTTATGGAAAACGGGTCTTGCTTGCCGTTACAATTTCATCGGAGATGAACACCACTTTGAAAAATTATTTGGAAGACGAATACGGATGTAAGGTTATCGGCATAAGCAACAACTTATCAAATCGTCCAAAATTAAGGGAGGATTTAGAGCGGCACAAAGGGAATTTTTCAGTGCTTCTTACAGAATTAAAAGCTGCTTCGGTTGATGTGGTAACTAAAATGGGGTTTCAGGCTGGAGTCGAAGTGGTTTATATGGACAATGAGCCGGTGGTTATAGGCGGTGAAGTTGAATTGAAAAACATAATAATTGATTTGGCTAAAGAAAGCGTCAAAAGGTTTAGGGAGAGAAAAGAAGTTGGCTAAAAAAAAGAAAGAAAGAGAAATTTTAATTAGCGATAAAAAACACGGGCTCCCCTTTTCTAAGGGATTGTTGGCGTCGTCGATTACGGCAACAGGAATTTCACCTAACAAAGCATATGAGATAGCTAAATCAATCGAGGATTTTTTACGATATAAGGGTATTTATTCCATTGAAAGCAACAATTTAAGAAAGTTAACAATTCAGATTATTGAATCTAAGCTGGGAATAGACTATGCCAAAAAATATAAATGTTGGTTAACTCTAGGAGATCAGGGCAAACCATTAATAGTTTTAATCGGTGGAACAACCGGAGTTGGAAAATCAACGATTGCAACTGAGATTGGCAGCAGATTGGGGATAAACCACATCGTTTCATCGGATGCGATTCGTGAAGTAATGAGAGCTCTCTTGTCAAAAGAATTAATGCCCATGCTGTACAATTCATCTTTTACCGCTTGGAAATCAATGAGGACTCCATTTCGGAAGAAAGATGACCCAGTGATCATTGGTTTTATAGAGCAGGTGGAGATTGTAAATGTTGGCTTAAGCGCCGTTGTCCGCAGAGCGATAAGAGAAGGCATTAACACGATTATTGAGGGTGTGCATATTGTTCCGGGGTTTATAGACTTAAATCAGTTTGACGGCGCGGTTGTTGTTCCTTTGATTGTTTCCATGGGGGACAATGAGATTCATCGGAGCCATTTTTATGTGAGAGAGGTTGATACGGGTGGTACTCGTCCCTTTAAAAGGTATAGGGCAAATTTTGAAAGTATTAGAAAGATTGGAGAACATGTTGAGGGTGTCGCGGAATTAGGAGGATATCCTATTATACCGAGTTATAATTTGGATTCTGCGGTAAATGGTGTTCTCAAAGTTATCTTGGACAAGGTGGTCGTTTCATGTTTCAACAAGATCGTTGAAGCTGATTTTGAAGGAAAAGAAAATCTTAAGGAGTGATTCTGTGAAAATTTTTATTGACACAGCAAACGTCGAGTACATTAGAGAGGTAAATTCATGGGGGATTTTGGATGGAGTAACCACAAACCCTACTCTCTGCGCAATGGAGGGTCGGGAGTTCTGCTCGGTTATTGAGGAAATTGCGGAGATTGTAAACGGACCAATAAGTGCGGAAGTAATAAGTCTTGATAGAGAAGAGATGATAAAAGAGGCGCGGGAATATGCTAGAATCGCAGGTAATGTTATTATAAAAATACCAATAACTTCTGAAGGTCTTGCTGCAACAAAGGTGGTGTCTTCTGAGGGGATAAAGGTTAATATGACTTTGGTATTTTCTGTTAATCAAGCCCTGTTGGCCGCTCAAGCCGGCGCTTTTTATGTTAGTATCTTTTTGGGTCGATTGGATGATATCGGGCATGATGGAATCCCAATTTTATCAGATGTTATAAGCGCGTATGAAAATTATGGAATCTCGACCGAGGTTATAGCCGCGAGCATAAGGCATCCCATACATGTTACCGAAGCGGCTTTGGTTGGTGCTGATATTGCTACTATTCCCTACAAAGTTATTCAAGCTATGGTTAAACATCCCTTGACAGATAGTGGAATAAGTAGATTTTTGGAAGATTGGGACAAACTAAAAGAGATTGTTCAAAAATAAATAATCACGACGAACGAATTTAAGGAAGGTGTGTTTGATTGGAGAAAGTAATTTTTGAAAGAAGTGAGTTGGAAAAGAAAAAAATGAGTGAGCTTATGCCCATTGCAAAGGAGTGTAATGTAAAAGATTCAAATGTGATGAAGAAAGCGGAACTTATCGAGGCCATTATCAACTGTAAACCCAAGGAGTGTGCGTTCAGGAAAGTTTCGGATTCAGCGGAGAATGGCGTTATTTTAAAAAAAGGTGTCCTTGATATCTTAAACGACGGATATGGTTTTTTGAGGACAAATGGTTATCTTCCCAGCGATGGCGATATTTATGTCTCGGTCTCGCAGATTAGGCGGTTTTTGCTTCGTCGAGGCGATGAGGTTATGGGACAGGTGCGATCGTCGAAAGATAACGAAAAGTATAGTGCCTTGTTGAGGATTGAGACGGTTAATGGAGAAAATCCTGAGTTGGCTCGGACTAGAAAAAATTTCAAGTCTTTAACTCCGCTCTACCCAAAGGATAGATTTAGGTTGGAAACGGTAAATGGTGAAGTTGCAACAAGGGTTATTGATTTGGTAGCTCCCATTGGCAAAGGACAAAGAGGCCTGATTGTTTCTCCGCCAAAAGCGGGTAAGACAACAATTTTGAAGCAAATTGCAAATAGCATAACTACCAATAATCCCGAAGCTGTTCTCATTGTTCTTCTTGTTGATGAAAGACCGGAAGAGGTTACCGATATGGAGCGTTCAGTAAAGGGTGAGGTGGTTAGCTCAACCTTCGATCAGCCATCAGAAAATCATGTTCAAGTAACCGAGCTTGTTCTCGAGAGGGCCAAACGCCTGGTTGAACAAGGCAAAGATGTTGTTGTCCTTTTGGATAGCATCACGCGTCTTGCTCGAGCATATAATTTAACCGCGCCAACAAGTGGAAGAATTCTTTCGGGTGGAGTTGATTCAACGGCGCTCTATCCGCCAAAAAGGTTTTTCGGCGCCGCAAGGAATATTGAGTTTGGCGGGAGTCTTACCATTCTTGCTACGGCTCTTGTCGAAACGGGCAGCCGTATGGATGAAGTTATTTTTGAAGAGTTTAAAGGAACTGGAAATATGGAGCTTAATTTGGATAGGAAGTTAGCTGATAAACGCATATTCCCAGCTATTAATATTGAACGTTCTGGCACAAGAAAAGAAGAGTTACTTATGGATCCTGCAGAAGCACAAGAGGTATGGAAGCTTAGACGGGTTTTGCATGCGCTTGATCCAACTGCAGCCATAGAGCTTTTAATTCACAAAGTAAAAGAGACTCGCTCAAACCCCGAGTTTTTAAAGCAAATTCAAAAAACCTCTTTACCGACTGATTAAATTTCATGAGGGTTATATTCACTTCTTAACTTGTGGGATTGTCAAAAAGGTTTTTTCTATGGTAACATTGGGCTTGTTTTTGGTTATTTGTCTTGCAATATTGGAGGTGAAGTATTTGAAGAAGAATGTGCATCCCAATTACGTAAAATCTGAAGTTACCTGTTCGTGTGGGGGGACTTTTGTTACTCATTCAACACAGCCAGTTTTAAAAGTTGAGATTTGCTCTAAGTGCCACCCATTTTATACCGGCAAACAAAAGCTGGTAGACTCTGGAGGAAGGGTTCAAAGATTTCAGAAGAAGTATGGATTGCAGGTGACTGGACTCGAAGAAAAAGAATCAACCAATAAAAAACTGGATGATTCAAACGAAAAGTCTGACGCTAAAGGGTCCTCTAAGTAAAATCATGAAACAGAAGTGGTTTAATTGAATGTTAAGTTGTTAGAACATACTCCCAAACCGGAGCGCACCATAGCTACAGCTGCGCGGATTTGTTATTCGCCGATTGATGCTGATGAGCTTTTTGAGAACTTATCGGATGAAGAAGTTGAAAAACTAGTTAAGCTGATAATAAAATCTGGGCATTTAAGCGCGGTCGAGCACGCGGTATTTACTTTTGCAATTGACGGTATATCAAGGGCGTGTTCTCATCAGTTGGTTAGGCATAGATTGGCTTCTTTCAATCAACAGTCACAGAGATATGTAAAGTATTTAAAAGATTTATCTTTTATTACTCCTCCATCCATTGAAGAAAATTCTTCCGCGAAGGAGAAATTCGATAAAATAAATGGCATGGCCTTGAAGATCTACCAGGAATTATTGGAAGAGGGAGTTGAGGCGGAAGACGCAAGATATGTTTTGCCTAATTCTGCTGAAACGAAACTGGTTGTCACCATGAATGCCCGCGAGCTTTTTCACTTTTTTAGTTTGCGTTGTTGCAATAGGGCGCAATGGGAGATTAGAGGTTTGGCTCTTTCGATGATAAAGGAAGCAAAAAAAGTAGCCCCATTGCTTTTTAAAGATGCTGGACCCCCTTGTAATCGTGGCCCTTGTCCCGAAGGTAAATTTAGTTGCGGAGAACCGTGGAAAAAAACACTTAATCCCTATTATAGGATATGAAAATCAGCCATTTAATAAATCTTATGTTTTGTCATGAATATTTAATGATTTAATTGGAGTTAAATTGAGATATTTACGTGTCCTACCTTTTAAAAAACTTTTTAGGGGAGTAATTGGCGTTAAAAATTTTTTTATACTCCCTATTCTTATTTCAAAAGATCAGGTTGGTGGTCAAGCTGTTTTAGAAGGTGTTATGTTGAGAGGCAAACAAAACTGGGTTATTGCAGTACGTAAGCCCAACCAAGAAATAGTGATAGAGAAACGAAAGATAAATTCCATTGCGAAAAAACTTCCCTTGCTAAAAGTTCCTTTATTGAGAGGAATTGCAGCTGTTATAGAAATGGTTGTCTTGGGGATGCAGGCCATTTCACTCTCCGCCGAACTAACTATGGAAGATGAAGATGTGAAGATAAGTGGCAAAGAAATGGCGGTTAGTATTGGTTTGGCTTTAATTTTTGGCGCTTTTCTTTTTATTATTTTGCCAAGCTGGATCACCGTCTTGATCGATAAGCAACTATCGAATGTGTTTGCGGTTAGCTTTTTTGAAGGGTTTTTAAGGTTAGGTATCTTTCTTCTGTATCTTATTGTGATATCTAGAATCAAAGACATTAAGCGCGTATTTGAGTACCACGGGGCTGAGCACAAGGTGATTCACGCATTTGAAGCCGAAGATGAACTAACCCCGCAAGCAGCGTCTAAATATAGCCCCTTACATGTTGGTTGCGGAACTGCTTTTATTTTGATAGCGTTTACGATCTTAATATTAGTTTTTGCATTGTTGGGGCGCCCCCCTCTGATTTGGCGCATTATAAGTCGTTTACTTGTAGCCCCCTTGGTTATTGGAATAAGTTATGAAATAATTAAATTTGCTCGTAAACGTAAGGATTCTTCATTTGTTAAAGTTCTTTTAGCGCCAGGTCTTTGGTTACAGAAGCTAACGACCAGGGAACCTTCTTTAGAACAACTTGAAGTGGCGATATCTTCTTTAAAAAGCTTGCTTCCTTTGGAGAATTTTGAGAATGAAAGCGAGGCCTGTATTTTACAATAATTATGTCTAAAAAGATTAAATTGTTGGAAAAGTTAAATGAGATAGAAAAAAAATACAATGATTTGACGAAGAAGTTAAGTGATCCTGAGACTCTTGCTGATTCAAGGAAGTATCAAAAATATGCAAAGGCTCATTCGGAAGTTTCTGACATCGCAAGAAAGATTGGTGAATATAAGGACGTATTAAGAAATATTGAAGAAGCTAAGGCGCTTATGAAAGAAGAACCCGATGAGGAGATGCGGAATTATCTCGATTCGGAATTGCAGGAAGCTGAAAGATGCCGTGAAAAATTAGAAGAAGAACTTAAAGAGACGATGATAACTAAAGACCCTAGTGATGAAAAAAATGTCATTGTTGAGATAAGGGCTGGAGCGGGTGGTAACGAAGCCAGCCTTTTTGCTGGAGAGATATATAGAATGTACTCTCGAAATGCTGAGCAATTGGGTTGGACTACCCAGATTTTAAGCTCGAGCCCCTCTGATTTAGGAGGTTTTAAAGAGATAATATTTGAGATTGAAGGCAAGGGCGCTTACGGTCATTTCAAGTATGAGTCTGGTGTCCATCGTGTCCAAAGAGTGCCTGTAACCGAGTCGGGTGGACGAATACATACATCGACTATGACCGTTGCCGTTCTTCCGGAGGTTGAAGATGTTGAAGTTGAAATCAATTTGAACGATTTAAGAATCGATATATTTCGCTCAGGTGGCCCGGGAGGACAATCCGTTAATACAACCGATTCTGCGGTGAGGATAACCCACTTGCCCACAGGCATAGTGTCTTCTTGTCAAGAAGAGCGCTCCCAACTTCAAAATCGTGAGCGCGCAATGAAAATTTTACGGGCACGTTTGCACGATAAACTTCTGGAGGAACAGCGTACCGAGATTGCCGAATCGAGGAAATCACAGGTGGGAACGGGAGATAGAAGCGAGAGAATAAGAACCTATAATTTTCCTCAAGGAAGAGTTACCGATCACCGTATTGGCCTCACTCTTTATAATCTCGACTCCGTAATGGAAGGAAACATCGAAGAGATTGTTGAAGCGTTAACGATTGCCGACCGAGCCGAGAAACTGAGTAAGGTATCAAATTAAGAGGTAAATTGGTTGCTTAATGATCAAAAATATAATATTTCAAAAATTTTGAAATTGGCAGCTTCCTTTCTTGAGAAACACGGTGTTCAGGATCCCCGTCTTGATTCGGAACTCTTGCTAGGTAAAATTTTAAATTTATCACGTGTAGAAATTTATACAGATTTTTTCCACCCCCTAACCCCTTTTGAAATTGATAAATACCGTAAGTTTATTGATGCTCGCGCCAAAGGAAAACCAGTTGCCTATATCTTGGGAGAAAAACCTTTTAGGAATCTTAATCTGAAAGTAAACCAGGATGTTTTAATTCCGAGACCCGAAACGGAACTCGTTGTTGAAAAGGCAATTGGGCTTGCAGGGAGTTTGGGTAAAAAGCTCATAAAGCTTGTCGATTTGGGCACGGGGAGCGGGGCAATTGCTTTAAGCATCGCACAGGAAGTTCCCGGCGCCTTCGTATTTGCATTAGATGTCTCCGAGAAAGCCATAAGGGTGGCTAAAGGTAATGCAGAAATTCATGGATTACAAGATAAAATTGAGTTTGTTTGCGGTGACCTCTTTGAGGGTTTGAGCGATAACCTTAAAAATGATATTGATGTAATTGTTTCTAACCCCCCCTATATTCCAAGCGAGAAAATAAGTAAACTTCAAAGAGAAATTCGTGATTTTGAACCGTTGTTGGCTTTGGATGGTGGGGACGATGGTTTAGATGAGGGCAGAAGAATTGTTGCCAAATCTCCATATTTTTTAAGAGAAGGCGGGTATCTTGTCTTAGAGATTGGGGAAGGACAAGCTGGTCCTATCACAAGGCTGTTGAATGACTCTGGCAGTTTTGATGAAATTGAAGTATCAAAAGATTATGCAAATATTGAGCGAGTGGTTGTGGCAAAAAAGAAAGGGTAAAGAGTAGAGAGTCCGTAGGCTGCAAAACAACAATAGCAAAGGGTAATAGGGAACGGGTAACAGGAATTAAAGAATTAAGAAACTAATAATTGTTAACTCCCGACTCCCCACTAAGAGACCACCGACTAAATGGCAGATGCTTGCCCGCCTCCCCGCCTGCCTACGCCTATGACCCGCTGCGGGTTGGCGGGCAGGTGGCGGGGCTGATGGCAGATAGTTAAGGGCGTAAAGTATAGAGTATGGGAAATAAGAGGGTAAAGGGTAAAGTTGCAGACAGCAGATAACATATAGCTAAAAGTTGAGGGTCGGGGTAACGGATAAAGCAAAAAGCAAACCAGCAACTAGCAAGTTAACTAGTTTTGGACTGATGGTTTATGATTTGAGCCATCGGCTATCAAGGCCGCCCGGTACGGGCCAGCCAGATAATGGCCTGTATCAGGTATCTGGTAGACCAAGCTATCAGCCATTAGCCAAAAGAGGAGTGTTTCATGAAAGCTAAAATTGTAAAAGTAGATAAAGAAAATCCGGAACCTCATGTCATTGAGCGAGCAGCCGCTATTCTTAAGGCGGGGGGTTTGGTTGTTTTTCCGACGGAGACAGTTTATGGCTTAGGAGCGGATGCTTTCAACTCAAAAGCCGTTGAAAAAATATTTAAAGTTAAAGGGAGAGCTTTTAATAAACCTTTGTCAATTTGCATTTCTGATGTTGGGAGTTTAAATTGTCTGGTAAAAGATCCTCCGAATTTTACAAAAGAGATTATCGGTGAGTTTTGGCCAGGCCCTCTTACGCTAATATTTAAAAAGAGCGACGTTGTCCCCATGGAAGTGACTTGTGGTAAAGATACCGTTGGGATTAGATTTCCCAAAAATAAAATAGCTCTTTCCATAATATCTTTTTGTAAAAATCCTGTGGCATTAACAAGCACAAATATTTCTGGCGCCGCAAGCTTGGTTCAGGTCGAGCAGGTTCTTAATTATATTGGAGAGAAAATTGATTTAGTTTTAGACGGAGGGAAAACTGAAATTGGGACAGAATCAACAATTTTGGATTTAACCGTAACTCCTCCTGTCATAATTCGCAAAGGTGCTATCGCGGCCAAGGAGATAGAGAAAATTTTAGGGAAGACGGGCGTAGCAGGTGGCTGATGGTTGATAACAGATGGCAAAAGAAGGGTAAGGGGTAAAGGGTAAAGTCAAAAATAAACCAATCAGCAATCTGGCCAGCAAGCTCCCCACTACCGACTAACAGACTCCCGACCAGATAGGTGTAGGGTAATGGGTAAAGCAGCTGATGGCTTATGGCTGATTTTGTGGGAGTTTTCTTGAAGATACTTTTTGTTTGTACGGGGAATATTTGTAGAAGCCCTTTAGCTGAAGTTTTCTTAAAAACCTTGATTAAGGATGAGAAGGTTTCTGCTTACTTGTGTGAAGGTTTGGAGATTTTCTCTGCGGGAACATCTGCTTATTTTCAAAGTGGGGTAACAAAAGAGGCAATTGAGATTGCAAGAAAGTATGGCGCTGATTTAAGCTTACACAGAAGCCGACTCCTAAATAAAAAGATGATAGAAGATGCTGATTTGATTTTAACCATGGAAACAAGACATCGTGAATTTGCAAAAAGATTGGCTCCAGGATGTCTGGATAAAATATTTCTACTAAAAGACTATGTCGGAGAAGGCAATCAACCAAAAAATGTATATGAACATGAAATATCGGATCCCATAGGGCTTGGTATTTCGGCCTACGAAAAGTGTGCAAAGGAAATTATTAAAGCAATAAAAAAGTTGATAATAAGATTGGACGAAGCGGGCGCTTGATGATAATTTTATAAGATATTTAATAATACATAAGGTGGGGAGAGAATTTGAAAGTTGTAATTGGTAGCGATCACGCTGGATATGAGTTAAAGGAAAAGATAAAGCGTTTGTTAAAAGAAGATGAATTGGAGTTTTTTGATGCGGGAACCAATAATTCAGATTCTGTTGATTATCCTGATTATGCCGAAAAAGTTGCCGAAGCGGTGGCGGAGGGTAAATTTGATAGAGGCATTGTTGTTTGCGGCTCTGGGATAGGGGTTGCAATGGCGGCGAACAAAATTCCCGGCATTAGAGCGGCTGTTTGTAATGATCTAGAGGCCGCGCGTCTTAGCAGAGAACACAATGACGCAAATATACTTGCAATCGGGGAGCGTTTAGTTGATATCGATAAAGTTGAAGAAATTGTTCGCGTTTGGCTCGAAACCAAATTTGCTGGAGGAAGACATTTAAAAAGACTTTCAAAGATTGTCAAATTGGAGAAGAAATACTCTTCAAGAAAACGGGGGAAGCATAATGAAAAACTTAGATGAAGTTGATCCCGAGATAGCAAAAGCCGTAGAGAACGAATTAAAACGTCAACAGGGAACTTTAGAGCTGATTGCTTCTGAGAATTTTGCGAGTTTAGCTGTAATGAGAGCCACCTGCTCAGTTTTGACAAACAAATATGCGGAAGGTTATCCCGATAAGAGATATTATGGCGGTTGCGGATTCGTTGACGTGGCAGAAAAATTGGCGATTGAGCGAGCTAAAATTTTATTTGGAGCGGATCATGTGAATGTTCAACCCCATAGCGGTTCTCAGGCCAATATGGCGGTTTATTTTTCTTGTTTGAAGCCCGGGGACAAAGTTCTGGGTCTTGAGCTCAGTCATGGCGGTCATTTGACCCACGGCAGTCCGGTTAACTTTTCAGGTCAACTATTTGATTTTGTTTTTTATGGAGTAAACAAAGATACCGAGATGCTTGATTATGATGAAATTTTAAAGCTCGCAAAAAAACACAAACCGAAGATGATAGTCACAGGGGCAAGCGCTTATCCGCGTACCATCGATTTTGAAGCTTTTCGTAAAATTGCCGATGAAGTTGATGCTTACCTGATGGCGGATATTGCTCACATCGCTGGTTTGGTTGCCACCGGTATTCACCCTAGCCCCATTCCCTACGCGCACTTTGTGACGACCACTACACATAAGACACTGAGGGGTCCCAGAGGGGGGATGATATTCTGCGAGGAAAGATTCGCTAAAGATATAGATAAAACCGTCTTCCCGGGAATCCAAGGAGGTCCTTTAATGCACGAGATAACCGCAAAAGCCGTTTGTTTAAAGGAAGCCTTAACCGATGAATTTAAAGAATATCAGAGGCAAGTAGTTAAAAATGCTGAGATTTTGGCGGATGTTTTCCAAAATGATGATTTTCGTTTAGTATCCGGCGGTACTGACAACCACCTTTTCTTGGTTGATTTAACTAACAGAGGAATCACGGGGAGGCAAGCCGAAGTCGCGCTTGAAAATGTAGGTATCATCATAAATCGCAGCACAATCCCTTTTGAAACTAAAAGTCCTTATGTTACAAGCGGAATAAGGGTGGGAACGCCAGCCGTAACAACTCGTGGAATGAAAGAGAAAGAGATGGAAAAAATCGGAGAGTTGATGAAAGAAACTTTGGAAAATGTGGACAACGGAGAGATTTACACAAAAGTGAAGGATGAAGTTAAAAAACTTTGCGAAGAATTTCCTCTCTATTCGGAACTTTAAAGATGTAATTAAAAAATGAGAATGAAAAATGAAAAACGATAAAGAAAAATTTAAAAAGGAATTCAAAGACAGAGTTTATAAATTTACTCTGATGCTGGTTGAATTTATAGATAAGCTTCCAAGGAGTTCCAGTGCGCGAATAATTGGGAGTCAACTTTTAAGGAGCGGAATGAGCATCGGTGCCAATTATATTGAAGCCCAGGCCGCTAGCTCCAAGAAAGATTTTGCTAACTTTTTTCACCACTCTTTAAAATCAGCTAATGAATCTGAATTTTGGTTAAGAATTTTAAAAGATTCAGGAAAAGCAGACAAAAAGGAAGTCGACGCGCTTCTTGAAGAGCTTGCTGAAATTGCTAATATCCTTGGCTCAAGTCTTTTGACATTAAAAGGCAGGAAGTAAATTACTAAATGAAGGTAGAACAAAAATAAGAACAGGGTTTAACATTTTTATTAACAACTTAGAAAACCACCTCCTTGGGAGGTGGTAATGGAAAAAAGGCTATGCCATAAAGGTTTGGTATAATAAAAGGTATGGTTAAATGGAAAAAACAATCGCACGTAATATATCAATGT